>Ga0118677_10000341_pt1 | contig 102104 bp, 71 predicted proteins | sample AliMusrvi5mmetaG_FD_86154 | JGI IMG/M metagenome (GOLD analysis project Ga0118677, IMG submission 86154) | reverse complement strand
CCGCCGCCAAGAATCGAAGACCTGAAAAAGAAATGTGGGGCAGACCTATGATCAATTATCGAACATACTCAACGGTTTTACCCTCGAACGGGTAAAGACGGGTTAAGAAAAGAAGCGAAATACGGGACACACAAATAGCGGAGTTCTACTGAATGCCTGAAAGTCTCATGATGAGACTTTTTTACAACTCGCTCATTTATAACCTTTTACACAATGTGTCGTTTTGCGGTAGGCGACGGGGCTTTGACCGCAGTGGCGCTGGAACGTGGCGTAGAACCGGGCACTCGATCCGAACCCGCTCGCCAGGGCGATCTCGAGGACCTTCCGGTCGGTCGTCGCCAGCAAGCGCTGGGCATGAAAGATCCGGTGCTGGCTGAGGTACTCCATCAGGCTCACGCCGAAGGTCGCGTGGAACAGCCGCATGGCATAGCGCGGGTTCAATCCAACGGAACCGGCGATGTCGGTCGCATACAGCGTTCTGTGGCAGTGTTCGGCGATAAACCGCGCCATCGCTTCGGCCTTGCTGAACGTTCCGGGCGAAGGTGGCGGATGGCGAGTGGCAGTAGGTCTGAGCATTCCTGCCGTTTCGACGTTCCATGCTATCCGGCGGATCCGCGCTTCAATCTCCAGCAACACGATCTGCCGTTTCGCGAGAGAACCGTCGCGCAGATCGGCGGCCCAACGCTCGAACAGGACGGCATCGGCAACCGGCGGATGACGGTCGGGGTCGATCAACACCCGACCATGCATGACGGCCGCGACAAAGGCGGACGGAAGTTGCCAGTCGAAGAACCAGGCCTCGGGCAGATTGAGACTATAGGCGACGCTGCCCGGCGTGGCGCTCAGGACCTGGTGCGGCACCGCCGCCCAACCGACCGTTGTCTCGCCGGGTGTCGAGCGATGCCACTCCTGACCGAACCTATAGGTGTGGCTGCCGCTGAGGATGGTCCCGAACTCGATGCCGTTGTGCCGGTGCGGACACGGCATGGTTTGGATCATCCCACGGTTCGCGCCAAAGGGGGCTGGATGCACATCCACAGGTGGCAGGACAACACGCTTCATAAGGTGATAATATGGGAGAAACCGGTGCTGAAAGCGAGAGGATTTCTCTTTGCCTCTCGTGCATAATGCTTACGTCTAATCAAACAAAGGAGAGTCGACTGTGAAACGTACCATCGTCCCGCTTATGCTGACCGGTTGTGTTGTGTTTGCGCTGTGCCTCTGTTCTGTCGAGGCGGCGATGGTCAACAAGATCATCAACTTCGATATCAATGGTTGGAATCCGGTCAACGACGCGGCGCCTGGGCCGAGCGACACTTTTTCCGGCGCGGCGCAGATTGGCGCGCCGGGAGACTTCTGGAATTCCATCGCGGTCTCCAATAATCAGTACACAACGTTCACCGTGTCGAACCTCAAACTGACCGACGGGGTTACGGTGAGCCCGGTGAACTTCACCGCTACGGCCGCTGGTGGCGGCAGTAGTTTTATCGGCGCGGACAGAATGAACTCTTACAACATGAACGCCCTGATTGATGACTTTATCTTCACGGGTGGGACTGGCAGTACTAACATCAATTTCACCTTCGCGGGTCTCACCCCCGACTATGCGTACCATCTCTATTTCTACGGGCGGCCTGGCACCTGGGCCGGCTCGTATGGCGTCTTCACTGTGGGTGGCACGACCAAGACCAGCAACAACGGCTGGAATGGTTGCACAGCCATCTTTTTGAATGTGCTCGCCGATGGCAGCGGCTCGATCACGGGAACCGTCACGATTTCGTCGGGTAATGGCATCTTCAACGGGTTTCAGATTCAGGGCGGGTACCCACTCGGCCCCCCGACGAACATCAACTTCGATATCAATGGTTACAACCCCGCCATTGGGGAGCCAGTACCAGTGGCAACCAACACTTATTCCGGCGCCGCGCAGATTGGTGTGTCGGGAGACTTCTGGAATTCCATATCCATCGCCAACACCCAGGTCGCCACGTTTACCGTGTCCAACCTCAAACTGCCCGATGGCGTTAGCGCGAGTATAGTGAGCTTCACCGCCACCGCGGTTGGCGGCACGGGCAGGCTGGGCGCGGACCGGATTGACAGTGGCCACTCCGTGAACAGTCTGATTGACGATTACTTGGCGACCGATAACGGTTCGGCAGGCAGCACGAGCATCGCTTTCACCATCGCGGGTTTGTTCCCCGGCCTGGCGTACGACCTCTACTTCTACGGGCGGGCAGGCATTTGGGCCTCGAATGGTAAGTTCACCATCGGTGGTACAACACTTACCAGCGGCGGCGGCTGGTCGAATTCCGTGGCGGCCTTTTCCGGTGTGATAGCCGACGGCAACGGTCAGATCAGGGGGTCGCTCAACAACGTGACCGCCAACGGTCTCTTCAATGGTTTCCAGATTTATGGCCGGTTTGAACTGTTTCCCCGGGGCACGGTGTTCACAATTCGCTAGTATCCCATGGACTGTCTACTGCTTTTAGCCGCAATCTTGGCCATCGAAACCAATACTCCCATGCAAAGCCTAACTCCCATGCAAAGCCTAACTCCCATGCAAAGCCTACTCGCCCTGCAATTTCGAGGTCAACTTACCAACGTCACTTGGAACGAACCTGCACGGACGCCACCGCAGGATGAACTCGATCTGCGCGCCTTGGCCCACGCGGGGCTGAACTACCTGCGCGGCAATCCCGATCCCGCGCGGAATTACGAGTGTAAATTCTCGCTGGGACCGCTGGGTATCCCGGCCCACGTGCCGCTGCTGGCGTCGAATGCGTATGGCTTCGACCCGATTGCCCTGGGCGACACCGACTGCCGGATGGACTGGCAATACCCGCACATGCGGGAAATGGCCGGTGTGACGGAACCGGATGCGGTCGAACGCGGTGTGCGCCGGCGGATCCTGGACTACCGTCATGCCGATGGTCTGGTGTGGATGAATCCCGCAGCGTGGGTCGGTACGCTGCGGTCTCCCAGTGCCATCGAAGCGCTGAAGCACGAATGGGCCTTCTCGTGGGCCAGCGGCAAGTTGTTGATCAGTTTGGCCGAGGAGTACCAGCGAACCGGCGCCGCGCCATTGAAAGACGAATGCCGCGCCATGTTCCTGGCGCTGGCGGGACTCGCAAGCCGTGATGACAAGGGGCGGGCGTTTCTCCCGCACGGCGCCTCCCCTTGGCGGAACGGCGAATGGCTGCACCTGAGCGACGCCGGCACAAGCCAGGGTTGGGGTGGCGAACTTTCGCATGGGTACCCCTTTATCACCGAACCCCTCGTCCGATACTGGGAGTGCACCGGCGATGCCGATGCGCTGACCTTGGCTAGGGCGTTTGCCGAAGGGCATCTGGCGGCCGTCCAGCCGGACATGGGAGAACAGCGGATCGATCTGGAGACCGGGGCGTTTCGCAAGCATGTCCATTTGCACACGCACGAGATTTGGGGGGTGGCTCATCTGGGACAGATCACAGGGGATCAGCGTTACCTTGACTGGGCGGAACGCGCCTATCGCTTTGTCCTGAGTCAAGGCACCGACTATGGTTGGTATCCCGAATACATTCCGCAGCATGAGTACCGCACGGAGATTTGCGTGGTCGGCGATATGACCAGTATTGCCGCCTGCCTCGCGCGCGGCGGTCGGCCGGAGTTCTGGGATCAGGTGGACCGTACCGTTCGCAACGAATTGCGCCGGGCGCAGTTCGCCCTGAAGCCGGCCTTCGTCGCCTTGTTCCGCGAGTTGCACAAGGACAAGCCCGCGGCCGAAGTCGAAGCCGCGCTGACTGCGTTGCGCAAGTTGGAGGGCGGTTTTGTGGCCCAGTCGACGTTTGACGACTGGGTGGGTTATCCCGGCCCGACCTTGGGAGCCCCTGGACTGTATGCGAACGGGATCCAGATGATGGGGTGTTGCCCGCCGGAGGGCATGCGGGGCCTGTGGGAAGCGTGGCAGGGCATCGTTCAGGAACGGCCCGAGGGCGTGTTCGTCAACCTAGCCTTCTCGCGTGACCATGCGGCCGCCAACGTGACGGCGTATGAACCGGCGGCCGGCTGTCTCGACGTGCAGGCTCGGAAGGCGGCAGCCTACTTTCTCCGGCCGCCAGCCTGGGCAGCGCCGGCCGCCGTGACCCTGCGTCGCGATGACACCGATAGGCAGGTTGAGTGGGGTGGCCCTGCGAACGCCTATGTCGTCTGCCGGGCTGTACGCCCCGGTGAACGACTGCGGCTCGGCTGGCCCGTGCCACGCTTTACGCAGGTCTTCGTGCCCCAGAGCGTGCCTGGACGAAGCGAGAAACTGACGGTCCATTGGCTCGGTAACCAGGTGCTCGGAGTCGAACCTCGCGGGCAGCACCTGCCGATGTTTGAGTAGATTGGGGGGGGCGCAAGCTCCGTAGCGCAAAATAAGGGACACACAAATAGCGGCGTTCTACTGAATGCCTGAAAGTCTCATGATGAGACTATTTTACAACTCACTCATTTATAACCTGTTACACAATGTGTCGTTTTGCGGAAGGCCATTGGAGTTCTAGTCATTCTTATTTTGTTATCAGCGGCAAAGTTGTAATTAACGGTCTGCCCCCTGCCTGTGAGTATGGCGTGTGAGCAATGGGATAGTCTATCTCATCGTCTTAGATTGTTTTACATGGCATTTTATTAACAAGAACTTTGCGTTTACTATTGACTTTCTAAATCAGAATTCCTAACTTTGCTTCAATAACAACCTGAGGTGAACTGTTATGAAGCGCTTGATCGAACAGGAATTACTGCAATGGAAGAAATCCCCCCGTCGTAAACCTTTGGTTCTTAGGGGTGCCAGGCAAGTCGGAAAGACTTGGCTGGTCGAACAGGTTCTAGCCAAGGACTTTGATGGGTTTGTCAAGATTGACCTCGAAAAAAGGCGTGATTTGCATTCGGTTTTTGGCGAAAACCTTGACCCCAAACGGATCCTTAATCTTCTGGAACTTGCCACGAGCGCAATCATTCCCGGGAAAACCCTCCTGTTCCTGGATGAAATTCAGGCCTGTCCCCGTGCGATCATGGCGTTGAGATACTTTTACGAGGAAATCCCCGATCTTCACATTGTCGCGGCGGGATCCCTGCTGGAATTCGCCTTTGCGGACATTTCCATTCCGGTCGGGAGGTTGCACTATCTCCACATTCATCCCATGACGTTTTGCGAATACCTGATTGCGCTGGGAAAGGACATGATGGTGGAACAGATTCTGAAGGCCCCCGCCGCCATTTCCCAGCCCGCCCATGAACAGATTCTCAGTGAGTTGAAAACTTACTTTTTTACAGGGGGAATGCCGGAGTGCGTCAAAACCTGGCGCGATACCTCTTCGTTAAGGACGGTCGCTGAAGTTCAGACTGAAATTCTTGATTCTTACCGGGATGATTTTTCCAAATACACCCCGAAAACGGATCCTGACGGCCTGAATGCCGTTCTGTTAAGTGTTGCCAAAGGTGTCGGTGAACAGTTGAAGTACACCCGTCTCAACGAAACCCATACCGGCCCCACCAACCGCAAAGCCTTCGATTTGTTGGTCAAGGCCAGAATCATCCATAAGATTTCCGCCTGCAACCCGGCCGGATTGCCGCTGGGAGCGACCGCAAATCCCCAGAAATTCAAAGCGGTATTTCTCGATATTGGATTGATGCAACGCCTCTGTCAGGTTCCGGTTGATACGGAGATCCGGCAACATGATTTGCTGGCCATATACCGGGGGAAGCTGGCGGAACAATTCGTTGCCCAGGAGTTGCTCGCGGCAAGTGCCGGTGAATTGTTTTACTGGAGCCGTGAACAACGCGCCAGTAATGCGGAAGTGGATTACCTGGCCGTCCGAAACGGAAAGATCTATCCGGTTGAAGTCAAATCAGGCGCCGCCGGGGCTTTGCGCAGCCTGCACCTCATGTTGCAAACTTACCCTGACGCCCCTGCGGGGATCGTCCTCTCGTCCCGGTGTTATGATCGCCTGCCCGCGCAAAAGCTGATTTTCCTGCCGCTCTACAGCGCGGCAATCCTTGAGCGGGAAGCCATTCCTATTACGTGAAGACGGTTCACTCCGAGGGTGGGGCTGTTCATAGACGCGAGGATTGGTGCTGATCCGGATGAAGGCGTCCATGACAATCCAGCAAAGACACACCGGTGAGGTATCGGATAATTGGGTGTCCCACCATGAACGGGCGGCCTCGTGCTGCGGACTGAGTTTGTCCTCGGCATAAAGGAGTATGTTTGCATCATCGCATCATAGTATTTGATGTCAACACATCATCCATGGCGGACACATCTAAGATGCGTATTTATCCCCTATGGACATATGCGCCCGCAGTCTTGTTTAGCCCCCAGTTAATCTTCCAACCGTGGCGAGCATGTGTTTTAATGGTCGCTCTCAATTTCATGGAGAGAATATGAACACTAATTCGTTTATTGCATTTGGAATAGGCACCTTGCTCCTCGGCGCAACGTATTGCCGCGGAGTCGTCGATAATGGCCCAGCCACACCCGCTGGCAATTTATTGGAATCCTCGGTTACGGCGGAGGATATCGATGTCAAGGCCAGTCGCGCCTATCAGGATGGTGTGGAGTTGCCCAAAGCCGGCATGGCGTTTTCGGGTGCCATGGGGTTGGCTGCACCGGTTGCCTGGCAGATGCGGGGTGAAAGTGGGGATGCGAAAGACCGAGAAGTTCAATTCATTCTCGTGTTGAATCGTGCCGTCCCTCTCGGCACGCTGCTAGCCACCGATGTGGCGGCCTTGTCCATGCTCAATCCGGACCTGGCTGCCCCGGCAGAGGGTGCGCCCGTCACCAATCAATGGAGGGCCCTCCCTTTCAATTCCCGTTCAGGCGGTTCCCTCAAAATTGCCACCCTTCCGCCCGGCACAACGGTCAAGGCCCTGCTGCTGACCTGCCGGGTGAAAGGGGATGCCGCCTATGGCATGCCGTTCATAAGACTCTGCAAGAGCCGGTTCTGTAACAATACCCCGGCGGCTGTCGCCAATGCCGAGAGTGAGTATACTTGTCGCCCGCAGATGGGGTCGCCCTTTACCCAGTATGCGTATTACGTCACAGAGGGTTACAACTTCTGGCAGAATACCGGACCTGACAACGAAAAGCGTATTCCCCGGGTGGCCGTTTCGGATGTTGCCCCCTCCTGGTTCCAGCTTTCCTGGAATGAGTCCCGCAAAATCGCGGCCATCTATCTTGAAGGAAATTACAAAGACTTTACGCTGCACGCGTTCAGGGGGCCAGCCGGGATCAATCCAGCCCTTGGGACTCCGGAGGAATGGTTCAAATTACGCGGCTGGAAAACGGTCGATCCCGCTGGACGTCTCATTCTGCTGGCCGAACCGGTTACCACGCGAGGCCTCAAGCTCACGGCCAGCAAGCTTTATTCCAGTGATAAGGTTGCCGTTATCAGCGCCCTGCATATCTATGCTGATCTCGGGAATGAGGCAGTTCCTGATTTCAAGCCGGTCGCCGATCATCCGCCGTTCAAGATTCCGTACACGGTGACAGTTGACGGTACCGCATCCATGGTCGTCAATGATGCGGCGGGTCGGCGCATCGCCAACCTGTTGGGGCGTGAATCCCGCAAACAGGGGGAGGAGACGGAATACTGGGACCTTAAGGATTATAACGGGGCTTTCGTGGCACCCGGCAGTTACACCTGCGTGGGACTTCAGGGACCCGTCCTCAAACTGGCCTACCAGACGACGCCTTATCCGAACGTGGAAGCCAACGATCCTGAAAATACGCCCTGGCTGAATGGGGAGAGCGGCCCTGGCGGCTGGATGGCCGATCACAGCACACCGAGCGCGGTGTGCGCCGCAGGGGATCGCGTTTATCTGTCTTCTCCCTGTTCCGAGAGCGGGGTGAGCCTGATTGAGTGCGATCTCACGGGGCGTAAACTCTGGGGCCACGCGAACTTTGCCGCCTGGACCGGTCCCTCCTTTCTTGCCGGGGACGCCCTGAATGTTTACGGTGGCGCCCCGGGGAATATGTTCACCCCCGAGGTCGTATGGCAGGTGAACAATACCTCCAAGGCGACCCGCACATTCATTTCCGTTGCCGGCACTTCGTCCCGCAATCGCGGGATGCAAAGCCTGGCGATATCAGGCGGTAAACTTTTCATGAGTATCCGTGCCAGTGAAAACTGGCTGGGTAACGCCAATACCGCCGACGAAGTCGATATCGAGAAATGCCTGCCGTTTTACCGCGCCAAAAGCAAGAACGACAATTCCTATGCCGGCGATTCGCGGACGGATTTTTTGAGGATGTTTCGCATTACTGGCACTCCTCCCGGGCAGAGTTCCGGCCTCACCTATCTCGATAGTACCGATCTGCCCTCGAGTCGGCAGTATATCCTGCTGGCTTTCAATAAGCCGGTACCGCTCGGCAGTCTCATTTTCCCGCATCCCGAGGGGAACTACGACCTGCGGTTCAGCCTCTTGAAGGCCGACGGGAAATATCCTCCCAATCCAAAACGAAAGGAAGACTGGGTTGAGTTCTATCGCGGCAGGGGGCGTGGTTGGACTGTTCTGCCTGCTCCGACCAATGTTCTCACCCGTGCCCTGTTGGTTACCTTTGATAAAGGGCAGAGTGATGTTGATGACATCGTGAACGAGGAGCCTTCCGTCAGTGCCGACGGCGGAGACCTTTCGCTCTCGGCTGCCCCCGCCCCAGGTAGCGCCCGTTCCGGGTGGAAGGGGCAGATGGAGGGGATGAAGCTCCTGCGTCGTCGGTTTGCCGCAGTCACCAATGCGACGGTCCGCGTCAACTCCGGCTCGGTCAGTGCCCTTGGTGAGTGGGAGGCCCAACGGACGAAGCCGTTGAGTCCTGCTGATCCCGGAATCTATTTGCTGGAATGGAAGAATCCCCAGGGGATACGCGGTTTGGCCATCAAGGAGATTGACGGCAAGAAGACCGAAATTGATGTTTTTGAAGGGCGCGATGGCACTCCCGTCGATTTGACGGGTACGAACAATTGGAAACAGATCGCCAGCTATGAACAGACCACCCGGTATTACTACAATCCGGACGTCAATCAGAATTGTGACGCGCGCTATATGGATGGCTACGTTGATTTCGGGCAGGAGGTCAAGACCCGTGCCATTCGCCTGCGCGTTGTCGAACAATGGACCAGTCGCGGCGAAGGCCGAGACGGATTGCAAGGGGTACGACGGGATCATGGCGGCATGACTCTCGATCCTGCCCGCTGCCGTGTTTATGGTGTGGCCGCGCTCCAGTATCTCGGCGGGGAAATCCCGGTGGATCCGATAAGCACTGATCGTGTGGAGTCCTGGAACCTTGCCGACGGAAAACTGGCAGGCGAGTTTCATCTGCCTGCTCCGGGTGACCTTGCGGCCTTGCCGGATGGCCTGCTGCTCGCCGTCTCTGGAACCAACGTTGTCACGTTTAATCCTGCCGATGGAAAAGCCACGCCTCTGCCTCTTGATGTCATTCGGCCCGGGGCTGTGGCGGTGGATGCCCGGGGTTCACTTTATGTTTTCGACCAGGATCCCTCCCGGCTCAACGTGCGGGTCTTCTCCCGTGAGGGCAAGGCGTTGCGCACGATTGGTACCCCGGGGGGATTCAAGGTGGGTCCCTGGGATCCCACCCGCATCGCCACGCCCGGGATCCGGGTGGCTCTGGCAATTGATGCCAAGGGTCAGCTCTGGGTGACGGAGGCGAACTACAATGGCAAACGCACCACGTTATGGGCGGCCGATGGAACTTTCCTGCGCGAAATGTTAGGCAATACTGCCTATGGCGGCGGAGGCTGCTTGGATCCGTATGATACGCGTCGCCTCTACTATGCCGCCCAGGGCGGAGCCACTTTCGAGTTTGAGTTGGATTGGACCAAGGGCCCTGGCGGCACCCGTTTGAAGAATTTGTTGTGGCTTGGCGATTCACCCGGCGGCGAAGTGCCGATCATGATCAAGGACCGGCTCTATCTTGTGACACGCCGTGAGTTTGAAACCCAGAAATGCGGGGTAGTGTATTTATATGAAAAAGATCACTTGCGGCGTGTGGCGGCCATGGGGCTGGCCGGTGGATTCGCGCCTCTGCGAACCCCCGAGATTATGGCAAGCCTGGGCGCCCAGCCGCTGGAAAACTTCCAGTTCGTCTGGAGTGACCGCAATGGTGACGGCAAACCGCAGGTTGATGAGATTGTCTTCACTCCGGCGCATATAAGGGGTGTGAATTGGTTTGATCGTTCACTCGGAATCCAGGCCGGCACCCATCGATATGAAGTCAAGGAATTCACGTCTGACGGAGTCCCCATTTACATGGATCGTGATCTCCAGGCTCCAACGGTGTCGGCGAATGATTCCGGTTTGCTTTTGCCGAATGGGCAGACGGTGTTTTTCCGGCGAGGCCACGATAAATACAAGACAGGCAATGTCGGTATCGATTCCTCCGGCAAGGAGACCTGGTTCTGGCCTACGGAGGGATACGGGGTTCATGCGCTCTACAGTGCGCGACCGTATTTTGTGTCACAGGTTGTCGCCGAATTCGGCATCGTCGGGGCCGAGACCGCGCCGGTGGGTGACCTCGGCGGTCTCTTCGTCACCCACAATAACGTGGGCTCCTGGAACGTTTGGACCACGGATGGTATTCTGGCCAGCCGGATCTTCCTGGATATTCGCGATGGTCGGCGGCAGGCGTGGAGCATGCGTGAACATCAACGTGGACTTGATCTCTCCCTTATCACTGTCGGCCAGGAACACTTCACCGCCTACTTCTGCCGGTCCCAGGCCGATAACAAGTATTACGTGGTGTCCGGGCACAATCACGTGAGTGTTGTTGAGGTGGAAGGGTTGGACCAGTTCAAACGTTTTACCAAGCCGCTCGAAGTGAAGGCCGAGGATATCCGTGCCGCGCAGGAATGGGATCAGGCCCGCCAGTCACGGGTGCTCTACCAGCGTGCCCCGTTGATTACTTGTACCCGTCTGGTCAAGCCCCCGGTGTTGGATGGCTCACTTGAGGATTGGCCGGAAACGCCCTCGGCGGTCATGGGTGAGAGAGGTGATGCCGCCTTCTGGATGGGATATGATGACAAGAATCTGTATGCCGCCTGGAAGATCCGCGGCCATGGTCCACTCAAGAATAATGGCAATGACTGGCATCGCATTTTCAAAACCGGTGCGGCGGTTGATTTGCAAATCGGAGTCAATCCGGAGGCGCCGTTTAATCGCAAGGGGCCGGCCGTAGGGGACTCCCGACTTGTGCTGACAATGCAGAAGGGGGTGCCCAAGGCCGTTTTCTATCGTCCCAATGAGCCCGGTGCGCCCAAGGCGCTTGCCTGGGAAACCCACACGATGGTTTTTCGCTCCGAGTTTGACCGTGTCGAAGAGGCCAAAGACGTGACCTTTGTCGCGGGTCCCCTCGACTCCCGCGAAGGGGCGGGCTATGTGGTGGAAGCCTCCATTCCGCTGGCCCGTCTTGGGCTCAATCCAAAACCCGGCCTGCGTCTTAAGATGGACTGGGGCTTTCTTGAAAGTGGAGCGGATGGAAACGAGGTATTGCAACGCCAGTACTGGGCCAATCAGTCCACCCGGATCATCGCCGATGAAGCCTCCGAAGCCCAGCTTTCCCCCGGGCTGTGGGGGTACGTCCTCTTTGCCGGAAAAACCACAAGCCAACTCGATCAACTGGGTTCCGACAATGTGCTGGATGGTGACAAAGGCAAGAAAATGAGCGACGAAGAGGTTCTGGATTTACTCGGGAAATAAGGGCAGGGCAGACGCATCTAAAAATTCCGCAAACTCAGGCTTTTTGACAGAATTTACAGCGTAAAGGTCAGGCGAGTGGGATGAAAACAAAAGTTTCTATTCGTGGAATACAGTGCTTGCGATACGGTGTGGCCGACCAAGCCCCGACTGAGTTATTGGCTGATGGCATCATACCGGTTCCTGGTGGTAGCTGGATTCGTTTTGAGCTCGCCTCGGGAGGTTGCTGGTATGGGCATGGATTTGCCCACCGGCAACCTTATCCGCTGAACGCAGAGCCGATCGTGAATCCTCACTTTGCCGTCAATAATATCCAGAGCCCCGTCTGGATGTGCTCGGCGGGATATGCGCTTCTCGTCAGCACCACGCAGGCCTTGGAAGTCCGTTGCAATGAGCGTGGAGGTGGATGGCTTGAGATCCGCTGTATGGAGGCCGCGATCACCGTTCGCGTGTTCTGTGGCGAAAACTTGCCGAAAGCCCAGCAGAAACTGATGCGAGCCCTCCACTGGCCGCCGCCTGCACCGGAAAAAACACTGCTGGGTGATTCCATTTTCTGCACCTGGACCCAGTATCCCCGGGCGATTACGCAGGAGCGCATCCTGGCCATGGCGCGCGAGATTCGCCGGCGGGAATTTCCTTGTTCGGTGATCACCATTGATGACCGATGGGAATCTGCTTTTGGCGAATTGAGTTTCTCTCGCGATTTCCCGGACCCCCGAGCCATGATGGATGAACTTCACCGCATGGGATTTCGCGTATTGCTTTGGGTGACCCCTTTCGTCAATTGCGAAGCGACCACTTTCCCGGTCCTGGGAGAGCAGTCCTTGCTGGCGCCCCGGAACGATGGAACCGGCCCCTCTCTGTTTAAATGGTGGGGCGGAACAGCGGGCATTGTCGACCTGACCAACCCCCGGGCCCGAGATTGGTATCGTGCCCAGTTGTTACGGCTGAGAAATGAAATCGGGGTGGATGGGTTTAAAATCGATGGGGGTGATGCCAAGTATCAGCCTGACCCGGCCCAAACTGCCTGGCATGAGAATGCGGGGCCTTCGGGTTATATCGATCTACTGCTGGCGTTATTCGAAGAGGTTGCCCCCGGCTGTTGTGAGAGCCGAACGGCGTGGCTCTCTCAAAAAAGAAATATTCTGTGGCGGGAGGGGGGCAAGGATTCGCATTGGGGTGTGGATAACGGGTTGCAAGCCATGGTTCAACTGGGCCTGCACCTTGCGCTGCTCGGTTATGACCTGCTGATCCCGGATATGATTCCCGGCCGTATTCAGACGATGGTGTCTACGCTGCCACTACCGAGTGATGAACTGTTTGTCCGTTGGACGGAAGCCTCGGCCCTTATGCCCATCATGCAGTTTTCTTATTTTCCCTGGAACTATGCCCCCGCCACCGCGCTCATCGCGAGGAATTACGCGGTCCTGCATAAGGCGCTGGAAGGCTACTTATTCCAGCAGGCGCATCAGCGGCAGTCCCCTTTGTTGCGGCCGCTGTGGTATGACTGCCCGAAGCAGTCGGATTATTACACTGTGGCCGACGAATTTCTTTTGGGTGCGGATATTCTTGTCGCCCCGGTGATGAAGGAGTACGGCGTGGCCCGGGACATTGTCCTGCCTCCGGGGCCGTGGCGTGATGCCTGGACCGGTAAGACGTACGAGCAGGGGCCGCTGTTGCAGCATCCCGCCCCTTGTCCGGGCATCCCTTTGTTTGTGCGGGCGGAACGGGTGGAGCTTTTTGAAACGCTGAATCGCGTTCTCGCGACGATCGAGCGTGGCACCATTATCCCCGGCGTTATCAGTGCCACCTACGCCTGCGGCCTTGATCGCGACCTTAGTGTGACGGGCTGAGGTCCTTTCACACTCAAGTTTCCCCAAGTGCTTCTATGTCTGCGATATCTTTTTTCCGGCCAGTAGCACTTTTGTTTCTGATGAATTCCTTCCTGCCGAGATAGGAAACCGGGATTTCGCCGTACATCCCCGCCTCCTTGTGCGCATCAGCATCATCCCATGATACACCGGAAATAGAGGTAATCAGGTCAATTCGGATGGGGGGGACGCCAAGTTGAACAATCTTGTCGGGATTCTGGAAGTCATCGAGTGTAAGGTTTGGAAAATTGAAGCCAAACGCATCAAGAGCACTGAGTACTTTTCTGGCATTTTCCAGGGAAGGACGAATGAATAAATCCAAGTCACCAGTAAAGCGGGGTGCGCCGTGGAATGCCAGTGCATAACCCCCTACGATGATATAGTCAACTTCGCGGTCGTTGAACAACTTGAGCAAATCTTTGAAGTCTGGCTGAATTTCCATGGTATTGCCGCCGTAGTACTTCCACCGTGCTCACGCGTTCATCAGGGGATTTGCCAAGCCAATAGAACAAATCCTGTCGCGGAGAAGTATCCTTCAAGCTTGATTTGGTTATAACCCGTTTGATCATGTTGATATTTTAACACTCCATGATGATAATAAAAGCCTTCTTTTGTTTGAGAATCCGTATTAGTTGGCGGTAATCAGTAACTTTTCGCCAGATTTGGTTCGACGTGACAGTCGCGGGCCTTTTTGTTTTTTGCCGTTCAGCAACCAGGCGCCCTTGAGGCCGTGAACCAGTTCCAGCGGTCCCCCGGCAAGACTGGTGATCCGGATTTCACAAAGGGCTCCCTCGCGGACGGTTCCTCCAACAAGGAACGCGCCTTCGGTACGGATACCGTCAAATTTTAGGTCCCGCCAATGTTTAGGAATACCGGGCAGGACATAAATGCCGTCCTGCCGGCATTGGACCAGCAATTCCATGATGGCGGTGACGGCGCCCATACCGGCGTCCATCTGCATGATTTCCCGGAAACCGGAAGCCCGGCGGAAATCCGGGGTGGCCAAGGCGCCCTGATTCCAGCCGGAGCATCCGCCGAAATCAGCGTCATGCAAAGTGCCGTGTCCGATGTTGGTGAAATTGGATTTCCACCATTGCAACCAGGTGGTGGCGGCATCAGGCAGGCCGCACCGGGCACAAAGAATGGCGGCCCAGGGGATGCACCAACCGGTCCATTGGCCCGCGCCCTTGATGGTCCAATGACTGAGGGCGTTGGCGACAATGCCCCGGCGCTCATCTGCGCGGGGATCAATGGTGCAGAAGGGATAGATGGAGGCCAGATGACTGTGATGGCGATGGCTTTCGGTGAGGTCCTGCCCTTTCCAAAGGGCGATACGGTCTTGGTGGAGCGTATAGAAGGGAAGGCGTTGACGCACATCCGCCCAACGGGGGTCTTCCGGGAGCCCGAGGAGCTCGGCGGCTTTTTGTAACAGGGTGGCGGTACTATGGATCGCCGCCAACTGGAAACTGGCATCACGGCCCCAGGCGTTCATCCCGGAACCATTGTATTCGGGACTGACGCTGACCGGCAGGGAAAACTGTTTAACGCCGTTTTCCTCGATCTCCTCCAGCATGGCCCAATACCCATTAAAGGCCCCGTTCAACAACGGCCAGGCGATATCGCGGAGGACGATTTCATTCATGCTGTATCGGTAATGCAGCCATGCGAGTTGGGCCATCCAGGCGGTGCAGGCATGGTCGATCGTGCCGGCCCAGAAGGTGCCCACCACCTGGCACCGGTCGTCCACGGCATGGGGCAGCATGATGGAGCCCGGGACTCCGAAGAAGGATTCGCCATTGGTCTTGAGCCGGGGCATCCACGACTGGATCAGTTGCCACATGGGGAACAAATGACTGAGGCGGTTGGTGCCCAGACAGGGCCAGTAGACCATCTGGACGTTGATGTTGAAGTGGTAATCGTTGCTCCAGGGCGGGAGTTGGTATTCCTCCATCCATGGGCCCTGCAATGTGGCGGCCACACCACCCGGATTTGTCAGGCCAGCCTGCTTGTAGACGCCATAGTCGTATGTATGCTGGAGCCCGGCGTCGGGGAGTTGCAGACGGGGGACGTCCTGCCAGTAGGCTTTCCACCAGGCGTCGGTCCGGCGGATGGTGTCCGGGGTAATGCCGCTGTCCGCGCGTTGCCGGGCGAGTTGGGGGGCCTCGGGACCGAGGGCGGTGGCGAGCACGACCCGGCGTCCCTGCCGCCGCCAGGCGATGGCCATGGGGTCATCCTTGGGAAGCATCTGGCAGAAGCCGCCTTCCGTTTTGCCGCCCCATTGATCGGGTGGGCGACATCCGACGGCTGCCAGTTCCTTGCCGACATGCGCCCAGGAGGGAATCAATTTGAGGGTGGCGGACCGGGCGGCGGTGGGGTCGAAGTCGACCCAGGCCAATTCTTCATTCATCACCTGACGGATCATGACATGTGCGGATTTCTTGCCGGGGCCTGCGAAGCGGACGGTAAGAAGGGCGCGTGAGAGATCGAGTTTCCCCTCGACGGGGCGCCAGCCCTTTCCGAGGGAGATTTCCATCCGGCCTCCGCCGATTTGCTGGGGATGTCGTGGCAAGGTAGGATTTTTGTCAGCGCCGGCAAACAATTCATTGATCCCGGCTTCATCATTGGCTTCGAGAAGACGCCGGACGGAGTTGAAGGTGGCGCGGGTTTCGAAAGGGTTTCCGCCGCGGTGGTCCCAAAAGCCGGCGCGGGCGATGGTGATGTTCAGTGTGGTCTCGCCCCAGACCATCAGGCCCTGAGTGCCATTTCCAAGCAGAATGCCGGTATGGGTCCGGGGAAGGGGGAAAGGCCAGGTTAGAAGGGTTTCGTTGGACTTGGTTTGAACGCCGTTTACCATGATAATTACTCCCGTGAAAAGGTTCGGTACTGTTTTGTAAGCCGTGAAAATAAGAAAATCACCGGGAAGTCACAAGACTATGTTTGCCGGAAACAATGGAAACGGCCCGGAACACGTCGTCGTCACTTATTTGCTTTGGGAATCCCCCGCGAGGAGGTACATATGGCGACACGAAGACGGAAAGGGTATTGGCGGATGAGTGGCAATAGCATCGTCCAGCGTGCCCTGACTAACCGCTGGTTGCAAGAACAGGGCGTTCCTGATATGCGCATGTTATGGATTACTCTTCACTACGGGCCCAAAGCCCGTGTCTGATTGGAACCGCCCGGTGCGGACCCGCACGCCGGGTGGTGTGGCAGCCGGGACTGGTCTAATGGGTCAGTCTCGGCGAGCCGATTCGCAACTATTTCAATGCTCTTTGTATCCGCAAGGGATCTTGACGCAAATCCAAGACACGCCACACTATGACATCATGGGTTCTATTGATCTGGTAATAAACGGCATACGGGAAACGCTTCGAGAGAAGGCGGTGGTAGCCAAATACCTTGGGGTGAATTCCGGCATATAGAGTCAGGGCATCAATATCGGAAGCCAAGGAATCCAAAAAATACTCGCCTAGTCCCTCGCCTTGCCGCGAGTAAAAGATCCTGCCGCGATCAAGGTCTTCGGATGCGGAAGCAAGTATCTTGATGCTCATCGAATACGCTTCCGGAGATCCCTTTTCGCCTGCTCCCAGTCGAGAATTGGTTCTGCCCCGTTTTTGACCCGGCGCGCTGTCTCAGCCAAAGCCTCCTTGTGCCATGCCGGAGACTCAGTCAAAACCTCGTCCTGAGTTAGATCAACCCAGATTGCCTCCATCATGCGGAGTTTTTCTGGTCTTGATAATCGGTCAATTGCCAAGGTAGTTGTCATGCTTTTAATATTAATCGGAAGTCATCTGTATTTCAAATCAACTTTCTGCTCATTTTCGTAATGCGAACATGACAATCTGAGCCCCGTAACAGATGCACACGAAGACGAAGCCCCGCTTTGGGTGATACTGTTGCATTGGCTACTGGCTATCGGGCTGTCGAGTTTTATGTAAAAGTTTTAAGTTAATGTCTTCCAACTCCCCAAATATGATTGCATCCCCTGCTTGGAGCCCGATACGATGCTTGATGAGGTGTGTGGTGGGTTGAAAATTCATGAAAGGCAGTGTCTCTGTGAATCAGGGCTCTGAAATATTTGAATCATGACGATTAAACTGGCGGCTCTTTTTTGCGATCACATGGTGTTGCAGTGTGGGATTCGTGTTCCGGTTTGGGGGAAGGCCGGGGCCAAGGACAAGATCACCGTGCGTTTTGCAGGTCAGGTGAAGTCGACTGTGGCGGATCAGGAAGGAAAATGGAAGGTGGCGCTGGCACCCTTGAAGGCTTCCTGTGAGCCTCGTGAAATGATTGTGGCCGCGTCCTCCGGAAAAGAAGAATGCCGTATTCAGGATGTTGTGGTTGGTGAAGTCTGGGTTTGTTCCGGACAATCCAACATGGAATGGCCACTCTCCTTGTCGAAAAATTCCGAGGCGGAGATCGCCGCCGCGTCTTACCCGAACCTGCGTCACTTCACGGTTCCCCGGACAGCGGATATCAGTCCCTCCGGGGACATTTCGGGGATGTGGGCGCAGTGTAATCCCCATAACGCCCCGGCGTTTACGGCGGTGGGTTATTTCTTTGGCCGCGAGATCCATCGGAAGACCGGGATCCCGGTTGGACTGCTCAATGCCTCCTGGGGTGGCACCATTGCGGAAGCCTGGACCCGGCGTGAGGAATTCGGAACGGTTCCGTTCCTGAAACGGATGCTTAAGGAATATGATCACGAACTGAAAAACCCGAATGCGACGTTCCTGGCCAAACAGGCCGAATGGGAGGCGAGCTCCAACAGGAAGGATACGCATAACGCGGGTGAGGTGGAAGGCTGGCACCAGCCGGGGTTGGCGGATGCCAATTGGGAGACGATGGACCTGCCTCAGACCTGGCAGAGCGCCGGGCATAACTACAGCGGCATCTTCTGGTTCCGTCGCGAGGTGGAAATTCCCGCCGTGTGGGAAGGCCTTGATCTGACCTTGAGTCTGGGGCCGACGGATAAGTCTGATGTTACCTATTTCAACGGTGTGCAGGTGGGAAGCATTACCATGGAGCAACGAGGGGATGCGTGGTCTACGCCGCGGGCCTATACGGTTCCGGCAAATCTGGTCAAGGCCGGCCGGTCGGTAATCGCGGTCCGGGTCTATAGCAATATCTACGCGGGTGGTGTTTTCGGGTCGCCCAGCCAGATGCGGTTGAACCCCGTTGATGGAAAATCGGCGGAGTCCATTTCCCTTGCAGGCGCATGGCGGTACCGGGTTGAGGCGAATTTCGGAGTGGTTGCCCCGCCGCCGCCTCCGCCGCGTGGCCCGGGGAATCCGAACTCGCCCCATATGCTGTTCGACAACATGATTCAGCCGCTCCTGCCTTTTGCGATCCGGGGTGCCATCTGGTATCAGGGTGAGTCCAATGCGGGGCAGGCTCAGCAATATCAAACGCTTTTCCCCTTGATGATTCGCAGTTGGCGCAATGCGTGGAATCAGGGAAGCCGTGCGAAGAGCCCTGAACGGACGTTCCCGTTTCTGTTTGTGCAACTGGCGAATTTCCAGCAGCCCCCGGTTCATCCGGGTGAATCCGCCTGGGCGGAGCTTCGCGAAGCACAGACCCTGACCCTGTCGCTCCCGAACACAGGTATGGTGGTGGCAATTGATATCGGGGAGGCGAACGACATTCATCCGAAGAATAAGCAGGATGTCGGGTATCGTCTGGCTTTGCCCGCCTTGGCCAGAGTCCATGGGTTCAAGAAGTTGGTCATATCCGGCCCGATTTACAAAGCCATGCACCGTGAAAAAGGGGGCATCCGGCTTGAGTTTGATCATGTGGCCGGGGGATTGGTGGTCCGGGGTGGTGAGTTAAAAGGCTTTTCCATTGCTGGGAAAGATAAGAAATTCGTGTGGGCCAATGCGGTGGTGAAAGGGGATTGTGTGGTGGTGTCCAGTCCGCAGGTCCCGAAACCCGTGGCGGTGCGTTATGGCTGGGCCGATAATCCGCAGTGCACGCTTTTCAACGCCTCGGATTTGCCGGCTTCACCCTTCCGGACCGATTTGAAATAACAGGGCATTGCGTGCGTTGTGATTTCTGTTGAAACGTTTCATTTTTGGTTCTGTTTTCCCGGCTTGGGGTAAAGGAATATTTATGCAAAAACACAGTGCGGTGCTGGCTTGTATGGTGGCGGGAATGGTGGTCGTGATGGGGTGCAATGCCCAATCGGCTGCTCCTGATGAGCGCGGTCTCTGGCAGATCTGGGCGGCCAGCACCAATGCGGCCGATGGGCGTGCCATGGTCGCTGCGTGCAGTGCATTCAGGGCCAAGGCACCGCAGGATCCGTTGGGGGTGGTTGTGGCAGGACTGGAAGCCTGGCAGCTTCTGAAGCTGGGAAACACCAATGCGGCGGTTGCCTTGTTGGAGCCGATGGCGTCGGTGTCGGGAACGGCGACCTACTTGCAAACGGCCGGGGCGGAGATGGCGCGCGGGTGGCTGACCCGGCTGGATCGGGAGAAAGTCCGCAGTGCCCTGAAAAAAATCTACGTGCGTGATATCGAGTTCCCCTCGTCATTGGAGGCGCTCTCGTCCCTCAAGAACAGTCCCATGCCCCCTTTGACTGACCGGTGGGGAAAATCATGGGTGTACCGACTGGATAGTTCGTTCAAGGGAATGAGTACCCAGCAATATGTGCTGGAATCAGCCCGATTAGGGCCGAGATCAGATCTAGTGAAGGCGTTGGCCCTGCCTTACGCAGGCCAGATCAATCTTGATCCTGTCCGGTTGTCACCGGTGAGTGCCGATACGGTGGAGTTTACCACCCCGGCCGGGAAGACCGCATTTCTTCAGGAGGGCGGAAGCCTGACAGGCACTACCGTCGCCTATGTGGGGGCCAATCTGATTGTGCTGGCAGACGAAAATCACTGGCGAGTGGTGATGAAGCCTCGGTGATGTATTCGGTATCGTGAATTGCTGATTTCTGATACAAGTTTCCCGAAATGGGTGTCTTAAAACAGAGGAGCGAGATCTGATGAGGAAACCATTATTCATGCGTAGGGCGGTTTTGAGTTTGGGGTTGCTCGGGTTGGCGGCATTGGCGCTTGGGGCGGACTCCACTTGGAATGCCACGCCGAATGATGTGAATAACCTCATGAAAAGCATGAAGGACATGATCGGCGTGAATTACAAAACGCAGGTCGCGTCGTTGGAAGAAATTGACATGGATCCCGCCAAGAATCCCCTCTTGTACCGGTCCGGCCATTACAATTTTTCCTATACCGACGCCCAGCGCAAGCGCCTTCGGGAGTATGCGCTGGCGGGAGGCATGCTGATCTATAACACCGGACTGGGGTCGGCTCCGTTCTACCGCTCCACGATCAAGGAATTGGCGCTCATTTTTCCCGAGCAGCCGGCTCAACGGCTGACTTCGGATCATCCCATCTTCCATGCCTATTACGATGTGGATCACGTTAAATATTGTCCTGGCGTGCGTAAGGCGGGATTTATCGGGGACGAACCCTGGTTTGATGCGGTGGAAATCAATTGCCGGGTGGTGGCGCTCGTCTCGCGCTGGTGTCTGGCGGTGGGGTGGGAAGACAAGGTGGAACCGGAATTTCAGGCGTATGAGCCGGCCTCCGCGAAAAAGCTGGGCGTGAATATTTTCTCCTACTCCTCGGCCATGCGGGCCTGGGCCAAGAGTCAGGCGCAAGCCATGAAGTTTGTTGACCGCCCTGAATCCGGCACCGACAAGGTGGCCATTGTGCAGGTGGTCTATGATGGTATCTGGAAGACCCGGCATGCAGGTCTTTCGCTGTTATTGCAAACCTTCAATCTCAAGACAGAGGTGCCGGTGAAATACATGGTCAAGGAGGCCCGGCTTACGGATCCCGCCATTTTCAATGCGCCGTTGCTGTACCTGACTGGGCACGAGTATTTTACGCTCCGTAAGAGTGAGGCGGAGCAGCTTAAGAAATATCTTGAAAACGGCGGATTCCTGCTGGCGGAGGCCTGTTGCGGGCGAAAGGGATTCGATTTGTCCTTCCGCCAGGTGATGGCGGCGGTGTTTCCCAGCACTCCCCTGAAACCCATTCCCCAGAGCAATCCGGTTTTCCGAACCCCAAACGATGTGCAGCAGGTGGGCGTGACTCCGTTGTTACAGCAGGATTTGGGCGTGGCGGTGATTCAGCCGAGACTGGAAGGGATCGAAATCAACGGTCATCTGGCCGTGATTTACAGTCCCTTCGGTATGGCGGGCGGTTGGGAAATGTCTCAAAGCCCTTATGCCAAGGGATATGACGATGTCAGTTCGCAGCGGTTGGGACAAAACATCCTGATGTATGTGGTGACGCAGTGATGAAGCGGGGCGGCAGAGTGGCGTCGGGATCCTGGCTGACCCTGGTGGGCAAGGGGGGGGCGTGTCTGTTTCTAACGGTCTGCACGGCATGGGGTACCATCCCGAGCGGGAATGAGTTCGCCCTTTATCTGACCGAGGCCAAAACGCCTTCCGCCCGGAAAACGATTCTCGATGAGGCCCTCGGCAAACAACATTTTTTCCGTTACCTGTGCATCATGAGCATGGAGCAGGGGGAAGCGGGGGGGGCCTCGTTTATCATGCTGACGACCACGGAACCGAGCTCCCGCATGACCGTTAAATTCAAGGTGGTGAAGAGTCTGTCATTGGCTGTTTTAAAAGAAGCTCCGGTATCCGGAGTGGGCGATTCCGTTGCGGTCACCGGGGTGGTCGAGAGTGCGGATCCAGCCAAACGCGTGATCATTCTGAACCCCGTGATTGTGCGCTATAAAGACCGTCTGGCGCCGAAGGTGGGAAAAGAGATGTATTATGAGCAGGACTCCTCCGGAATCGTTTACTCTTTTACGGGCGGCAAGGAACCGGTAAATGTCTCGAAGCGGGATGAAGACTTGCTCCAGTTTGAAGATAAAATCATTGCCGAGAAGGGCAAAGATGGCTGGGCGCAGTTCCTCCTGGGTGAGATCGCCAAGCGGGATAAGGCCGCGAAGGCGGAACGGGACAGACTGGGGATTTACAAGAAAGAGACGACCCCGGCGCCGACTCCGTCTCCCGCAGCGCCTGTTCAGGGCGTGATTTCGGAAGATGAAAACTGAGATGGCATCCTTATGGCTAAGAAATCAAAACTTTCGATAGAAACGGCTGTCCGGGCGCCCAGGGATCCGCAGGCGGAGGGGATCAAGGCCTTCCTCAATTCCGAGGAGATGCACAAACTCAGCCGCATTGTGCTCCTGTCCCGGTACGTGGTGGAGGGCAACCTGTCGGGAGCTCACCGGAGTCCCTTGAAAGGCGCCAGTTCGGAATTTGCCGACCATAAGGCCTACGGGGTGGGGGACGATCCCAAGCACATTGACTGGAAAGTGCTGAGCCGTACGGACCGCTATTACATCAAGCGCTACGAGGATGAAACCAATCTCCGGGTTTACATCATCCTGGATCGCAGTAACTCCATGGCGTATGGCAGCGCCGGCCTGAGGAAATATGATTTTGCCTGCCGTCTGGCGGCGGCCCTGGGTTACGTGGTGGTCAAGGCCCGGGACTCCGTGGGATTGTATCTGTATTCCGACAAGATTGACATCGAGGTTGATCCGCGGAATTCATTAAACCACCTTCATAACATGCTTAAGCGTTTGCAGGGGATGGAGCCGGCGTCCACCACCGATACGGCGAAGACGCTTCACCAGATTGCCGGCTCGATTCACAAACGTGCCCTGATCATTTTGATTTCCGACCTGCTGGATAATGAAAAAGAGGTCTCCCTGGCGCTGGCCAATTTCCGGAAGCGGTTGCATGACGTCATTGTGTTTCATGTGCTGGATCCCGTTGAAATTGATTTGTCATTCAAACAGGGCTTTGAATTTGAGGACATGGAGACCGGGGAAGTAGTGACGGCGGACCCCCGTGCGCTGGCGAAGGATTACCAGAAGGCCTTCGGGGAATTTCTGGACCAGTATCGAACCGCCTGTGAGGGGATGAAGGTGGACTACCGTCTGGTGCGGACAGACCAGCAGGTGGAGACGTATGTAAGGGCGTATCTGGAAGAGCGGCGAAGATTGCCGAAATAGCAGTATGATTTCATTTCTGAGTCCCATATTTCTGGCGTTTGGCGTGGCGGTGCTCATCCCGCTGGTGCTGCACATGATCCAGTCCAGCCGGACGGTGCGTATGCCGTTCAGCACGGTTCGTTTCCTGAAGCTGGCGCAGAAGCGGTCATCACGGCGCATCAAGATGGAGAATTTTCTGCTGTGGCTTCTGCGCACCCTGCTGATGGCGTTGTTGGCGCTGGCGTTTGCCATGCCGATGATCCGGACCAAGGATTTTGGGAATCTCCTGGGCCGGTCGGCACGCGATGTGGCCATTGTGATTGATGCCTCCTACAGCATGGATTACAAAATGGGCCGGCAGAAGGTCTGGAACCAGGCCACCGACCTGGCGGCCTCGATCATCGAAGGACTGGCCGAGCGGGACCGGTTTTGTGTGTATCTTGCGGGCGACCAGGTGATTCCCGTTTGCGAGCAGTTGACGAACAAAAAAGAGGAAACCGTCACCCGGCTCCGGGCGCTTCCAATGCCGTTGGGATCCTCCCAGCTTTGCCCGACGACCCTCGCGGCGTTGGGGGCCATGGACCAGGACGTAAGCCGGACGGAACGCGAGATTCATATTATTTCCGATCACCAGCTTCTGCCCTGGGCCCGGTTCAAAAAAGAGGACGCCAGGAGTGCCGGCACCAATGCGCCGGCTCCCCCCCCGGCCGATTCAAAAGAGGGCATATGGGATCCTGCGAAGGTGAAAGATAATACTACCTGCTTTGTGACGCTCCTGGGTGCACCCGAGCCGGAGAATACCGCCCCCGTGGAGATTGAATTGGAACCCAAGCTGATCACGGCGGAAACCCCTTGTCAGGTGACGGTACACTTTCTGCGCACGGGGCCCCAGCAAGAAACGGCTGCTTCGATTTATGTGGATGACAAGGAAATGGGACGACGGGCAGTAACGGTGGGGGCCGGTGCCGTCAACGAGACGAAGTTCATGTTGCCGCCCCTTGGTCCCGGTACGCATGCGGTACGGGTAGAGACACCTGACGACAGCCTGGCTGTGGATAATGCGTTTTACTTCCTGATCCGGGCCCGCGAAAAATTGCCGGCCTTATGCATCGGGGAGCAGGATAATACCCTCTATCTGCGTGCGGCGCTGGGCACGGTGCCCGGTGGAGTCTCGCCCATCGATGTGAAAGCCATTGCCCCCAGTGGATTGGCCGGGGAATCGCTTTCATCCTATGCCTGCATTTTTTTGTGTAACGCGATTTCACAGGCCGGTCAGGAAATCAAAACCCTGGAACGTTATGTGGCCGGCGGGGGATTGCTGGTGGTGTTCCCCGGGGATGCCGGCGCGGTGTCAGACTATGGGGCTTGGACCTGTCTGCCAGCCGTTCCGCCCTCGATTCTCGATGTGCCGCTATCAGAGCGGAAGCGCCTGTTGAGTTGGGAGAAACCCCAGCATCCGGTGATATGGGGGCTCAAGGAAGGTGGCGTTTCTCCCAGCGTCACGATCAAGCGTCAGTTAAAATGTGAGACCGTAAAAGAAAAAACTGAAATCCTCGTTTCCACGGGGGCGGGCTATCCGTTCCTGATGGCGCGTCCCAGCGGGCGTGGCGTAACCCTGATGTTCACCGTGTCGGCGGATCGCTCCTGGAGTGATTTTCCCCTGTCTCCCTTCTTCCTTCCCCTGACGCATCAACTCATCCAGTACGCCGCCGGCGTGGGTTCCGGGGCGCCTTACCATTGGGCAACGGACAGTCTTTCATTGGAGGAGGCGCTGCCGGAAATGACCCGTGAATCCGTCCTGAAGGGGGTGGATGGAAAACCGGTCTCCATTCGCAGCGCCGTGGTGGAAGGCGAGACCGTGTCGTATGCCGAAGGGCTGACGACTCCGGGTGTGTATCGGTTGAGTCAGCCGGACGGGAAAGGGGACTCGCCGGCACTGGCGATCAATATGCCCCGGGGGGAATCCGATCTTACTCCTGTCAAAGCGGAAGACATTCCCGCCATTCTGGGGCTGAAAACACTCCAGGTGGCGACCAGCAAGGAAGAGCTCCTGAAGAAGATCGAGGATTTCCGGATTGGCAAAACGCTGGGCGAGCCGTTGTTGTGGCTGGCCCTGCTGGTCGCTGTTCTGGAATCGCTCTATGCGAATTACCTTATGCGTAAAGGATCGAAGTTGACGGATTCGCTGAATATCGCTCCCTCCGGGAAAGTGAAGGATAAAGAAACGTGATCATTTACGAACATACCGTGCCGGTAACGTTGATTGTGGTCGGAGTCGCGGCCGCCGTGGCGGTCAGCCTCGCCGGATATTGGTTTTTTGTGAAGCGGAATTGGGTGTTGGCCCCCTTGATGGCGCTGCGCATGCTCTTCTTCGTCATGCTGGCATGGTGTCTGTTGATGCCCGGTGAGCGGACGGTCCAGACGCTTCAGCAAAAATCCCGGTTTCTGATCCTGATGGATAGATCCCGGAGTATGACGATGACGCCGGTAAAAGACGAGACCAACCGATGGCAGGTGGCCCAGGAGGTACTCGGGCGGCCATGGCTCGCGAGCATGGCGGAAAAATGTGACATCGATTGTTATGCCTTTTCTGATGAGGTCAGCGCGAAATTGTCCGTGGAGGAGACCTTGAAGTTGGTGCCCGACGGACCCTCCACGTTGTTGCGTGATGCGCTTAAAAAGACGGTTGGGCGATATGCGGGACTGGATGTGACAGGGTGTTTGTTGTTGAGTGACGGCATTGATACGCGTGAAGCATTTACGGATTGGGCCCAGGAGATCAGACCGTTCCCGATCTATTCATTGCCGCTGGAAAAAGATGCGATTTGGGAGGAGGAGCCCGATGTTCGGGTGGAGACGGTCAGTACACTGAAGCGGGTGACGGTGGGTTGGCAGTCGGAGTTGAAGGCTGTGATTTCAGGGCAGGGCACCAAGGGAAAACCGATCCCGGTTCAGTTGTTCAAGGATGGCGGGCTGATGCAGGAGTTGCAGACCCAGATTCCCGCCGGTGGTGGGTCACGGGAAGTGGTCTTTCAACTGGATCACTCTGTTGTGGGGACCAGTACCTATCGTGTTTTTATCCCCCCCCTGCCGAAGGAATCGCAAACCAATGATAATGAATACTCGGTGGCAGTGCAGGTGCTGGATACCAAGAATCGCCTGATGTATGTTGAGGGCACCCCCCGTTGGGAATCCAAATATCTTTCCCGGGTTCTGAAAGAAAGCAAGCTGGTCAGTCCTTCCATTTTCCTCCGGGGACCGAAAGGCAAGTTCATGACGTTCGGGGTCCGGGGCGATATTGCGCCGGATTTGCAGGAATCCCAGTTAGCGATGTTTAAGATTGTGGTGCTGGGCAACCTGAGTGGCGAAGAGCTTGGAGAGTCGCGGGCCAAGGCGCTGGTGAAATTTGTGGAGTCGGGGGGAAGCCTGATTCTGCTGGGCGGGACAAAGGCCTGGGCGGCGGATGGATTTTCGACCACCGCGCTCAAAGCGTTGTTGCCGGCCAAACAGTATTCCGGGAAAGCCCAGGAAGGCGAGTTTGCCGTGAGCCTGACAGATCAGGGGCGGACGCATGCGGCCTTTGCAGGAGATCCGGCATTCTGGGAAAAGGTTCCGCCGGTTCTCTCCATTTTCCCAGGCGTGATTCCCTCGCCGGCAGCCCGTGTTCTGGTTGAGGGGCGTACCGCCGCTGGGGGACAGCCGATTATTCTGGTTCAGGATTTCGGACAGGGCAAGGTGGTCGCCATCTTCTCTGATTCACTCTGGAAATGGCAGTTAAGCCCGGACGCGGCGAAAAAGAATCCCTATCCGCGGTTCTGGAACCAATTGATTTCATGGCTATCCCCCAAGGTTGAAAAAGTCGGAGGGAAGGAATGGGATGTGTTTGTTGACCGGGAGCAGTGTTTCCTGGGCGAGGAGATTGAGGTTACGGCCCGGTGGACCGGTGTGGATAAGCCGCCTGCAGGAACCGTGGTCAACGCCGAAATGACCATGCCGGACAAGAGGAAGGTGCCCTTTTCCATGTCCAGTCAAATGCCGCAGGGTGCGGAAGGCAAGTCGGCGCCGGTGTTCAGTGTCAAGTTCAAGGGAGAACTGCCGGGAATGTATTCAGTGTTGGCGGCGTCCGAAACCGGAGGCCGGCGGCTTGAATCCGATGCGGTCTCTTTCTCGGTGAAGCCGTTTACCCCCGAATCGGTGCCGCGACCGCCTGCCGTTGAGGTCCTGAAGGCGATCACGGCGAACAGCGGCGGGACGTATTTCGAGTCGGCCGAGGATCTGGACCGGGCGTTGACCGCGCTCCAGCCGAAAAAATTGGAACAGGAGATTTCCCAGTACAAATCGTTATGGCAACATTGGGTAGTCATCAGTTGTCTAATCGCTTTGATCGGTATAGAATGGATCATTAGGAAATTGCGCAATCTGACGTGATCGCCGGAGGGCGGGGAGGAAGACATGGCTCGGATAAAATGTTTGGGTTTTGCCGTTTTGTGTGGTGTCCTCGGATTGGTCTGTGTGCCGGGGCTGGCGCAGTCCAACTTGTGTGATAACGGGGCTTTCACTGCAAATAAAGGGTCGATTGATGGATGGAACGTGAACTACGAATGGACCGGCAATTCAAAAAATTCAGGCAACCACAACAATGCCTCTTATCTGTCTGAATACAAGGGTCGGCGAAATGTCTTGAAAATGGCGGTGCCCAGGGATTTCGAATCAAAGGTCGAAACGCCCCTGATGGCTTATGAACCCGGCGATCGGTACAAATGCACCTTCGATCTCTACGCGGATGTCGGGGAAATCAGGATCCTTTTTCTGGGGTACAATTTCAGGCCCGGAATAGCCCCGGGTGAGGCGCCGAAGCTTGAGGAGATGCGGCGTATTTATAAAGGGGATGCCATAAGCACCAGTGGCGCCTCCTGGAAGTCCGTGACCGTTGCCTTTCCGCATGAACAGATCTCTGAGGTAGCTTATAGTCATTTGAAAAAAGTCCGGTATGTGACAGTCATGTTTTTTGTGCCGGGCGCCACGGGTTATGCCGGCAATTTTTACCTGGCCAACGTGAAAGTGGTGAAGTTGCCGGCCAAATGCACGGTGACAAAGAAGCCGGCGAAATCCTCGGCTGACGACGAATAACGGTTAAGGAGGTTATGATGACGGTTTCAACAATGATCATCGGACAACTTGAGAACATCGGCAAGATGCTGAACCGGTGGAGTGCGGAAGTCCGGTTGCTGGTGGGACTGTCCATTCTCCTGTTTCTCCTGGAGGGCTTGACGCTGGCGGATATCCTTTTGCGTTTCCAGCGGGTGGGGCGGTTGATGGCCTGGGGGCTTCTATTGATTCTGGTTGGTGTTTTGATTGAGCGGTTAATGCGGGTGCTTTCCCGGCGCCAGACGCCCGAGGCGGTGGCGGTTTGCGTGGAGCAGGCGTTTCCCCAGCTTGACAATCATCTGATCAATTATCTTCAATTTTCCGCGTCCAGCCTGAAAAACTCTTTTGTGGCGGCGTATCTCAAGATGGATATTCCCTTCTGGCATGGGCTGGATTTTAACGCAATGAAGGATCGTCGAACGCTGCGCAAGGCGCAAGGGGTGCTGGGCGTGGCGCTTTTTCTGGCCGTGATTCCCTACCCTCTGGTGGGCAACGCCTGGCCGGTGGCGATGTGGCGCATCGCGAATCCATTCTCCAGTGTGGCCCCGGTAAGCCTGACGCATATCCTCAGTACCACGCCCGGAAATGCGACGGTGCTGCAGGGAGGGAGTGTCACGGTGTCGTGTCTGGTTGAGGGCAAGGCGGGCCATGAAGTGTGGCTGGATACGATTCCGGCGGATGGGGTGAAGAAAACCTATAAACTGGGTGCGATTAAAGGGCGTGGCGAGGAAGGTTTTTCCAATACCTTTTTTAAGATTACCACAGCGATGCAGTATCAGTTCCGTGCCGGCGATGCCTTTACCCCCGATTGGTACAAGCTTACCCTGCGTCCACCGTTAGCTTTCACGTCCATCTCCATGAAGGTGACGCCTCCGGCTTACATGAATCTGCCTGCGCGACAATATGATGCTCAGGCAACATCCATTGAGATCCCCGCCGGGTCAGAGGTGTCCTTGGCGGTACTGTGCAACAGCCCTGTGAAGGGGATTACCCTTACCGGGCTGGGGGCGACGCCCGCCTTGTCCCGCCAAGGCAGCGACCGGGATTGGGAAGCCCGGCTCATCGTGACGAACGGGACCGGCTTTATCCTTGCGGCAGAAGCTGCGAACGGAGACCGGGCGGAAAGCGCGATGGGGTTCACCTTGCGGCCCGATAATCCCCCGTCGCTCACCATCAAAACTCCCCGGCAACCGGTGACCTTGATGCCTGGGGATGCCCCCGGGATTGATTTTTCGGTCACGGATGATTTTGGTCTGGACGAAATCACGATCGAGCGGCTTCCGGATTCCGGCGACGTGGCGACGCCGCCGACGGTATTGAAGACCTACAAGTGGGTGGAGAACAAAAGTCGGGATTTCACCGCGCTTTGGAAGGGGGAGGCCCGGAAGGCCACCGAAAACGGCCTGATGACCTTGCGGGTCGTTGCAAAGGACAACCGGACCGGGGCGCATAATGTGACGGTTTCGCCGACGATGCTTTTTAATATGACCGAACTTACGGCGGCCATGAAAAAACGGGATGAGCTCGAAAAGGCCGCGGCGGCTGAATTGAGCCGGGTGATTGAACTGCAGCGGGATAATATTACGCGGACCCGGCAGCTCCAGGAAGGGCTGACGACGGTGGCGTCCGAACAATGGAGTGACGCGGGCGGGCGGCAGGAAACCATCCGTGGCATCGTCAAGCAGATCCTTGAAAAAGGAGGGCGATGCCTTGGGAATTTAGGCGAGCCGGTCCGGAAATTATACGCCAATGAAATGGCGGAGGTGATTCCCTCCTTGAAAGGGGTTCCCTTGGTGAAAGAGGCCGTTGAAAAAGGGAAACAGGTAAGCCGGGCCCTGGCCATGGAAGAGAAAATCCTCCGCCAATTGACCTTCGCAGAGGAATCCGGAAAACAGGTGCAGGAGAGCGGCATGAATGGTTCCCTTGCCGGGATGCTGGATGGGATCATTGTGCGTCAGGACAAAATCATCAAAACCACAACCCAGTGCTCGACCCAGGGGGTGGCGGTGGCGGCCTCCGTTGTGGCAAATCAGGATTCGCTGGGCTCAGAGGTGACGGCGTTCATCAAGGCCTGCCGCGCGGAATCGGCGGCGGGCAAAGGGGAAGACAAGGATCAGGCCGCTTTCCTGGAGTCGGTTGCCCTGATGTGTGAGCAGGGGAAAATAGGGAACGACATGCTTCTGGCGGCCGAGCAGCTCGAAAAGAACGCCCCGCTCGAGGCCATGCCGCATGAGCGGAACGCCTACACCAAACTCCTGGCGGCGCGGGATAAATTCAAGGCTGTTGAGACCCAGGCCGAGAAAGAGAAAAACCAGGAAATGGTCGAGGTTCTTGAAAAAGCCGGGGCCAAAATGGACAAGCTCGTGGCTATGGAGAAGAAGTTGATTGCCGAAATGGACAAGGTGGAGGAAAACAAAGACAAGAGCGGCAAACAAACTGACAAAATGGAAGAAGCGGCTGACGAGATCCAGAAAAACATCAAGGAGGCGCTGCTCCAGGTGCCGAAAGATCTGGATATTTTTGCGCACCTCAATGTGGGTAACGATCTGGTCGAGGATATCTTCTCCACGTTTGAGGAGGTCACCCAGGAAGAGGGCTCCGGATCGCTGGCGGGCGGGCCGGTGAAGGAGAAGGCCGTGGCCAAACGGGAATATCTGGCCGAACAGATGGAGAAGGTCAAAGGGCTGATGGATGATTATGAGATGTGGCTGAAAAAGAAACCCGACGGGACCAAGATCACGGTGGAAGCCACCGACAAGAAGGAAATGCCGGAGGGCGTGGCCCTGACGCCTCTTCAGACGGAGATGAACGACATTATCGGTGACCTGCTGAAAGATGACAAACAGAAGCAGCAAAAAGATGATGATGGCGCCATTAATGCGGCGGCCCCGGACATGGAAATGGGGGGCCCGATCATGGAGGGAGACACCACAACGTTTTCTGCCAAAGGAAAATCCGGGAACGAAGTGCCGGACCACAAGGAGCAGGACGGGCGAGGGAATATCGGGCGGCAGGGAATGGCCAATGGCGAATCGGCAGCGGGGTCAGGCACGATCGGCAAGGGGGATGATAAGATTGAGGCCCGCCGGACGCAGGATCCCACCCAGTCGGGGCAAGTCACGGCAGACGGTGAAGCTCAAACGAAGGCCACCGGCGGCGGGAAATTGGGATCAGGCAAAGGCGATGGATGGGGGCAAAGCGGCGGGACAACGCGCATGGAGTCGTCCGAAGCCGGTTCGGCAGGGGAGTTGAACATGATGGCGAAACGGGCGGATACGTCGTATGCCCAGGCCTCCATGAAAGGGTTGCGGGCCGATTCACTGAAATCCGCCGCCCACCACATCCGCCAGGCGGCGGATGCCGTGTCCAAGGGCGCCCCGATCGGGCAGGTTGCAGAGTTGAAGCGGAAAGCGATCGGGGAATTAAAAAAAGCGAAGACTGAACTGGGTGAGGGAAGCGGGGCCAGCCTGGATGGTCGCAGTTCCACCTCGACCTTGAATGATATCGTTGAAGCCAGTTCGGATGAAGCGCCGCCGAAGTACCGGGACTTGGTTTCTGAATACTATAAGAAGTTGAACGAGTCTTTGTAGTGTTAGAGATAGGCGGGATCGGAAAGTGAGCAGGGATATGAATATGTCGGCATATATGCGGGTCGGGTTGATTGCGTCCGTTCTGGCAATTAGGGTTCAGGCGGCGGCTCCCGAAGGCTGGGCAGTCAAGGATGCGACGATCCGGTTCGTGGTGGATTTGACGCAGGATCCCAGCCATCCCGGCGCCGGATATTTTGTGACTATTCCGGATGGTGGTATTTTGCCCGGCCCGGCGCCTGAACCCCAGGTATTTGATGAGACGGGGAAACCCCTCGCGAACGGGGTGTTGTGGCATTGCCCGGACACAGGGTGCGGACTGGTCTTTCAGGCGCCCAAGACCGGGCGGTCGGCGGTCATCTATTTCAGCGGGTCGAAGCGCTTGAAACTCTGGACTCCGGAATCTGGCGTAACCCCCAGCGCGATTCTTTGCGAGATCCACGGGACCACGTCGCAGAAGGCGGCACGCCTGCTGGGTGAGCTTGGTCCTGTCGGGGTGAAGGTCAGGTATAGCAATCAGGGTTGGTCGGCGGGAACATGGCAGAACGAGCGGATCCCGTTGGCAATGAAAGACTGGAGACCGGGCGGCACCGCCATGTATCTTCTCGCGCATGTGAATGTCACCGACCCCGGGCCCACTTGGGTGGCGCCGGTTTCGCGGGCGGGGCAGATGGATATTGTGATCGATGGAAGGCCCGTCGGACTGGCCAAGATCAATGAAAAAAGAGGCGGCGTGGGGGCCACCGTTAATCTGTCGGCCGGGCTGCATAAGGTGGAATTGTATGGCTACAATAATGTGGAAGGCGGGGCCATCGGCCCGATGATGTTTACCTGGCGAACCCCGAAATCAACGGTGGCGGAGTTGGGCGGGGCGCGTGCCAGTGATGTGCGGTATCCGGGGACTCCTATGTTTGAAAGCCGCCTTCTGAAGGATGCGGAAGTGGTTAAATCGGGGGAATGCGGTATCCGGGAAATTCAGGTTCGGGAGGGCGGTCCTGTTGCCTGTTTTGAGGTGTCTCCTGAAAATGTGTTCTGGTTCGAGGGGGAGGAGGTCCTGATCCAGTGTGGACTGAAGGCGCGGACTGCGGGAAATCCGGCGGGGACCAAGTATAGTTGGAGTTTTGATACCGCACCGGGAGCGCTGGCGCCGGGCGCCGAGGTGAGTTGGCTTTTTAAAGGTGGAATCTATTGCGGGGTGACGCTGGTGGCGGAGGCGGAGGGCAAGCGTTCCTCGACCCATATCGTTTTTTATCCACACTCAAGCGTGAAAAGCAGCATCAATAGCAGTGAGACCCGCAAAGCCTTCCGGTTGGCCTGCCTGACCCAGTTGAAAGCGACTCCGGACAACGCGGATCCGGTCGCAGGCTGGGATGCCACAATGTGGAACAACTTCTTCCGGGTGCTTGAACTTCAGTCGAATAATCCTCTGGTTGAATACCTGGTGACCCATCAGTGGAATTTCTTCAGGAAGAAACTGGATGCGGACAGGAAAAGCCTTCTTGAAGATTTATTTCTGTTCTCGATGGGCGGGCGAAAGCCGGAAGAGGCGATTCAGTGGGCGGAAGACTTCAGCAGGGACGCACCCGGTTCAACCCGTTCTGTGATCCTGCAGTTGAAGCGGGCTGAAATCCTCATGTATTATCGTAACGATTTGGATGGCGCCCGAAAAATCATCTCGCCTCTGCTGGTGATGAGTGGTGAGGCGGGGGAATGGGCGCGGATCAGGATGGGCGACCTCGAGTTTCTGTCAGGAAAGATCAACGAGGCCACCCAGCGTTATGGGGATGTTCAAAGTCGGTCAAAAGGGGGAGGCGCCGGGGAGGTTCCGGTGGTGATGCCGAAACTCAGGGAATCCAGCCCTTCCGGGCCTATAAAAGCTTCCGAATTTGCCAAGTTGAAAGCGCCGAAGAAGGCCGAGATCAAAAAGAAGGAGGACATCGAGGCCCCTTCCAATGTGGCTTCCTGGAAACTGGCCGCCATCCGGGATGTGGCGGCTTCAGAAAATGTGGGCAATCTGATTGAGCAGGAGTTCTACCTGGAGGCCTTTCAGGCGCTAAAAACATGGGAACGATCTTTCCCGCTGACCAAGATTACGGGGGATTTCCTGCTCAGGGAAGCGAAGCTATATATTGCCTTGAAGGATTACAAGCGGGCACGGGCCATTTTGACTGCCTATTGTGATCAGATCGACACTTCCAATTTTTTGCCTGAGGCAATGAACATGATCAAGAACTGCATGATTTTCATGAACGAACCGGAGGCTGAAGTGGCCAAATATGAAAAAGAGATCCGGAAGCGAACGCAGTTTGGCGGTGAGGAATAAGTCTGCATAAGGATCAAGGAGTGCGTGGCATGAGGGCTTGGTTTAAAATAATTCCGGGAATAGTCTTGCTGGTGTGGGTGGCGTCTGCGGTGGGGGCCCCCAAGGAACGTCATCGGCTCTATACGCCGCCGGATCCGTCTTCCGCAGGTGGCATCACCGGTATGATCGCGAAGCCGGCCAAGCCCCTCCTTGAAGTGCTGGCCATTCCCCCGGATAACCCGGAGCTCGTATATGAGGGACAAATCACCGGATCCAACCGGCAGGGTTTTTTGTTTGAGAATCTGCCGATGGCGAAATATGACCTTTTTGTGATCTATGAAAATGAATTCTATGAGGGCCTGCAACTGACGTATGAGCCAGATACATTGACGGAAAAAGACCGGCAAAGCATTTCATATATTGTGAACGCCTCCGATCCGTTTTTTAACAAGAAGGTGATCCATCGGGTTGCAGGAACCACTGGACGGGGTAATTTTGCGAGGTGTGTGGTGACACAATACCGGGATGGGCCCGGCACGGTATCTGCGGACTACGAGGATCTTAAAGGGATAAGCCGCCGGACTTTTAAACTGATCTGGCTTAAGGACGTCGGTGTGGGGTGGCAGGTGGTGCAGAAGCGGGATCTTTATCCGGTGACTGTTGCGATGAATCTGCTGACGCCCACGCACCATTATGCAGGTGTTTTGTCGAAAATCAGGGTGACGGATCAAGTTAAGAATATAGGCGAGCTTGAACTTGGCGATGATAAGAAACCCGCCCGATAAGGGCGATTCAGGGAGACCGCAATGGCTAGGATATTAGTGACGCAAGGGGCATATAAAGGGCAGGAAATCGAACTTTTGGGCAAAGAAATTGTTATTGGGCGGGAGGAAGATTGTGATTTGGCGCTCAATGATACAGAAGTGTCCCGCAGGCACGCCAAGATCTATAGTGAAAACGGGGTTTGGCATCTCGCGGATCTGGACAGCGCCAATGGGACCACCCTGAATGACCAGGTGGTTACGGTTGTGGCCTTGAATGATAATGATGTGGTGACGATTGGATCCACGACTTTCGTTTTCAGGAACAGTGCTGCGCCGGTGGTGGCCCCGCCTCCTCCTGCGCCTCGTCCGGCGGCCCCGCCTCCGCCGGCGGCTCCTGCGGTGGCAGAAGCCAAGTCTGAAATCAAAGTGGCGCCCGCCCAGGGAAATGTCGTCAAGTCCGATATGATGACATCGGCGGATGACCTGAAATTGGTTGAGCAGATGCGCCAATCCATGGATGCCATCCGGAAGGAAGTGGGCAAGGTGATTATCGGACAGGAAGATGTGCTTAATGAAATTCTGATGTGCATCATTGCCGGCGGACATGCTTTGTTGATCGGATTGCCGGGACTGGCCAAGACGCTGACCGTCAACACCATCGCCAAAGTGCTCGACATGAAATTCAAGCGCGTTCAATTCACGCCCGACCTGATGCCCTCAGATATTACGGGGACCGAGGTGTTGGAAACCGACCGGGTCACTCAGCAAAAGGAGTTCCGGTTCATGCAGGGTCCTATATTTTGTAACTTGCTGCTGGCGGATGAGATCAATCGAACCCCGCCGAAAACGCAGGCTGCCTTGCTGGAGGCCATGCAGGAGAAACAGGTCAGCGTGGGCAAGGAAGTCTACAAGCTCGACAAGCCCTTCTTTGTACTGGCCACGCAGAATCCGATTGAGCAAGAGGGAACCTATCCGTTGCCCGAAGCCCAGTTGGATCGTTTCATGTTCAATATCTTTGTGGATTACCCGTCGCGGGATGAGGAAATCACCGTCATCGCACGGACAACGGTATCCGGGGGCGCTGAGCCCCAGATGGTGATTGATAAGAAGGCCGTGATCCATCTTCAGGAAGTGGTGCGCAAGATCCCGGTATCGGAGCATGTCATCGGGTATGCGGTGAATCTGGTTCGGGCGACCCGCCCGAATGATGCCTCGGCACCCGAGTTTACCAAGAAATATGTCTCCACCGGGGCCGGACCCCGCGCCGGGCAGTATTTGGTGATGGCCGCCAAGGCCCGCGCTGTGCTGGAAGGCCGCATTCATGTCAGTTGCAACGACATCCGTGGCGCGGCCTTGCCGGTGCTGCGGCATCGTATTCTTACAAATTTTGCGGCTGACTCCGAAGGATTGAAGCCCGTTGATATTGTCAAACGACTGCTCTCCGAGATCAAGGAACCCGGCGCCGAGACTTACGAACCGGTGAAGCCTGCGAAAAAGAAGTGATGGCTTAGGGAAGGTTTGAGATGAATCCCGTTTGGCCTTATCTGCATAGCGTGCTTTTATGTGCCGTGTGGTTGGCTTCCACTGTAAGGGGGGCCCCCCCGGTGGAACCGCCTATGCGCGGTGTTGACGGGATGTCTGTCGAGCAGCGGCGCGCCTTTCTGAGGGGCACCTTGTCCGATTGGCGGGTCGACACGGATGATAGCCGGGGGCTCGAAATGCCGCCCATCCAGAAATCCTATCCGGAGGAAGTGAAGCGGATTGATTTGGTCAAGCCTGAGAAATTTGCTGTTGGCGGGATGCGGATCATTGATGTCATTCGCGAACGGCGGAGTCGGCGGGAGTATTCTGCGGGATCGTTTAGTCTTGAAGAGTTGAGTTATCTCCTATGGGCGACTCAGGGGATTTCTAAAATTGACAGGGATGACAAGGGCAAGGTTGTGGCGCAATACCGAACAGTCCCGTCGGGTGGAGCCCGGCATCCTTTTGAAACCTATTTGTTTATCAACCGGGTCGCTGGTGTGGCGCCGGGATTATATCGCTACCTGCCATTGGAACACCAATTGCTGGTGATCCGGGAGGATAACAGTCTGGCAAAGCAGGTTACCGAGTCCTGCTATGGCCAGGCGTTTACCGGGAATTCGGCGGTGGTTTTTGTGTGGGCGGCCATCCCCTACCGGACGGAATGGCATTATGGCAGTATCGCCCAGAAACTGGTGGCTGTTGATGCCGGGCATGTCTGTCAAAACCTTTATCTCGCTGCGGAATCCATCCACGGGGGAGCCTGTGCGGTCCTGGGATACAATCAGTCCCGCATGGATAAATTGATTGGGCTTGATGGCAAGGATGAGTTTGTGATTTATCTTGCGGCGGTGGGAAAAATCAATGAAGCAGCCCATCCCTGAACAGTTTCATATTGAAACCCTTGAGACCCTGCGTGACGAAGCCCGGCGCCTGAATTTGAATGTACCGGTCGCTGATTCTGTTGCGATCCTCTCGAAACCGGTGATTATGGGGGGAGTGAAGATCCCCAACCGGCTTTGTGTTCAACCCATGGAGGGGTGTGATGCGGCTACGGGAGGCGTTCCAGGGGAACTGACCTTGCGGCGGTACCGGCGTTTTGCGGAGGGGGGCTTTGGACTGATCTGGTTCGAGGCTACTGCCGTGGACGGACAGTGTCGCACCAATCCTCGTCAACTCTGGCTGAATCGCCAGAATGTGAAAGCCTTTGCCGAATTGATTCGTGACATCAAACAGGCCGGGCGTCATCGCTGGGGACATGATGTGATTGTCATCCTCCAGTTATCCCATGCCCGGCGGAATGTAAATTCTTCGGACGATTATCTCGACCGGCTTCAGGAGATGTATCGAGTGGCGGGATGTCTGGCGGCTGATGCCGGGTTTGACGGGGTGGATGTGAAGGCTTGCCACGGTGATCTGGGCGCGGAATTACTTTCGGCGTGGAAGCGGCCGGGGCGCTACGGCGGATCCTTTGAAAATCGCAGCCGGTTCCTGCGCGAAACGATCGGGCAACTCAAGGCGTCCCTGCCGGGATATCTTCTCGCATCCCGTATGACCGCGTACGATGGCGCGAAGGGGATTCCCGGTTTTGGTTCCGACCGATTGGACGCGCGAAAGGTGGACGCGACAGAGCCGGTGGCGCTGGCGCAGGCATTGAGGGGCGCCGGAGTTCAACTGCTCAACATTTCCGACAACAGTCCGCCTGCTGGTGAGTCAGGGGGGACGGAATCGCCCCTGATGAGATTTGCGCGCCTGGCTGACATCACGCGGACCCTTCAGCAGGCGGTTCCATCGATTCCTGTCGTGGCGGGTGGATTTAGCGGGTTCCGGCACTTGCTTCCGAATGTTGCGGCCGGCGTGGTGACAGAGGGGGGGGCGACGTTGATCGGGATTGGGCGAGCTGCGCTGGCTTATCCTTCTCTGGCCGGAGATCTGACCCGGACGGGGCGGATCGATCCTGGCAAATGTTGTATCACCTGTTCCGCTTGTATTCAGTTGATCAAAGATGGGGGGACTGCAGGTTGTGCAATTCAAGATGACGCCCTCTATGGGGCAGAGTACAGGCGTCGCCGCCATTTCGCCCTGGACAACCTCCGGAAGGAAGCACGCCGATGTCTGGACTGTCATCCTGCGCCCTGTCAGGCCGGTTGTCCGACCCGGATTGAGGTGTCCGCCTTTCTCAAGGCTTTTGCAGACGACCAGGTTGAGAAGGCTTATGAAATCATCCGGAAGTCAAATGTGCTGCCCGAAATGTGTTCCCACTTGTGCCCTGTAGGCAGGATGTGTGAAGGGCGTTGTGTGCTGAATACATTGGAAGGCAATCCGATTCCCATTCATGACATTCAATATGCTGTTTCCTGGAGTGCCCGGCAGGGCGGGCTCACGGGGGTTCGTGTACCGGAATCCGATAGCGGGAAACGGATCGCTGTCGTCGGGGGCGGGCCTGCAGGCATTGCCTGTGCGATAACATTGCTGGAGCGGGGGCATCAGGTGGTGCTGTTCGAGCGAGCAGGACGATTAGGGGGGACGCCGGAACAGCTTATCCGTTCAAGCCGCTTCACGGGCGCGCATGAAGAAGTGGAGGCGCTGCTACAGCCGGCCCTGCGTGAAGCGCGGCTGACTGTGAAATTCGGGAGTGAATTAGGCCAGACGGTCTCGCTTGAGGAATTGCAGCGGGCACATGACGCGGTGTTTTTGGCGGCGGGAGTCTGGCGTGAGCGCTCGCTTGGTCATCCGGAAGGAGTTCTGGATGCAGTGACGTTTTTGAGGAAAGCCCGGATTGGAGAAATCGAGACCGTTCCTCCAAAAGTGATTCTACTGGCGGGTGGCGATAGTGCCATGGATTGTGCGATGGTGGCTCGTGAGCTTGGTGCCCTTAAGTTAACCATTGTTTATAGTGGGGCCCTCTCTGAGATGCACTGGCACATGCCCGATTCCTGGTTCCGGACCGAAGGCGTGCATTTTATGCCGTTGACCCGCCCGCTGAGTTATCAGCTCGATGACAAAGGGAAAATGTCCGGTCTGATTGTCCAATTATATTCCGGCGTAAAACCGGTTGGGATGCCTGTTGTTAAACATGTGATGGAGGCGGACTTGATTGTTGAAGCGCTGGGGCTTGGTCTTGAAGACTCACTTGTGAGAGCGTTGAACGGCGTCGAATTCAGTGGGGCGGGGTTGGTTACGACGATCGGAGGGGATTCGCTTTCTTGTGGTGTTCCCGGCGTATTTTCTGGAGGTGGAATGATCAATGGTGGTGCTGCCGTGGTGCAGTGCGTGGAAGAGGGGATGAGGGCGGGGTGCGAAATCGATCGGTTTCTGCTGGGTGTAAAAGCCGTATGAAATTGGAAGGCTGTAAGAAAATTGCGTTTGGGCGGTGTGTGCCGATTGAGGACACGGTGAAACGGCTGGAAGCCGCCATATGGGCAAAGCATGAATACCGGCTTTTCGAGACCAAGGTCTCTGATCGTCTTTATTGGTCGGCGCTGTATATCGATGAGCTCGAATTCCGATCCATGGGCAAGGGGATCACGGCAATGCAGGCGAAAGCGGGTGCTTTGGCGGAATGTGCGGAGTGGATTGCCGCGCTGGAGCACGGGGAGCTTCCCGGATTCACGATGGGACATCAAAAGACGATTACGAATGCGCTGGGGATCGAGGAGTTAATCCCTCATGTTGCCGTCTCGAAAGAGGTAGTTGAGAAGATCAAGCGGACCGATGCCGCCATGTACTGGGTAGATGCGTTTTCGTTGATGACGGGGAAAACGGCTAAAATCCCGATTGAGTTTGTAAGGCGTATTGGGGGGCCCAATGGCATGGCGGCGGGCAATCGGCGTGAAGAGGCGATTGTCCATGCGATCAACGAGATTTTTGAGCGCCGGGTTCATATTACCGTTCTCAAACAGAAACTTGTGATGCCGACGATTGACGTGGCGACCATCACTCATCCTGTCATTCGCGAACAAATTGCGTTTTTGAAAAGCAAAGGGATAGAGATTTATCTCAAGGATTTGTCATTTGGTGGCACGATGCCCTGTATTGGCGCCTATTTCTGGGACCCTCATATCCCGGAAGAGTATCAGTTTCATCACTTTTTCAAGGTCGGGGCGTCATTTAATCTCGAAGAGGCATTGATCCGTACATTTACCGAATACACCCAGGGCCGCATGATGGATGAGTTTATCAATGGAGCCAAGGAGGACCAGAATCGGGTTTTGAAATATGATTTGCGGGCACTTAAGTGCATTGCGGCGGGAGGTGATAATTATTTATCTGCCTTCATGTTCGGGTTTGTGCCTCATGTTACTGCTGAATTTTTGAAGGAAGGCGATGTAGTGCCTTTTGAAAAAGGGGAGGAGTTCGGCGATTGTCTGCAGGATATCGCGAAGGCCAAGACCATTTTTGAAAAGCTTGGGAAGGATTGCTTTGTAATTGATTTTACGGATCCGGAGATTGATTTTCCTGTTGTGGAAATTGTGGTGCCCGGATATTCGGATGTCCTACCCTACTATCCGGCCAGCAGCCGCGTCCTATTCCAGCGTTACACCCGTGGGGACATTCTCCGGTCCTATCAGGCGGCGGAGGGGCCGACGTCCGTTGGGGGCGCCTCGAATAAAGGGTTTAAGTAGAAAAAAATACCTGTAACTTTTGACCGTTTGTGGCAATATGAAGACCAGATGGATTCAGGAGGCTTTATGCAGAATAAATCATTGAAGAGTTTGAAATATGTGATTCCTATGGTAGCTGCAACCTTGTGTATGGGCACCGCATTGGCATCCGGTGACGGATCTGATGAGCCTGGCTTTGTAGCGCCGCCCAAGGATCGTACGCCTCCTCCTGCACCGCCCCGTACCATTTCCTCGGCGGAAACCACGGATCCCTGCTGTTGCTGCCCTGTGACGCCTGTGTCCCGGACAGAAGCCAAGAAGCCTCCCCAACCTCCGGCACTGATTACGAAATTGAAGTCAGAGTAAGTGAGCCCCCGTGGTTTATTCAGCCAGTGTCGATGTGACGCGCCTTTTCACCCCGTCTTTCCGTCCGAGAGGTTATATTTTTGATAATTAAGATGGGCGCGGAATTAATTCTAAAGTGTATAGAGGACTTTCGCGTGACGGGCGATGGAAGCCATGCCGGTTGGGCCGGGAGCGAGTGGCAGGGGCTTGAGCGTGTTGGCTCTGGAATCGCCCGGTATACCACCCGTTGCAAAGTCGCCTATTCAACGACAGGTCTATATTTTCTCTTTGAATGTCAGGATGAAAAGCTGCAATGCAGTGGACTCCCGGATTTCGCTGACCTCTATACGGAAGATGTGATTGAGGTTTTTCTGTGGCCTGATGAGCAACATCCGCTCTACCTTGAGTATGAGATTTCTCCCTTTGGCGCCGAACTCCCGATTCTGGTTTCCAAGCAAGGCGGTACTTTTGGTGCCTTTCACGGCTGGTTGCCGTGGCATTATGAAGGGGCACGCCGCTGTTGCAAGGCGACGGCTATTCGTGGTGGGGCACCGATGCCAGGTGCGTCTGTAACCGGTTGGACGGTGGAGTTCTTCATTCCCTTTGCGTTATTCAGCGGGGTATGCCCAACACCTAAAGCCGGGGATCGATGGCGGGCGAATTTCTACCGGATCGACTATGATAAGTTGCCCTGTTCCCACTGGGCTTGGGATACCCGTACAGATTCGAATTTTCACGATTATCAGAATTTCGGAAGCATTGTTTTTGGAAAGGCGTAATGGTTTCAGGGTCGCTATTTCCTCCAGATCAGAATGAGATCATGATGGCTAGCTCTCGAACGCATATTCGGTACGCTTGAGGACTTCCTTCTTCAGTTCCATGGATAGCCGGTTGAAAAAGGTGGAATACCCTCCGATGCGGACAATAAGATTTTCGTGCAACTCGGGGTGCAGTAACGCATCTTCGAGTTCTGCACGATCCACCGCAGTGATTTGCAGTTGCATTCCGCCGAGTTGAAAATAGGTCTCAATCAGGGTTCGGAGTCTCCGGCGTGCCTCGGGGCTGCTAAGAGTGGATTTGGAGAAACGCATGTTGAGTACGGGCGTTCCGATCGCTAGTCGCTGGGGAAGGCGCGCCACACTTTTCAACATCGCCGTGGGACCGCTGGTGTCACGGCCCTGCATGGGGCCGGTGGAATCAGACAGCGGTTCTCCGGCGCGGCGTCCGTCCGGGGTGGCGCCGACAAGCTGACCGGCCCAGTGATAAGCTTCGAGCATGATGTGCGCGGGCAGAAAACGGACGCGACCACAAGGGACTGAACGGATTTCATGATAAACAAAATCCGCTATCTCTGCCGCCAGCGCATCGACACCGGGCTGATCGTTGCCATATTTAGGGGCTGCGGCCAACCTCAGGCGCAACGCCTCATGGCCCTCGAAATTGTGTTCCAGAATATCGCGGAACTGGCCCGGTGTTACCACCCGGTTGGTGAACATCACGTTACGTAACGCCTCCAGCGAGTCTGCAACATTGGCCAGCCCCGCCACGTTGACAATCGACCAGTTATAACGTGCCCCTTCATCGTTGAAATCTCGGCCGCGGTCAATACAGTCATCCGTCAATAACGACCGCATGGGTTGAGGACGGTGCAATGCACGGGCTGCGAGATAAGGGTTAACCTGCAGGCTCAAAACCCGCTGGATAACCTCCTTGAGATCGGCTCTGAAGGCGGTGAGAATTTGTTCAAAAGTAACGGTTTCGTCTTCCAGCAGGCGGCGCAGGGTGTTGGCCAGAACGAGAGCCAGGTTGAATCCGGCGTCAATGGAGCCGACATTGGAGCAGCCTTGGATCATCGTTTCGGTGCAGCCACCGCCATTCCATTGGATAAGATCCTCTTCGGTCAGGCCGAGGTTCGACTCGCGCAGGCCCGTGAGGTAGCCATGCTCATTGTAGAATGCGGGCTGACCGTTGCCGGAGGCCAGGGAATCAAAGGCGGCGTCCCACAGGGTGTCTGGCATGTCGGGGCGCACGCGCAGTTCCAGGGTGGGACGGAAGCGTCCGTGCGTTGCGGCGAGCACGATTTCGGTCATCTCCTGGTAAGCCGGGGTGCCGTCGGCATTCGAGCCCCCGATGGCAGTGCTCCAGCCGTTGTTGGCGCTGACATTATCGGAAAACTCACTCAGGATGGCGATGGCTTCTTCGCGGTTGGGGGCAATTTGGTAATAGGGCCAGAGTACTGCATCAAGTCGGCCGGGATTGTCGCAATCGTCGAGGTAATACACGAAGTTGTGGGCCACCATCGCCTCATAGAACGAACGGGCGGGTTGGAATGGCACGCGGGAGAGCGCCGCAATGAGTCGCTCTCGATGCGGGTTGGAGGCCGGACATTGCCGAAGGAGTTCCAGCGAGCGGGAATGATAGGTCCGGATGCCGGCCAATAGATCGAGGAGTCCGGTGTAAAAAGCCTGCGTCCTGGCATCCGCGGCCCTGGCCAATCCGGCGTGAACACGTGTCTCGTAGCCATCGAGCCCTTCAGCCAGTACGCGGCCATAATGGACAATGCCATGAGTCCACCCAGCGCCCCCGACAAAGTGGTCATGGGTTCCATTGTAAAGACAGTTGATTTTCTCCTTTTCACCCTCGGCAAGGCGTTGCAAGGATTGAAACGACTGCCTCGTATCGGAATCCATTTGAGGCAAGCGTTGGTCGAGGAGTCCTTGATTCCAACTGAAGGTGAAGGGGTACCAAGGCGCCATAATTGACGCTGTGGTTGAGCGAAGTCCGCTTGGATAAAGATGCCCTCCCCCATAAGAGGGAAGGGGACCCTGTTCGAACCAGCGGCGATAAGCCCGTGCATAGCGTTCGGAAGGTGTGGCGTCCGGGCATTCGCAGTATCCTGCGGCGAAGGGCTCAACGGCTTTCATCAGCAATTTGGGATCAGGGAGGATATTGGGTGTCTGTATCACATTAAACTCCATGTTCTGCTCGCTCAATCAGTGTGGTTTGGAGCGGTTCGGCGAGGGTTACAAATTTTGCACTTAAGCCGCTGATGCGGATGGTGAGGTCGCTGTGGGCTGCGGGATCTGTCTGGGCGGCGCGGAGTTCATTCGCTTGCAGAAGGTTGATATGCAGGTGAAAGCCGCCGCGTGCAAAGTAGCCGCGCACCAGTGCGGCGAGTCGATCTATCCCGGCAGGGCCTGTGAAATCCCGGGCCTGAAGGGAAAGCGCCAGGGGATTGCCGCAGGGACAGAGGTTGTGCGCCACGGAACTGGCCGAGGCGAGGATTGAGGTTGGTGTGCCGCCGCATGCACTTGAGGGACCACAACCATAGGAAAGGGGGGTGGCGATACGGCGCCCGTCCGGTGTGGCGTGGGGATGCGTCCAGATATCGGCGGTGAAACGGAAAAAAGCAGGATAGGGCCGTACTCCATGATCCATCCGGCTCTCCAACACCATCGCGGCGATGTGAGTGGAGATTTGAGCGGCCAACTGGTTGGTGGCTCCGGCATCCGTGCCGTAACGGCCGGTAAGTGATGATAGCCGACGTCGTAACGTCTCGTCCGGGAAATCGGCGGCTATAGCGTGACTCAATTCCGGTAATGTCAACTCCCTGCGATCAAATACCAGTGTTTTGATAACATGCAGGCTGTCGATGACAGTGCCAAGACCGACGATATTGATCCCGAAAAGATTGTAATGAGTTCCTCCGCACTCGAGTGGCTTCGCATTTTCCACGCATCCCTGCATCATGACGCTGCCGAATGGCGAGAGAGCGTTTTTGCACCAGGCATCCCACGTGTCTTGGAAGCGAGTGATCAATGCCGCCCGGTAATCTCTGGCGTACCGGGCGAACCACCCCTCCATGAAGGCTGGAAAGTCCGGGGCGGCCAGTGCTTCGGGGTTTTGCAGGTAAGTGACGAGCGTTTCGACCAAATCGGGCGGAACGCCACCCACGGTGTTGGGATAACTGTCTCCCGGTGTGGCGGGTTCATAGCATCCGACGATGCCATAATCCCGCGCACGTTCGAGGGGAATCGCCAGGCGCTGCAAGCCGGGGATGACGGCGGTATCATTGATGAAGCCGGGTTGTCCCGTGCCGGTCAAGGTTACTCTGCAGGCAGACTGCAATAAATTGTCAGGGGAACCCGGGTGTAGGCGAACGCTGAGCGAGGGCTGGCAGACCTGAAGGTTTTCCATGACATCAAGCAGGAGGATGGAAAGGCGATTGGTTGTATCCTTGCCGTTTCCATTCACGCCCCCAATGGTCAGATTTTGACTTTCTTCCCCTTCGCAACACCGCAGGAAAAATGCGGCCACCAAATCCCCGGCGGTGGCAAGATCAAGATTACCTGATTTTAGGTCGGCGTGTAGATGCGGCCATAGGTATTGATCCAGACGGCCAAAGGAAATAGCGGCACTGGGGTTTTCCGCATGGAGGAAGATCTGGGCGAACCAAACGAGTTGTAGCGCGCCGCGGAAAGATGTGGGGGGGAGATGTGCCAGGGCCGCAAGTTCATTTGCCCAGTCGCTCCATTCTCTCGCCTCGGTGCCGGATAGGCGGGTGGCTACCCTTGCCGCTTCTTCACTGTGCCGGAGAATATACCGGCGAAAGGAGGCGAGCGCTTTTTCGCAGGCCGTGAGCATGCTGGATTCTGCTTCCGTGACCGGGCGTGAGTGACGGCTGGTGATCCCCGCCGCCAAACCGTCGAGCCCGAGTGTTACAAGGCTTTCGTAATCGTAAATAATGTGTCCCGCGTTTTTGGAATATCCAAGACCGGAAATCTGGTCATTGAGGGCGTCTGGGAACCGGAAGGCGCAGAACCGCTGCGATCCGGCAAGGAGATCTTCCGGGTCGAGGTGGATGAGTGCCTCATGGGTAAAGTATTCCAAGGCCCGGGCACGCCGGAGGATGGCCGGAAGGCCTTGGGTATCCTGATAGGCCCTTAACACGGCACGCCCGTAGCGGTTCCACTCCTCCTCATCAAAATAAATCTGGCTGCCATGTTGTTTGCGGGCTGCGGCAGACAGCGTCCGATATCGCTGGAAAAGAATTTCCACACGGGGAGAGGGATTGTAGTTTTTTGTAATAGATTTCATTAGCCTTGCAAAACGGGAACGCGGCAGTGACAGGCCACTGCGTCGATCCATTTTTCGACAACGGCCTTCTCGGGAAAATTCCAGTCCGGGTTCAAATCCGTTTTCCCAAGCCGTTCAAGTTTGGATCGGCCCAGCGGATGATAAGGTAGAATTTGTACCTCTTTTATGTTCAGAAGGCGGTTCGCCAGCGCGGCGACATGTTGGAAGTGATCCTCCCGGTCATTGAGCCCCGGGATGATCGGGCAGCGAAGCACGATGACGGCACCGAGGGCATCAAGTCGGGTCAGATTATCGAGAATCGGTGAGAGTTCAACCCCTGTGTATTCAATGTGGCGGGTGGGATTCGTCTCCTTGCAGTCGAAATAAAAAAGATCCACCAGTCCAGCCAGCGCAGAAAGGCGCTCAAAAGGCGCGAATCCCGAAGTTTCCAGACACGTATTCAAGCCGGCTTTGTGGGCCGCGGAAAGGAGCTCCCGGGTGAACTCAAATTGGGCTAGCGGTTCGCCGCCGGAAAGCGTCATGCCGCCGCCGGAGGTTTCGTAGAAAGGGAGATCTTTTAGAACTTCGGCAATGACTTCCCCCACCGAAACCTCGCGGCCCACCATTTCCAGGGCCCCGGAATAACATCCCTTAACACATGCGCCGCATTCCTTGCAAAGGGATCGATCCAGTACGTGTATTCCATTTTCCATCTGGTGGGCATTTTGCGGACAGTGTTTGAAACAATACCCGCAGCCAATACACTGTTTGGGCGAAAAAAAAGTGTGTGCTTTCGGGTGGACGCTTTCCGGGTTATGGCACCACAGGCAGCGTAACGGGCAGCCTTTCAGGAAGACGGTAGTCCGGATTCCCGGTCCGTCCTGAATGGAAAAACGTTGAATTTGAAAAATGCGGCCTTGCATGGTCAGTCTTTTTGACATGTGAATACTTTACACGGGAGATGAGTTGAAAATATCAGGAGAACGGCGGCACATCCAACATACAAGAAAATGGCCGAAAGGGGGTGCAGACCAAACTGTCGGATGATGTAACTGAAGGATGAAGCGACGAGCAGGAAAGCACAGAAGAAGCTCAATGCCAGGAATGGCAGAACCCTTCGAATCTTATCAAGCCATACGGGAGTACCCGTAGGGCTTTCCCCTTGCCAATTATGATCCCTTTTTATGATTTCCGCCCAATACGCCATTAGCGGTATGAAACACAGAAGGCAGGGCGTGCTGTAGTCGAATGCCATGGAGGGATAGAGCAACGAGAGGATTCCAACAGCGGCTAGGTAAGGCATCATGGCAACAAAAATATTCCTGTTCTTTATGAGGCGACTGCATCCGATAGCGACCAGGAAAACAGGAAGCGCCTTCACCAAAGGTCGCGGCACAAGGAAAAGGAGACTCAGGCCTTGAGGTGAAACCGTGGTTTCCTGCGCAATGAGCCCCTTGAGGAAAAGGTTACTCGTCTGTAAATCGAGCGCGTATATTAGCGCGAACGTTGCCGGGACAATGAGCGCGAAGCGAAAATTTTCAAAGGATTCCTTCAGGTCCTTCGCCCGCAGAATCCACAGTGCAAGGACGATGAAGAATAAAGGAAGTGAAGTCCATTTGAGGTACGCCAGAATGGCTGAAAGGACCAGATAAAAAGGGTTCCTCATGATAATTCCAAGGAATAGCCAAATGTAGGCGGAGGCCACAAACAAGGAAAACTGACCGCGTTCAAGCCAGGATAAGCCGGAGGGCGTAAGGAAAAGGCATACATTTGCGATCAGGATGGCAGGGAAAAGGTAATTTCTTATGTGCAGCTTACGGAATGCGATAATGAAGGACAGGTAAAATACAAGAACCTGGATTCCAATATTCAGTAGGCTGGCATAACCATATTGGAGTTTGCAAAGGGTGTGGCGATAGATGTCATGCAGGAAGGGCGCGTAACGTGATGGGCGATGCCACGGGTCAGGGGTCTTTGAATTGTATGCCTCACTTGAAGCTACACGGGCTGGAAAATATACCTGTGCGAAATCGGCGGAAATCCGGTTCACCGCATTGCATTCCTTTGCCAGATCACTTTGCGGCACACGCTTGAATTTATAGGCTGGTTTCACCAGCATCTTGCATTCGGAGCCATCTCCCATGGCGGTATCCTTCGCAAGAAAATAGGCATTATAGGCGATCAGGCAATGGACAATGAAAAAGATTGCCAGGAATAAGAACTTCTTGAAATGTATGTATTTTGTCATCAGATCATCAGAATCCAAAAGACTTTAGACGATGCCAGAACGCTCTCTGGAGCGCAAGATCGCAGTCGTGTTTCGCCTTGATAAGGATTATGAGGGATCGAACCGCGTGTTTCCTGGCGGCAGATTAGACCGCAGCCCCTTCATTACCAAATATGTTTCCCTTGCATAAACAATGACGCAAGTCATAATTTTCGTATGAGTGAGAATGATATAGTGGAAGCGTCTTCGGGCGAGCGAAGGTTCGATAGGCGTGTAGAAGGGTTGGATCCCTTACGGTTCATGGCGGCACTCTGGGTGGTCCTCTATCATTGGGGGGCTAGTGTGGATCGCAGCACTCTGCAAGGAGTTTGGGGGGCGTTGTTCAATGGCCCCTCGGCCGTCATTGTGTTTTTTGTCATCTCCGGGTTTTGCATCCATTTCCCATACCGCAAACTGGATCAGGAAGTGCATATCGTGCCTTTCTTGCTTCGGCGTTATGGTCGCGTAGGCATTCCGTTGCTTCTTGCGCGGATTTGGTCTCCAACATTTCACGTTACCACCGCAGCCCTGATCGATGCCGTGGGCTGGAGCTTGATTGTGGAACTGATCTTTTATTCGATCTATCCATTCCTGCGGTTTCCGCGAAACCACGGGGCATGGATCGAGTACCTTGTCTGTTTCTTTGTTCTCGGCTTCGCGGTGGTTGCCTGGCGGGGATTCCCCGCTGATTATGCGAAGTGGGGACATCTGTTCAACTGGATGTTGGCGTTTCCGTGTTGGTTGCTCGGATGTTTCCTGGCGTCGCAATACGATAGCCTTCCGTGCAAGTCTGGGTCACGGGGTCACTTGTGGTGGTGGCGTTTATCGATGATTTTGGCAGGGGCCCTGTGCGGGGTGTTGCGTTATCACAGTCCTATTGGCTACCCGTGGACCCTGAATGCGTTGGCGGTGCTTATTTTCTTTTGGATCCGTCAGGAAATAATGTCGGCCGGGCAAAAAGCGACCGCTTTTGGGCGGGTTCTGGCGTGGGGAGGGACATGGAGTTATTCCATGTATTTGGTTCACGGGATGGGCATCCACTATGTATCTAAATGGGTTATTCCGGGGGTCCCAATGGGGGTGAACTATGTGGTGCAAGGGTGTGGCGTGCTGGCCTTTTGCTATTTGTTCTATCTTGTTGTCGAAAAACCTTCTCACTGGATTTCACGTTGGATAGCGGGACGATTGGATTCGCTCTATGAAAGGACGCGACGTTATGAATATGTTGAATAAGTTTTTCAATGCTCATCATTCTCCGGTTGGCGCGTTTGCAAGTTTTAATGCCTATTGGAGCTGGAGTGATCAGATTGTGGCAGGGGTTGCCAAGGGCAGTAAATACTATCCGCGTGGCGTGACTGCGGCGCTGTGGTTGGAGGAATCATTATGATTTTGGATACACTGGATAATGCGGCGAGATATGATTCGCTTCATCCCCGCTTCAAGCAGGCGTTCGACTGGTTGCAGTCCCGGCGGTTGGAAGAGTTGCCGAATGGGCGGCAGGAAATAGAGGGGACTCATCTTTACGCGATTGTGATGCGGGAGGGGGGGCGTGGTCTGGCGGCAGCCAAGTATGAGACTCATCGAAAGTATATTGATATTCAGTATCTAGTGACTGGCTCCGACCTGATGGGGTGGTCTCATTTGGTTCCCGAACTAAAAAGCCAGGGATATGATGCCGCCAAGGATTTGGAATTTTACGAAGCCAAGCCCGCCCTGTGGGTCCCTGTTCCCGCCGGGACCTTCACAATGTTTTTCCCAGAAGATGCGCATGCCCCCATGGCAGGGGAGGGACCTATGTTGAAGGTGGTGGTGAAGGTAGAGTTGAGAGTCCAAAGTTAAAAGTCCAAAGTTCAGGAATGACTTTGGATTTTTAACTTTGGACTCAATTTTTCACCTTAAACACCAGTGCGGCAGCGTTGAGGCAGTAGCGGAGGCCGGTGGGTTTTGGGCCATCAGTGAACACGTGGCCGAGATGCGCGTCGCAACGGGTGCAGAGGATTTCGGTGCGCGTCATGCCAAAACTAATGTCCTGATGTTCGGTGATGTTTTCAGGGGCGATGGGCTTGAAGAAACTGGGCCAACCGGTTCCTGAATGGAATTTGGCGTCGGAACTGAAGAGGGGGAGACCACAGCAGACACAGGAATAAACGCCCGGTTCCGCCTGATCGGTCATCCGGCTGCAGAACGGTGACTCAGTGCCTTTGCCCCGGGTGATGCGATATTGTTCGGCCGTCAGTTGTTTATTCCACTCCGCATCTGTTTTAATGACCTTATTCATGACGGATGCCTCCTTCAACGTATTGTTTTTGTCAAATTCGCGCACACGGACTGTAGGAATAGGTTCTGCCGCCAGCAAGGCCAAGCTGGTGGATAGTAAGCTGGCGATCAGAATCGTTTTCATATTGTGTAGTTGATCGATTCTCCGCTCTCGTTGGATTCCTGTTTTTCGACAAGATCCTGCAGCGTGATAGTAGCCATGGTCTTTTTCATATTGTCTTCGATTTTCGCCCAGACATCTCTTGTGACACAAGATGAGGCGCGTTCGCAGCTTTCAGATTTATCCAGGCAGTCAACCAAAATGAGCGGGCCTTCGAGTGCCGCAATGATTTCTAGGACGGTAATTTGATTGGCTGGCTTAGCAACGGTGTATCCTCCTTTTGGGCCACGAGCGGATGTAATCAGTCCTGCCGATTTCGCAAGATTGATCACCTGCCAGAGATATTTTTCTGAAATACCCTGACGCTTAGAGATGTCCCCTAAATTTACAGGACCTTTTTTCTGGTGTGTGGCAAGATCGAGCAGAATTCTGAGTCCGTATCTTCCCTTAGTTGATATTTTCATTATGTATCGCCTTGAAATTGAACGTGCTACATTCAGTAGTTATCCCATAGAGTACGTAACTTAGCATGATATTTTTTGTCTGGGAAGGATTTTGCGTGAAATTTCACTGATAGACCTTATATGTGCTATCAGTTCCTTGACAATGTTTGCGTGGATGAAGACACTCGGGGAAATGGTGATGGATCATGGAAAAGCCTGTTTATTCCTATTCACTGTCCGAAGAAATTGCCAGTAGTGTAACCCATGGCATCGGGGTGTTGTTGGCGGTGGGGGCCTTGGTGGTTATGGTGGTTTTTGCCGCATTGCGTGGAACCGCGTGGCACGTGGTGTCGTGTGCGGTGTATGGCGCTACGTTGGTTTTGATGTTTGCGGCCTCGACCTTGTATCACAGCCTTTCCCGTCCGCGGGCTAAGGTCGTTATGAAAGTTCTTGATCACTCTGCGATCTATTTGCTGATTGCCGGTACCTATACGCCTTTTCTGCTGGTTACATTGAGGGGGCCATGGGGTTGGTCTTTGTTCGGTGTGATTTGGGTGCTGGCGCTGGTGGGAATCGTTTTTAAGGTTTTTTTTGCTGGCCGTTTCAAGCTTTTTTCTACGCTGGTCTATATCGGAATGGGTTGGATGGTGATTATTGCGATAAGACCACTTTATAAAAGCCTGCCACTGGGTGGCTTGACATGGTTAGTGGCAGGAGGACTATTCTATACTGGCGGGACGATTTTTTATCTTTGGCGTCGTATTCCGTTTAATCATGCCGTCTGGCATGCTTTTGTCATTGCCGGAAGTCTTTGTCATTTTTTCAGCGTGATGCTGTATGTGATTCCGTGATACTTTATTCTATATTGACATTGATCATTAATTGAATAGTTTCTCTATCGTTCTAATCGACATAGTGTTTTATGGAGAATGGTATGAGTCAAAAGATAACCACATTGTTGGCGCAGGCGGGGAACCGGTATGACTCCAAGACAGGAGCGATATCGGTGCCGATCTATCAGACGGCTTCATTTGGACATCCCGCCTTGGGGCAGTCGACGGGGTTTGACTACTCGCGAAGTTCGAATCCGACCCGTTTAGTTCTGGAAGAGACGATGGCGAAAGCGGATGGAGGTCATAAAGGGTTTGCCTTTGCCTCGGGACTTGCCGCCATTGATGCCGTCATGCATTTGTTCCGTCCAGGGGATCGCCTTGTTTTGACCGAGGATCTTTATGGCGGCACGTTCCGGCTTTTCGAGAAGGTATTCCGGCCTTTTGGTATTTCGGCAATTTATGTGGATACCTCGGACCTTGAGGCGGTGCGGAAGGCCTTGACGACGGAGGGAGTCAAAGCGGTTTTTGTTGAGAGCCCGACCAATCCTCTGCTTAAAATTGCCGATATCCGGGCCATTTCAGAGGCGGCGAGGGCGGCAGGTATTTTGACCATAGTGGACAATACTTTTCTGACGCCTGTTTACCAACTGCCTTTGGCGCAGGGGGCTGATATTGTCGTTTATAGTGCGACCAAATATCTGGCAGGACACAACGATGTTGTCGCGGGAGTGGTTGTAACGGGAACCCCGGAGCTTTCGGATCGGATCGGATTCTATCAGAACGCCATTGGGGGGGTGTTGGGGCCCCAGGATTCCTGGCTGACGTTACGGGGACTGAAGACGCTGCCTCTGCGTGTGCAGCAGCAGCAGGAGAATGCGCGGTCCATCGCCAATTGGCTGTTGACTCATCCCCGGGTTCGACATGTGTATTATCCAGGGCTGCCGGATCATCCTGGCCGTGATATTCTTGATCGCGAACACAGTGGTTATGGCGGGATGATCTCTTTTGAGGTGGAGAATTCTGCGAGAATTCCTCCTATTCTGGCCGGGGTAAAGGTCTTCACTTTTGCCGAAAGTCTGGGGGGGGTAGAGTCGCTGATCACTTACCCTGCGGTGCAGACTCATGCTGACATCGATGCGGCGGTTCGTGAGACTCTGGGGATAAATGACCGGCTGCTGCGTTTATCTGTTGGCATTGAGGATGTGGGCGAACTGATTGATGATTTGAAGGAGGTATTGTGAACTACGCGACGCGTTTGATTCACTCTGGCAGAGACCGTGACCCGTATACCGGTGCCTCGAGTATCCCCATTTATCAGGCCTCCACGTTTCATCAGGCCGATCCCGAGCATCTGGGACACTATGATTATGCGCGCAGCGGAAATCCGACACGCGAAGCGCTTGAGCAGGCGATAGCCTCGTTGGAGGGCGGTGCGCGAGGCTTGGCATTTGCTTCAGGTATGGCGGCAACCTCCTCGGTATTGATGTTATTTTCTCCGGGTGACCACCTGGTGGTGGGGCAGGATATTTATGGGGGAACCTATCGAGCGTTGACCACCCTGTTCAAACAGTGGAAATTAGCGGTGACCTTTGTTGACAGCACCGATCCGGTAAATGTGAGGAAGGCGGTTACGCCTGCCACGCGGGCGCTGCTTGTTGAAACTCCGGCCAACCCCTTGTTGGCCATCACCGATTTGCGAGCCATTGTTGAAATTGCCCGGGAACACAAGCTGTTGGCCATCACGGACAACACTTTTATGACGCCCTATTTCCAACGACCGATTGAATTGGGTTTTGATATTGTGGTTCATAGTGCCACGAAGTTTCTGGGAGGACACAGTGATCTCATTGCCGGTTTGGCCGTGACTCGTGATGCTGAAATGGGGCATCGGCTGAAAGTCATTCAGAATACATTCGGGGCTATTTTGGGGCCGCAGGATTCCTGGCTGGTGATGCGCGGAGTCAAGACGTTGGGCGTTCGGATGGAAGCCCAGCAAAAAACCGCCCGGGTGATGGCCGAATGGTTGCTCAAACGTCCGGAAGTGAACAAGGTGTTCTATCCGGGCTTGGCTCAGCATCCGGGTCAGTCCATCCATGAGTCGCAGGCCTCGGGTGCGGGCGCGGTGCTTTCATTTGAACTCCACGATGTGGCGACGGCTTTGAAATTATTGAAGGGGGTCAAGCTTCCCTTGATGGCCGTCAGTCTGGGTGGAGTGGAAAGTATTTTATCCTACCCGGCGACGATGTCGCATGCGGCCATGCCAAAGGGAGAACGCCTGGCGCGGGGAATTTCGGACAGTCTTGTCCGCTTATCTGCCGGTTTGGAAGCACCCGAAGATTTGATGGCGGACATAGACGCAGCGCTTGGATGAATGCTTGTTTTATATCCCGGCCCCGTCAGAAAGGAGATCGGACAGTTTCTGTAAAACCAACTCCGCATCGGGGCCCTCTGCACTGACTTCTAGTAATGTTCCCTTGACGGCATCCAAGGTAAGTAGTTGCATAATGGAGCAGGCATTGGCATGTTTGCAGCCGTTGCATGAAAGAGAAAGCTGACACTCATGAGTTGTGGCCAATTTAACAATTTCTCCTGCCACTCTAAGGTGCAGGCCATTCTTGGAGTTTACAATCAGTTCTCTCTTTTTCATAAAGATACAAATAAAGTAGCATATTAAGTTGGGCCGCGAGAAGAAAAATGTGAAGTCATAGTAATCAAACGTTGACACCAAAGCAATAATACATTACCTTGTCTATAGATTGAGTAGAGTAAATGCGAGATGATTTGTGGTCAAATGAAGTAACGTATATCGATAGGGAGAAATATGAGCAAAATATATAGCGATAATTCACAGTCCATCGGGAACACGCCGCTGGTTAAACTCAATAAAGTCACCCAAGGCGCCAAAGCCACTGTGCTGGCCAAGATAGAAGGGCGCAATCCGGCTTATTCAGTCAAATGCCGCATTGGAGCCGCCATGATTTGGGACGCTGAAAAGCGGGGTGTGTTGAAGTCGGGTGTCGAGATCGTGGAGCCGACCAGCGGAAATACTGGCATTGCACTGGCTTATGTTGCCGCCGCGCGCGGTTACAAATTGACTCTGACCATGCCGGAGACCATGAGCATTGAGCGGCGGCGTGTGCTTGCCGCTTTCGGAGCTAATTTGGTTCTGACGCCAGGGAGTGAAGGAATGAAAGGGGCTATCAAGCGCGCCGAGGAAATTGCGGCGTCGTCGCCTGGCAAGTACTTCCTGCCCCAGCAGTTCAAGAATCCGGCCAATCCGGCTATTCATGAGGCTACGACCGGGCCGGAAATTTGGAATGACACCAATGGAGCCATTGATGTGCTTGTGTCAGGCGTGGGCACCGGGGGTACCATCAGTGGGGTGTCTCGCTACATCAAAAACACCAAAGGGAAAAAGATCATTTCTGTGGCGGTGGAACCTAAAGAGAGTCCCGTCATTACCCAGAAGTTGACTGGGCAGGAATTGAAGCCGGGCCCGCATAAAATTCAGGGAATTGGCGCCGGTTTCATTCCGGATACCCTGGATCTTTCCATGGTGGACCGGGTTGAACAGGTGGATAGTGCCGAGGCGGTGGCGTTTGCGCGGAGGCTGGCCAAAGAGGAAGGGATCCTGGTGGGAATTTCCTGTGGCGCCGCTGCCGCCGTGGCGGTGCGGCTTGCCCAACTGGATGAGTTTGCCGGAAAGACGATCGTTGTCGTATTGCCCGACGCCGGTGAGCGATATCTTTCGACCGTGCTGTTCGAAGGGATTGGCTGACAAGAGGGTTAAGGGGGGAGGGTTCAGGGAATATGGTATGAGGCCTATTGCCTGGACCCCAAACCCTGACAATATGTATGCAAGATACCGAGCAGATTACCTCCCGGGAAGACCTGGCTCAGGCCCTTGATCATGCCTTGAATGACGTTCCGTTTTATGAGCGTTGGAAAAAGCATGATCCCGGGCCCCAGCATCCGGTTGAGGAGCGCTATGCCGCCTTGCCTCGCCTGACCAAGCGCGATATTCGCGCCCACATGCCCAAGGGGTTTGTCCCTCGGGATCGGGATTTCAAGGCTGGCCTTGAATCGGGAGAGGTGGAATTGGTTACCACCAGTGGCACTACGGAAGACCGTTCGTCCATTGTCTGGTATCAAAAATGGTGGGATGCGTCGGAGCTTGCGGCGGCAACCCTGCATGCCGGGCTTGATGAAGTTATTAACGGACACCAGCGTGAGGCGGTTCTGACCACCCCGTTGTGTGCCGGAACCGTTTGTCATATCGGGGATCTTCCTATGGAAGAACGAACGTTGGGACGCCTGCTTTTTCTTAACCAACAAGCTGACCCCACGCGTTGGTTATCCCGTGACATGGATCGGATCATCCATGAGATTGAATCCTTTAAACCTCAATTGCTTGAGGCCGATCCCGCCTATCTGGCGATCCTGTGCCGGTATGCCGCAGATAGCGGGCGAACCCTGTTCAAGCCGGAGTTTATTTCTCTTTCTTATGAATTTCCGTCCTGCTTGTGCTATCGCCAGATACGGAGGGCTTTCCCTGGCACGCCGGTGCTCAGTTCCTATGGTTCAACTGAAACCGGCCATCTTCTCACCGAGTGCGAACACGGACGGTTCCATCAGAATACAGCTTACTGTCATTTGGATTTCCAGCCCTTGAAAACTGCCCGCGGAGATCCAGGTGTCGGTCGATTGCTGGTTACCACGCTGAACAACCCCTGGGTCAGCCTGCTCCGTTTTGACATTGGTGACCTTGTCCAACTTGAAACAAAAGCATGTCCCTGTGGACGGTCGGCGGGGCTTACCGTGGCCCGTGTGCTGGGGCGGGTCCGTGATTTGACCTTTGTGGAAAATGGCCGAGCCATTCCGGTGGATGAACTGGACCGGATTGTGGGGCAAACGGATACACTGGTCACCTACCAGATGGAACAAACGGCCCGCAGCGAATATCTATTCCGCTATGTCAACGCGTCCGGGCAACAGGCTCCGGTGTCTGCCATCCTTTCCGGATTGAAGTCGCTTTACGGTGCCGGTGCGCGGATCACTCTGCGTCCGGAATCTACGATTCCTGCCGAACCGTCGGGGAAATTTCGTCTTGCCCGTACCATATTTACGTGGAACCATGACGAGGTGTTCAAGACAGGAAACGATAACCCGTGAGCCCTCCTCGCACTGATCCTCTGGTTTGGACTCGTGCGGATTTCCCTCTGCTTAAAAGACAGGTGGATGGGCACGACATTGTGCATTTGGACAGCGCTTCGACCGCCCCAAAACCCCAATGTGTGATTGATGCCGTTGTTCGTTTTTATGCGGAGTGCACGGCCAATGTTCACAGAGGGGTACATGGTTTGTCGGAAGAGGCAACCGAACTTTTTGAACGTACACGGCATGAGGTAGCCTCATTCCTCAATGCGGCCCCGGATGAAATCATTTTCACCCGCAATACCACAGACGCCATTAATCTTGTTGCACACGGGCTTCGGTTGAAGCCGGAAGATGAGATTATCCTCCCTGCTTCTGAGCACCACTCCAATTTCATGCCCTGGCGGGTTAGTGGGCGGGTTATATCGATCGGGATCGGTCCCACCGGCGTGCCGCTCTATGATGAACTCGAATCGCACCTGGGGCCGAAAACCCGCCTGGTGACACTGGCCCAGGTTTCCAACACCCTCGGGGTCGTGGCTCCCGTGGAACAATGGATTGCCGTTTCTCATTCAAGGAATACGCCGGTTTTGGTTGATGCATCGCAAAGCGCGAGTCACCTTCCCATTGACGTCAAGGCGATGGATTGTGATTTCCTCGTCATCTCAGGCCATAAATTATTGGGGCCCTCCGGGGTAGGCATTCTTTTCGGAAAACGGGAATTGCTGGAATCCTTGTCCCTCTACCAAACCGGAGGAGGCATGGTGAAACTGCATGCTGATGATCGTTTTGTTCCGCACGGCCTCCCTTTTAAATTTGAAGCGGGTACTCCCAACATCGAGGGTGTGATCGGGCTTGGTGCGGCAGTGGCCTACCTACGTGCCATTGGGATGGAGGCCGTTTATGAGCACTCCCGTGATCTTGGACAGCATCTTGTTGAGGCTTTGGCCGCACTTCCCGGCGTGGAAGTGCTGGCCCGGGAAGTTCCGCTTTCCTGCCGGATTGGTTTGGCTTCCTTTAGCATGGGGAAGGGGGGGCTCAGCGCCGACACCGTGGCCCGGCAACTCTATGACCGGCATCAGATCCTGGTTAGCGGAGGATACCATTGTGCCCATATCCTTCATCACCGATTGCATCTGGAGGGAACCGTTCGGGTTTCCACCCATATCTTCAATACCCATGCTGATATTGACCGGCTGATTGACGGACTCAAGGATATTCTGGATACCTGACTATGAACGGGCTTAAGCCAGTCTATCTCCTCTCCGGGGATTCCTATCATCATCGGAAATCCCGCGACCCTCTGATCCGGGAAATGCTGAAGGAAACAGGACGATCTTCCCCACGCGTGGCTTACATCGGAACGGCCAGCGGTGACGATCCTGTTTTTTTCAACGTTATCAAAACGCTATTTGAGCGGACAGGAGCTGGCCGGGTAGATCTGGTTCCCCTTGCCGCACCGGAATCAGATCTTGAAAATGCCCGCTCGCTCATGGCCTCTGCGGACGTTATTTTCATCAGCGAAGGGGACGTGGAACTGGGCATGCGGACACTTCGTGAGCGCGCTATGGCAGGACTGATTCGGGCCCGTTTTCAGGCCGGTGCCGTGCTGGCGGGATTTTCGGCTGGCAGCATTCTGCTTTCCCGGCAATGGGTGCATTGGAGCGATCCCGATGATGACTCGACGGCGGTGCCATTTGACTGTATCGGGATTGTCCCGTTGGTGTGTGATATGCATGATGAGACCGATGGGTGGGAAGAATTGAAAATGCTCCTGCGACGGCGTCAGGTTGATGGCGAAATTGGTTACGGCATTCCCACTTCCATGGGCCTGCGCATTCATCCCGATTACCGAATTGAAGCCATTGGCGGCATGGTTCACCGCTATACATTCCGCGATGGACGCGTGGATAACATAGGCGATATCAGTCCTGCATTTTTCGTACATCAATCGGAATACGAATATCAGATTTAAGTTAGCGCTTGGTTCTGCCGATCTCCCTTGAGACTCGGGGTTTCAACCGTTGCCGCAACCTTGTTGAGGCATTCACGCCGACATGGTAGGAATTTCACCCCTGATCCAGTAGCGCCAATGCATGCGGGACTTCCGGCGTTATTGGCGAAATTGATTGTCTTTCTTTTCTCTTCCATTGATCCGAGGCGAGGAAATAACTAAAGTGGACCGAGCATAATCAAAATATACACAGATTGAGGATACAATGGTTCGATCATTAACAGTGACGGGGACGGGTTTGGTGTTTTGTATGGGGTTTGTGGGATGCTGGGTGTCGGGTCAGTCCGTGGTTGCCAACCCGGCTCCCGAAGTGTCTGCATCCGTTACTTCCGGTTTGACCGTCAAATTTATCGATGCGGTGACAGAGGTGAATACCGTCAGGAATGACCGCCCCATTTTATCCATTCTCACGGTCTTATCTTCCACAAATAATGCCACTAATGTCGTGGCGTCGGTCTACCAACATACCAGAAGAGACGAGGCCTTCATAAACCGCTATGCGCCTGTTTAAATTTTTAATAGTGAGAGGATAAAATGATGACTACCCAGAAACACAGTGCCTGTAACCTTCGTTGTGAACACCTGATCAATCCGTTGGGATTGGATGAAATGAAGCCCCGACTGTCGTGGCAAATTGACGATCCGCGGCAAGGCGCCCGTCAAACCGCCTATCAGATTGTGGCGGCGCCAACCCGCCAGGCATTGGACGCAAAAGCCAAATTATGGGACAGCGGACAGGTCAAGACCGATCAATGTCTTGATATTGTTTATAGTGGCAAACGCCTGGCCTCGCGACAGACCGTCTGGTGGCGCGTTCGGGTTTGGGATCATGCCGGACAGCCATCGGATTGGAGCGTTCCCGCCCATTTTGAAATGGGGTTTCTCAAGCCTGCTGATTGGACTGCCCAGTGGATCGGTCGCCCCCTCGAGAGCCGGGAGGGGAGTCAGCCTTGCCCGCTCCTGCGCAAAACTTTTTCACTCAAGTCCGGTGTGGCGAGGGCTCGCCTCTATGCTACCTCCCGGGGCCTTTTTGAACTCCATCTCAATGGCAACCGGGTGGGGGCGGATTATTTCACGCCCGGTTGGACTGATTACAACAAGCGCATCCAGTATCTTGTCTATGATGTCACAGATCAGGTTCGGCAAGGCGCCAATGCCATAGGCGCCATCCTGGGTGATGGCTGGTATGCCGGATATCTTGTTTGGAAAAACAACCATTTTCTCTATGGAGATCAACTTTCCCTGCTCGCCCAGTTGGAGGTGGAGTATGCCGACGGTACCCGCGAGATCATTCCTTCCGGTCCTGATTGGAAAGCCGCTCTGAGCCCTATTCTGAAGTCGGATTTCTACAATGGAGAGACCTATGATGCCCGCCTCGAGCAGCGTAACTGGAGTGCCCCGGAGGGGTGCGACACAGCCTGGTCGCCGGTATCGGTCTTTCCCCCGCCCGCCGCTCCGCTTGTGGCAAAAGTCAATGTTCCGGTCCGGAGACAGGAGGAACTCACCCCCCTTGCCCAGACAGAGCCTGTCTTTGGTGTGCATGTGTTTGATCTTGGTCAGAACATGGTGGGGTGGGCGCGCATCAAGGTTCGAGCTCCCGCCGGGACGACCGTCACCATCCGGTTTGGCGAGATGCTGAATGAGGATGGTACGCTCTATACGGCAAATCTGCGTTCGGCCGGGTGTACCGATCATTACATTTGCAGGGGCGGGGGTGAGGAAGTATATGAGCCGCACTTTACGTTTCATGGGTTTCGCTACGTGGAGCTGACCGGGGTTTGTGAAAAGCCTGTTCCCGCCGATGTCACCGGCGTTGTCCTGCATACTGAAATTCCGGCCACGGGTACCTTTGAATGTTCCGATCCGCTGGTCAACCGCCTGCAACAGAACATTGTCTGGGGGCAGAAGGGGAATTTCCTGGAGGTTCCGACCGATTGTCCCCAGCGCGACGAACGTCTCGGTTGGACCGGCGATGCGCAGGTGTTCGTGCGTACCGCCGCTTACAACCGTGATGTCGCCGCCTTCTTCACCAAATGGTGTGTTGATATGGCGGACTCCCAGCATGCGGATGGCGGCTTTCCGCATGTGGCTCCGGATGTGATTCGTGATGGGGGTCGCGGTTCTGCCGCCTGGGCGGATGCCGGTGTCATCTGTCCCTGGACGATGTATTTGTGCTATGGCGATACACGCATTCTTGAACGGCAATATGATTCCATGAAGCGATGGATCGAGTGGCAGCATAAACAAAGTCGTGACCTGATTAACGCCAGTCCCGGTTTCGGGGATTGGCTCGCTCTAGATATCTATGAAGCGGGTAAGAGCCGGGCACTGACAAACCAGGTGCTCATCGGGACAGCCTACTTCGCCCACACGACAAATATATTTGCGCGCATCGCGAAGATTCTGGGACGCAAGGATGACGCCCGTAAATATGCGGCGCTGTTTAATCGCATCAAGGCGGCTTTCAATCGCGAGTTCGTGACCCCGGGCGGGCGGGTGATTTGCGAGACACAGACGGCCTATCTGCTTGCCCTCGGCTTCGAATTGCTGCCCGTTTCCAAGCGGGCTGTTGCTACAGAACACCTGGTAAAGGAACTCGAGTGGCGTGGTTGGCATCTGGCCACCGGTTTTGTGGGAACGCCGCTTCTGGCGCCTATCCTGACCCGGCAGGGGCGGGCGGATATTGCTTATAAACTCCTCCTGCAGCAGACTTTCCCGTCATGGTTGTTTCCCATTCTTCAAGGGGCCACGACCATGTGGGAACGCTGGAATAGTTACACCAAGGAGCATGGCTTTGGCGATGTGTCGATGAATTCCTTTAATCACTACGCTTACGGGGCTATTGGCGAATGGATGTATAATACGGTTGCTGGTATTGAACTTGACCCTGCGACTCCCGCGTACAAGCACATCATCATCCGGCCGCAGCCTCCGGCGCCGGTTGCTGCTGGGGCGACCCAGAGCGCGGAGTTCAAACCCCTGACCTGGGCACGCGGCGAATTGAGGACGCGTTATGGAAAGGTGGCCAGCCACTGGAAAATCGAGGGCGGCAACCTCGTGGTTGCGGTGGCGATTCCAGCCAATACCAAAGCCACGATTATCCTGCCCGGGTGCAAGCCAAAGAAGGTCGGCGCCGGAAAATGGGACTTCACGGTACCGTTCCGTTAAAGTGGGCGTATGGAATAGGTGTGCGCGACCGGTTGACGCAAGGCGAACAGTTTCTTTTCCAGTTCTGTCACCCTTGAAATGAGCTCGTGCCGCCGGGGCCAATCCGCCAGATAGCCGGGGACCATGCCCTCGAAGTAACCAGCCTTGTTCATCTTGGTATCAGTAAAAACGGTCACAGCGGAAAAGTCGTCGGGATCGACCTTGCAGCCTTTCAGGAACCAGCGAACGGCGGCGTAATTGCGCAGTATCAATTCAGTCGAATGCCGCGTTTCGTTCATGTTGGCCACCATTTTCGCCTGTTGATATTGAGGTGTGGCGGTATTGAGTGCGAGGTTGATGCCTTTGGATAAATTGTCGGCCGCATACCGGCCTGTCAGAATGCCGTCGATCAGGAGATCATATCGCCCTGTCGCGAGCCCCTTGATTGAAAGAATTTCCAGGTTGAGGTCCTGTTCGATTGACAGGCTTGCCAACTCCTCTTTTGCGTTGTCATCCATCGGAAACGGCAGGGCATTTTCCAGAACGGTAAATTCCCATGCCCCGTGACTGGTGCGCACCTGGCTGACGGTCGCGTTAGCGCTCTCGGTTACTGTTCCTGCTGCCGCATCAAAAACGACCTTCGACACCAATGCGGGGGCGCCCTGTGTCTTGAGGAAAATCCAGGCCATCATCAAGTGACCTGCCGTGCCGGGGTGCACGCGGTCCGGGCCAATGATCGTGTAAGTTCGATCAAACTTCTGCCGTTCCAGATTGAATGTTGTCATGGGTCCGTTGAAATCCACGACCATTCCTCTGTGGATGGCCGCCAGAGCCCGGCCGATTTCGGCGCAACGGCCCAGTCCTTCATTGCAGCCCGGTTGATTGTTGTTGGCGTCATTGATTACGGTTTGATCGAACAGCGATGGGGTGAGGAATAGTAATTTTGGGTCGCTGGCTTCGTGGCGTAGGCGCCCAATGAGCGTCTCCATGTTCTTTCGGTAATTATCCAGGGCGGCTTGTTGTTCGGCTTTTTGCTGTGCATCAGGCACAGCCACATAGCAACTGCGGTTCACATCATTCATCCCGAACATGATGGCCACGGAGGTAGGCTTTTTGTCGGTCACATCTTCAGCCAGTCGTCCCTGAGCGCCCCAGGCCGAATCGCCGGCGATTCCCGCATTGACAAACCGGATGTAGCGATCAGGAAAGCGCGTGAGGTAGTAATCATAGATGAAGCGGTGGTAAAGGCCCACGTGGGTGATGCTGTCCCCCAAAAAACAGACGGTCTCCCCGTCTTTAAAAACCTCGCCGCTGGCAACGTGTCTTGATGAAAGCGTCTCATTCATCGACGGCCTATTCATATCGTTTGTTCCCTTTTTCGCTAAGATTTAAGAATATTAACACGGGTTGCAGTTATGCGCAGGTTGTGTTGGCGGCTTCACGAAAGGCTGTGAGACTATTTGCGCCATCATTCGGAAACCCGGCATGTTGTACCATGTAAACGGTGATTAGGCCGCGATTCATGTCAATGGCCATGTTGGTGGCGTGGGCGCCTCCATGTGCAGCTATGCCGCCGCCTGTTGCCCAACCGAGCCCGTAATTATCCTGGAGTTCCGGGCTGGTCTGTCGGGTTGTCATTTCTTTTATAGACGCCTCCGAAAGGTAATGCGTTCCCTCCAGGCTACCGCCGTTGAGAATCATCTGGCAGAAGCGGGCGATATCCAACGCGGTAGATAAGAGTCCGCCGCCGGGGACGGGATGCCGTTGGCGACTGGTGAGAGGGAGATAGGCGAGTTGGCTGATGGTATATTCCTCGAGTCCTGTCCCGGTCGCATTTGGTTTATAGGTTTTGGCCAGACGGGCAAGCTGTTTTTTCGAAGGCCAAAAGGTGGTATCCTTCATCCCCAGTGGTCTGAAGAGATGGATATCGAGGAACTCGGCATAGGGTAGACCGCTGACGACTTCGATGATGCGCCCTGCCGTGTTGATTCCGGCGTTGGAATACAGGTATTTGGTGCCGGGTTCGTATAGGAGTGGGGTCATGGCATAACTGCGTACGGCATATTCCAGTGGAAGGCGATCCAGCGTGGGCTCCTCAATGTCCGTCTTATATGGCATGCCGCTGGTATGGCAGAGTGCCTGGCGTATGGTGGGAAGCTGTTTTGGTTTATTCAGCAGGATATGTTCGGGATCTTGTTCGACGGCCAGCCATTGATTTGCAAATTCGGGGAGGTACTTCGCTATGGGGTCATCCAGGCGCACCTTTCCCTCCTCCACGAGCATCATCAGCGCAGTGGCAGTGATTGGCTTGGTTTGGGAGGCAATCCAGAATAGGGAATTGGTTCGCATGGGTTTTCTTGCGGCGATATCGGCAAAGCCGACAGCCTCCAGGCAGTTAACCTTGTTGCGATCGGCCACCAGGATTACCGCTCCGGCGAGTGACTGGCTATCGACGAAAGGTTGTAGGATTTTACTGAGATGTCTTTTACGCATGACCAGCTTCTCCGTTTATCAATTAATAACAAAAATCGGATCCTACTTGATCGTCACTGCCAGCACAAACTCATTGAATGTGATGCCGGCGGCTACGTCCCTTTATATTTCCCTGGGAAATTGGTGTTGGACACCATTTCAATGTAGATGTAAACATTACATTATGATTCGAACACATATACAGTTGCCTGATGCGTTATATCGTCTGGAACCCCTTGATTGCATAGATCACATTTCTGATAAAAGAAAAGAGGATATTAAAGAGTGAATAAAGTTCAAAAGACGGCTGTTGTATTTTCGCACTGTCACTGGGATATCGAGTGGTATCTTCCCTTCCGCTCTTTCCGATTCTGGCTAATTAACATTCTGGATGCGTTGCAAGCCCGTCTCCCGGCGAATCCCGCTTTCCGTAATTATATGCTCGACGGTCAGGTCGCGCCTTTGGACCATTATCTGGAGATCCGGCCGGAGTGCCGCGAGTCTCTGAAAACGTTGGTTCGAAGCGGGAAACTCTCCGTTGGCCCGTTTTACACGCAGTATGACGAATGGCTGACCAGCCCGGAATCCATCGTGCGTAATTGTCTCTATGGCAATCGTCGTGCACAGGAGTTCGGGGGTGTGATGAAGGCGGGTTATCTGCCCGACAACTTCGGGCATCCGTTGCAGATGCCCCAGATTCTGGCCGGGTTCGGCCTGGACAGTCTGCTGTTCATGCGCGGTATGCCGGAACGCCCTGAGGGATTCGGCGATCAGTTTATCTGGCAGGGACTCGACGGCACCCAGGTGCTGGCTGTTCACTTTTCGCACGGTTATCACAATGCCATCGCGGCTGGTACCGGGTTCGATTTCTCCAGCATCCACCGCACAACGCCTTTTCAGGATAATTACCGGACCGCAGAACCGTTCTGGCGATCCGCTGATCATCTGGATATCGAGGCGGGTGCCAAGAGCCTGATCCAGTCTGCTGAAAGAGAGGACTCGCTGTGTCCCTCTGGAATCATTCCGCTCGCGAATGGGGTGGACCACATGCCTCCGCAAATGCTGATCGGAGAAATGATGGAGCGTGCCAACCAACTTCAAGACACCTTCCGATTCGTGCATGCGGATGTGGCGGAGTTGACGAGGCTCATTTGGAGAACCGGCACAAAGCTTCCGGTCCACCATGCGGAATTGTACGGAGCCAAGTACCAACTTATTCTCACCGGAACCCTGGCCGCCCGTGCCTACCTCAAGCAGGATAATTTCGCGTCTGAGTCCCTCATGGAACAATATGCTGAGCCATTGGCCACGCTGGCCATGTTGTCCGGCGCCGCTTATCCGGAACGGATGCTTGAAGAAGCCTGGAAGTTCCTGTTTGTGAATCAGGCGCACGATGGCATTCATGGATCGAGCGACGATCCTGTGCATGTGGAAATGCGCCAGCGTTATGCGGCGGTTCGTCAGGTGGCGACGGGAATCTGCCATGAGTCCCTGTCTTATCTGGGTCGCACTCACACGGCGAAGCTTTCGAACGCCACCCCGTTGCTGGTGTATGCGCCGGCCCTCTCCTCCTCAAAGACTGCGTTGGTTGATACATGGGTGGCGGCGGGTCCCGAGTTCCATATTGCCGATAGTCAGGGGCGGCCCATACCGTTCCAGATTGTGGCTAATCCCCATCAGTATGTTGCTCCTGCAGGGCCTCAGCAAGCCGGTACCGTGTCCTGGCCGGGCTATCCAGCGGAAAAGCATATCCTTTTTGAGGCCTCTCTCGCTCCGCACGATCTTTCGACCTTCCAAGTGGTTTCGACGGCGGCCCCAACGGCCCCTGTTGCCTCTTGCTTGCAGGTCTCCGACAACACTCTGGAAAACGACTTTGTCAAGGTGACGGTGTCAGCCAAAGGTGTGGATATTCATGACAAGGCGGCTGGGCGGACCTATGCCAATGCCTTGGTGTTTGAAGATGAAGCCGATGCCGGCGATATCTGGGATTACTCGCCGACGTGGAAGCCGGAATCACCGATCTCCAGTCATGGTGCGCCCACCCGCGTTGTGCTTGCCGAAGCCGGTCCGGTGCGTGGCGCTTTGCGGATCGAAACCACCCTGCGAATTCCTCGTAACTTGCAGGGAGAAACCCGCTCCCTGGATTTGGTGGAAATGGTTATTGTTACAACCCTCTCCTTGACCCCGTCATCACCCGTTGTTGCCTGCGTCACGGAGTTGGACAATCAGGCAAAAGATCATCGGCTCCGGATGAAAATTGCGGCCGGACTTGATGCTGCCACGGTGAAGAGCCAGACTTTGTTTGGTGCGATTGAGCGCCCTCTGCGCCATCCCTACGAAGGAAAAGACGCTGACTGGTTTCAGATGGCGCCCAAAACGTTTCCCTTCCGCGAGTGGGTGGCCGTGGATAATGGCAAAGCGGGTGTGGCGGTGGCCGGACGGGGGATGTACGAATATGAGTCTAGGCAGGAAAACGAGGCGGTTTCCCTCTACGTGACATTGTTGCGGTGTCTGGGTGTCATGGGAAAATATGGGTTTCCCTATCGCAAGGATGCGACGTCGCCCGGCAACCCGATTCCCGATGCCCAGTGTCAGGGGCCGTGCCGGTTTGAATACGCCTTGATTCCTTTCCGCCCGAAGGCTGGGTCTGCGCCGTTTCTGGCTCAGGCTCGAGCTTTTCTGTATCCGCCCATTGCTCATCAGGTGTATACGCCTTCGGTAGCCGCCCCGCAATCGCGGGAACCGCTGTTTGCGTTGGATACTGAGCGGCTGCAAATCAGCGCTATCAAAAAGGCGCAGGATGGCAAGGGCGTGATCCTGCGGTTATGGGAGAATGACGGGCTTCAGGCCGATGTGGGCCTGAAGTTGTCTTCCGCGATTTCCAAGGTTTTTCTCTGCAATCTTAACGAGGACATTGAGCGGGAACTCCCGCTGCGGGACAGCGCTATTTCGTTGTCCGCTGCACCATATAAAATTCTCACCCTGCTATTAGTGACGGGAGACTGATATGCATGGGTTCTGGTTATGTTTTGTCCCGTTGTTTGTCGCCGTGGATGCGGTCGGCGTGCTGCCGGTGTTTCTTTCCCTGACCGAAGGTATTGAACGGCCGGGGGTTCGGCGGGTGATCTGGCAGTCGCTCATTACGGGCTCTTTGGTGGCGATTGTCTTTGTGGTGATTGGGAAGGCGGTCTTCCGGCTTCTGGGAATCAGTCCTTCTGATTTCATGATTGCCGGGGGCATCCTCCTGTTTGCCATTTCCCTTCGAGATATTCTGGTGATCAACAAGCATCAGGATCCGGTGGATACGGACAGTTTGGGGGCTGTTCCAATTGGGATTCCCCTGATTGTGGGGCCGGCGGTATTGACCACCATCCTGTTACTGGTGGATCAATATGGGATCAAGCCGACCCTTACTGCCGCCATTGTAAACATTCTGCTGGCCGGCCTCATCTTTCGTTTTGCAGGCTCGATTGGCGGCCTGCTGGGACGTGCCGGCACCAAGGCCGTATCCAAGCTGGCCAGTCTCCTTCTTGCCGCCATTGCCGTAATGATGGTCCGAAAAGGGATCATGCAGTTCATGCATTAGATCGGGTGGAAAGGGAGAGGGTTCCCTAAAATGCCTTTCATAACAAAATAGACCCTCCTTCTTCCATTTTCGCACGCAGAAGCTGTGGATTGATATCGCCAACAGCAGTGTCATTCACGAGGGTAAGCGCACAAGCCACGCCGGCGGCCTCACCAGTCTGGTTCATATTGACCATTACACGCACGGCGCTAAAAGCAATCTTGTCGGCGTCAAGCATGCGCCCGGCGAGCATCAGATTGGGTACTTGATCCTGAACCAGGCATCGGAACGGGATCTGGTAGAAGGTGGGATTCTCGGGTAGCGGGTCTCGCCAGCGTCCCGTCCGAGCTGTAACGCCGCTTTCTGGTATGACTTCTTCCGTGCCGTCCAGGTAGCGAAATGTGATGCCCGGGCTGTCGGCATGGTGAATGTCCACCCGATAGGAACCATTGGCGATGGCATCGGGAAAGTGGCGGCCATAAAGGACGTCGTTGCCGGTAAGGCGGTACCGGGCGGCGATGCGGCGCGATTCCCGCACTCCGATCGTGGCCGCCAGATCAACAAGCCCGATCGAAGCTCCAGAGGGCCCATACTTGCGGATCACGTCCATGATGGCCCGAACCTGGCGACGGCCTTCAATCTCGGCCTGAGTGAGCTGTTCGGCATCGGAGGTGTCGGTCCCGAATACGTGGGTATCAGCGCGCAGTTGGATGTCGGGTAGGCCAGGGATGGGGGCACCCCATCCCCAATCGCGGGAAAGTCCGAATTCCGGGCCATGCTCACGGACGGCAGATTCCCAGTCAAAGCGTCCCAAGGCATTGAGTCCGAAAATTTTGGCACAAGTAGTCGGGGGTTGGAAAGTGTCCGGACGAAAGGACGGCAAACCCAATCCCAGGGCAAGAGCAGCATCCCCGGTAGCATCCACAAATTGCCGGGCCCGTATGGCGCCGCGACCATTCTTGTTCTCGATGATGACGGCGCTAAGCGCTCGATCATCCATCACAGGCGCCGCATAGAAGGTGTGAAGAAACGGCTTGATGTGATTTTCGATGACGAGCTCATCCAGTTCAATTTTCAATTCCTCCGTATTAAGCAGGAAGGCGTTAGCGGCATGGCCGGTTTCCTTTACCGCATCACGTTTCTTCAGCCGCTCGATAACTTCCTTTGTGAGACCGCCAATAATCGGGCGGCCCCCCCGTGTGTCGTGCAGACTGTGCCAGATATGGACAGCCCCTGCGGTTGCGATTCCGCCAAAACAGTTTTGTTTTTCTACAATGGCGACGCGTGCTCCCAGACGGGCGGCTCGTACGGCGGCGAAAACACCGGTGCAACTGCCGCCGATCACGCAGATATCCGTTTCGTGAACGACGGGAATATCGCGTTTGGGTTCTGACATCGTTTTCATAGGTGGGGTATTACGTCAGGTTTTTCCGTCCTTGATGTCGGGTTGCACAAGCCCTTCCTCGCCGGTGTTGTGATGGTTGCGCACCGTTCCATCATCCGTGTCGATCCGCTTGATTGTTTTGAGGGTTCGGAAAAGATCTATCATGTCGCGGATCACTCCAATGGTGAACCAGACGGTTGTTATCAAACCGATCGACAAGGTCAGCCATACGCCCGTCAACATGGTGTAATCAAACCACCAACCTGAAGAGAGGGGACCGACCGTCAGGCTCCACACCAGGATGATCAGGGAGACGGATTGCCAGAAGAGCGTCCAGCCGAACGTGCCGAAAATCAGGAATTTATCGCCCCGGGTAAAGTGTTCGTCCACATCCAGAAACCGCGCCAGCCAATTTCTCTTTTTCATTTCATGGGTCACTTGAACATCTTCACTGGGAACCTTGTATTTGCCCCGATGGAGCAAGGCATCCAGGTCATAGGGTTTGCCACGGCTGCACAGGGAGACCACCATATAGGCGAGCGCAGCGGTAAGACAGGTGATGAGGGTGAGTTGCTGGCCGTTAAGCGGACACTTTGCCATATGTGCCGACAGATAATTCGAGATGCCGCCGGACCCGGCATGCCGGATGATCAAGGGCATTACCTGAGGCCATAATTGCTGTCCCAGATTGAACAGGATGCCCAGTCCTCCGCCGATGCTCAAGGCTGCCCAGGCGCCGGCTGTCGTGCCGCGCTTCCAATACAATCCTCCCCACACGACCACGCCGACACCTCCGAGATAGATTGAACCGATTAACTGAATGACCATCACCAGATAATCCAGCGGCTTAAACAGAATGCTGAAAATACAGCCAAACACGGCGACAATGAATACCGCAAACCTAAGCCAGCGGATATGCTCCCTTGGAGCGAGCGCTTTTTTGCGCAAGGGCAGGATGACGTCCTGGAGAATGGTGGATCCGTAACCATGCAACTGGGCCCCCTGTGAGGCCAGCATGCCGAAAAAGACAATCGCGCAGAAAGCGCCACGAACACCCGGTGCCAGTAAAATCCCCAATGCCATGGGCATACGCATTTGAGTTTGTAATTGGGGATTGGAAATGTTTTCGAGTCCATGCGCCACCAGTGCCTGTTGTACGGAAAAATCAGGGTGATGGAGGAGGGTGAAGGCGCCGATGGATACCAGGACCCACATGGAGTTATAGCTGAAATAACGCCAGTTGCCCAGGATGGAGGCCATGCGACTCTCATGGGGGTTTTTCGCGGAAGCTGCAAACCCCTGATTCCAAGCGGCACCTCGATAATAGTAGATGGAGCAGATCATTCCGAAAATAATGTACCACCCGTTGAAATCCGTCCGGTTGCTGATATCAAACGGGTCGACAAACGACTGGCCCGGCGGCCCAGATAAGAGCGCCCCCTTCATTTGTGCGACCGAAACCGCGCAAAGGATAAACACGGCCACCACGATGTAAAAAGCGGAGGAGATAAGGTTTTCCAGGCAATCTGTGATGATGACACTGATCTGCCCGCCTGTTAACGCAAAGCAGAGGGAGATGGCCATCAGGAATATCATGAGCGGAATAAACGTGGGAATGGAGCCGAATCCGAAGTGCATTTGCTCGGGGATTCCACAGAAATAAATAAAAAAACGCGCCTGGACGGCGGGTGCCACACCAAAATTAAACAACCCAGAGAAGACGTTCAAAAAGCTGGCGAAAACGCGAATTCCTTTGCTGTAGCGGACTTCAAAAAACTGATGAAAAGTCATCGCCCGCGTTTGCCGGTATCGATAGACTATCAATCCCAACAATCCGAATACAAAACTGATAATTCCACCGAAAGATTCCCAGAATCGCAGGGAAAAACCAGTGCGAGAAAATACTTCAAGCCCAATCATGATCGCCATGACGCTGGAGCCTGTCTCGGCAAGGGCAGTGCAGATCAGATACCGTCCGGCGCACCGGCTGGCGGCAAGGAAATCGGCCACGCTGCGTGTGTAGCGACGCAGGAAGGCGGTAACGACCAGGATTACGAGGAAAGGAATCCCGATAACCAAAAGGTCAAGTGTTGTCAGATTTGTGGCGAAAGTCATGTTTCCCTGCCGGGTTATCAAGGAAGGTAATAATAGCCAAAGAGAAAGGCATCTTTTCGCGGGGGGCGTTGCTTGAGTTCTTCGCTTGGTTTCCAGCCGTCCGGCATCAAGGCGGCGAACGTGAAGATCGAACTGGCGCAGGTCTCCGCGATCGTAAACTCGCACTGCCCGGCATTCAGATGCGGATGGACGGCAAACTGCCGGAATGTGGGTCGTCTGAGATTCTCGCTGGAAATGAAGTTCACATAGTTTGTGGAACCGTTTGCTGTCGGGGCGCGCCAGATTTCATTCCGCAGTTGGGGGAAACTGCCGCCCGTAGTGCCATAGATGGTGATGCCGGGCACGGGATCCATAATGTTGTCGAGTTCACTGTTCTCGTGTTGGATATCAATGGGATAAGAGTAACCCAATCCGGTGGTGAAAGAGAGCCCGAGAGGGTTTGCGCCCAGCATGAAATCCGCATTCTGAATGGCCGCCTCACGCAAGGTGTCACGTTTGTCCAAGGCATAGGCGATCAATTGCATGCGGCTGTAATTGTACATGGTGGCCGCACCCCACCCGAGCCAGTAGTCCTGATATCTGGGAATGCTGACACGATAGGGCATGGACTCGTTCATGACGGCTTTTTCAACGCCGGCTTGGATCAGGTATTTGCTGAATTTTTCAACCGTGTCGACGGGCAGTTTGTCGGCAAGTTTGCCGGCAATGGGGAAATAAAGCCAGGGGGTGAAATCTTTGGGCTGATTGGGCCACTGGTAGGGCATTAATACCTTTTCACTGAGTTTTGGGACATCGGCCAAATAGGAGTCATCTCCAGTCAATTGATAAAGCCTGCATTTAGCGGCGACGAGGTAGGGGTGGATCATCGTGCCGGTTTCTTCCCACTCCAGTGTATAAGGAGCCCCTGCGCCGCGGTTTTTTCGGGCGTGAATGGTGGTTTTGCCCAGTGAATTGGTCGGGTTGGACCCGAAGGCATAGGCTTTCAGGGCCAGCTTTTCGTATTCGGCGGACTTGGCCTTGTTGAACGGTTTGACGAGAGCGGCATATTGTGCGGCGGCCGTTGCGAAAAGGAGTGAATCCCACCGGGTTCGCTGCGAGAAGGTATACTTGATGCCGGGGGTGTCGATACCGGGATGGGTCCAGGTTTCGACCCAGCCCGCCACCCCGCCGGCGGGGGTCATGCTGCGTTTCCAGATCTCGATGCCATATTCCGCCTCGTCAAGGATGTCAGGGATGCCATTGCCGGACTCCGGGATGTTCAACTGACCATCGGTGAATTTGGCCGGCATCAACTCGTAGGCGTTGAGAAGGTCGAAAACGCAGGTGTAATGGAAATCGTTGCGGTCCCAGTCGGCGGCATCGTGCCACCCACCGATGGCATGCTCAGTATGCTTGTTGGTATTGATCGAACCGCCCACGACATCAAAGCGCTCGTAATTTTTCAGGCCTTTGAAATCTGCGCCGGGCGGCCATGAAAGATTTTCGGATTCATATACGGGGTTTGTATGGCACAGGATGCGCGTCCATGCCGTGTAGGGAGCGGTCAAGGCGATGCCGCAACGTTGGTGATAGAGCACGCGGCAGGCGGTGTAGAAGGCTTCCCCGTAGGTGTCGGCGGCATGGCGGAAGGTCCAGGACCGGCCGACCCCGGGGATGGTTATAAAGAAATCGCCCTCGGTTTTGAGGCCTGAGAAATCCAGCTCATAGATGTCCTCCCCGGCGATCAGGGGGCGGGATGCGGGATCATCTTTGCGATTGGGGGGCACGGTAAAACGGGGATTCTTCTCCCGGAGCTTGATTTCGCCTTTATAGACAACCTCGCCGGATTGCACGTTCACAACCTTAAACTCATGAGCGAAGGAGAAGTCAACCGGCCCGAGATCCTGGAATGAGGCGCCGAGATAGGCATATTTCGCCGTGGCATCGGGAAGATAGCCGACCTGATTGATCTTGATGGCCTGGGAGACACTTCGCGTTTCGTCATAAACAAAAGTGACCTTGCGCCCATCCTTGAGGGCAACATTGTATTGTTTTCCCTGTTGCAGAGGGAAGGGGAGTTCCAGATAGGAGTAGTGGGCATAATAGACTTCCGTGGCCCCTTTGAGTTGACCCTTGGCCGGCCCGACATGGTCGCCTCCCAGACTGGCGATCATGCGGGTGACACGTGAGGGAGCTTTGGAGGTGGAATAGTTCGTATCGTTGCCGGTGATGCTGAATGTGGTGGGATTGTCCAAAAGCCTTTCCCCTGCGGCTTCACGGGCCTTGACTTCGTGGTCCAGAAACAAAGTGTGGCGTCCTTTATAGGCGGTCCAATTTGGCCGTTGGGCCTTTTCGCTTTCCTCCCATTGCCGCATATATTCAAAGAATTTGCCGCCCGAGAGTTCGTTGACCTTGGCGTAAACCGCCTGCAGATTGTGGGTCACCACGACCAGATGGCGGCTTGAGAGGATGACGAATTGATCCACGCCCTCATACTTCGGCATCATAATCGGAAATTGTCCCTGTTTGGAGGCGGGTAACCCATCAATGGATTCCCAAGGATTCACAGGGGATGGCGAAAGGGTTTCCCCGGGCAGGGTTTGGGCGAGCAGCAGCGGGCAAAAAGCGAGCAAGGCGATATATTTGTTCATTCGGTCTCCAAGGTTATTGAATATTTACAGTTTCCAAAGCCCACAGCAGGCTGTACAGCATGGCGGCATCTCCGATAGGGCCGGTGACGCCGAATTCATTATGCATAGCGGCGACACGGGTATCCACCCAGACACGCCACAGGGGGATGTTGGTGGGGTAGACTCCGCCCATGCTATTGGGGTTGCCGCCGGGCCCGAAGACGGGAATGCCGGGAGCCGACATGCCTTTGTCGTTATACATCCAGTTGCCCACTTCCGGATGTTCAGGAGGACGGGCACCAACACCGGTGATAAAGCTGCGGGAAAGGGGATTGGCGCCCAACTGGTAGTCGGCGTTGAGCGAAGCGGTATCCAGATATTTCCGATCATGGGTCAGGAGGTAGGCCATCAGGCATTTGTCGCCATACAACCCCCCGCCCACGAGATTGCCCCAGCCGCCGGATTCACGGCCGGTACTCATTCGATAGGGCCATTTATCGACATTTTTCACATCCGCGTCGGCTGCCTTCAAGATGGCTGTCCGGGATGCTTTTTGAATTTCAGGATTAACCTCATGGCGGGTGCTGCTGGCGTAAGGCCAGTTGATGTAAGGTTGTTGCCAGCCTTCATTCCATTTGAATTTCAGGGCTTCACCATCCTTATAAAGCCGGACGAAGTCTTCATTATACCGGGCTTCGCCGGTGGTGTTGAAAAGTTCTACCGCCGCCAGCGCCCAGGCCCGTTTCCAGGGGATGCGCCCATAGGAAATACCATTTGTCTCGTACGACGTGGATTGATGTTTAAGCCCCCATTCATAAGCCTTTACCGCCTGGCCGAGCAGTTGACTGCTTTGCTTGGCGTCGAAGGGCTTCAGGAGTCGGGCGGTATGGCTGGCGACAGCGGCGAAGATATTGGCGGAGGCGTTGCAGGGCGGAAAATTCCCGAAGGGAGGCAGGCTGCCAAACTCTTTCGCCCATTCCTGTTTCCATTCTTTGTAGCCGTAATCCTGGTCATTGGCTCGCCCGGCATAAATGCCGCCATCAGGGAGCTGGTTGTCGGCATAAAATTTCAGACCCCAAAGCACCTCGTCGAGGATATCGGGGATGCCGTTACCGCTCTCTGGAATATGGAGGTCACCGTCCTTGAAAGCGGCCGGGGCGAACTCAAAGGCGGTGAGGATTTGCTGGGCGGCCATCAGGTGAAGATAAAACACATCGAAGTCCCCGGCATCGTGATATCCGCCACGGAATTCGCGGATGGGTTCATTGGGCTTCAAAGGGGGGCCGGACTCGACCAAATGCCCGTTTTCGTAGTTATTAAGGTGGCAGGCATGCCGGGGATAGTCGGTGACGGCAGACGTCAATTCTGCACCGCACCGCTGAAGCAGGAATCCCCTCATGGTTGCAACATACAGCGCCTTGATGCCATCGTGGCCGATACTGAAGGTGTCGGAGCGACCCAGACCGGGGATCAGGATGTAATAACGGCCGTTGGCGCGGATGGGGGCGATATCCATTTCGTAGACATTTTCCCCGCTGGCCGAATTGGTCAGGCCGGTGAGCTTAATGGCGCCCTCATGAACGATCCGGTTGTTGTCGGCATTCAGCACTTGGAATTTTGGGAAGGCGGAGTAATCCACGGCGCCCAGATCCGCCGCCCACCATCCGAGATAGGCATAACGTCTGCGACTTGCTGAGGAATAGGCGGCCTGATTGATTTTGATAACTGGGGTCAGGGTGGAGCGATCCGAATAGGTGAGGGTCGTTTTTGTAATGACGTTGGTGGGCAGTCCCGCGACCTCAAGCGAGTAAGTTTTTCCGTTTTTCAGAGATTCAGGAAGCTGGAGGTAATAGGTGTGCCAGTAAATGCGATTGCCGGGGAAGGTTCCGATATCATCAGCCCAGTAGTTAAACGAGAGTCGCCCCACGCGAGTGGGATGAACTCCCGATGCGAAATTCGGATCATCGATGCCGGAGAGGGTAAAGGTGCCCGGGATCTGCAACGCCTTGGCCTTGGATTCACCCTGGCCGGGCCCGCCTGCCACGATGCCGTCTAGTGTCACGGCCAGGAGGTCAGGGCGGATGATTTCCAGTTTCCGGATTCCCTGAGCCAGGCCGATCTTGGTCATACCTTCCAGAATGGCCTTATTCTCAATGGCGGCTCGATCATCGAAGTAGCCCTGGGGTGGGCCATCGGGCCGCTTGAAGTCTGCTTTTATATCGGGGGAGTGGAAATAGTCCTCGTCATCCAAGGTGATGGCGTAGACGGCGGGGATGGCTTTCCCTTCCGAGGCGAGTGTGATGGAGGCGATGGCTTTCTCAGGCGCGGTGTTAGACCATTGCGTTGCCCAGACGCCGATATAATGGTTCCATTTAATTGAATAGAAATTACAACCCATGAATATCGGCCAACTATGGGCCCCATCGTTATCCCACCAGGCACCGCACCACCATTGGCGAAGTTCGATATTATTTCGCATGGGGAGGACCACCTGGGTGCCGTCTATGTAACGGATGGTATATTGGGCCACCGTATAGTCCGGCGCGAGGGCGGGAGGTTGGGCGGCGGCGTTCTGAAGAAAATACACATACTTTCCCTTGATATCGGGCACCTTGATGGTGACTGCTTTCGGGTAGTTGGTTCCCCGGATCTGGCCCTGGAGCAAAATCACAGAGAGTCCGTTGTTTTTTGAGGGATCGATGATCTGGAAATGGTACCCGTTCCGGGTGACGGGGCCGGAGGGAATCGGCGGGTAAATCAACATGTCATTGACGCCCTCATCGGTCCAGCCGCCTTTTGAGTTATTGGCAATTCCGTCATCAGCAAAGCCTGAGTTTGCAATCGGGTTAAGATCCACGAAAAAAGGAGTTCCCTGGGAGATGGCTTGAGAGGTGATGAGAAATAGAGAACAAATGCCAAACAGGGTTGTTAGTGATTTCATAGGCTGGTTTGACGGGGCAGGTAAGGGTTTTGTATAAGTGACATACTGAATCTAAATCCTAATAGGCAGAGAGAGGAATGTCATGCAGTTTTATTTAATTCGACACGGAAATATGGCTGGCGATCCACATCGCCATGATGTTCCCCCGGTAGAGGGCTGTCTTTCGGAAAGGGGACTGCTTCAGGCGGTTCGTCTTGGAAGCGCACTGAAGGGTATTCAATTTGATGCGGTGTATGCATCGCCCTTGGGGCGCGCTATACAGACAGCCCAAGCCTTTGCTGATCCGCTGGGTGTTAATGTTAAGATCCTGCCTTGGTTGGAAGAATGGCGACCTGCCCACATCATGAATGGCGGGGACGCGGCCAATTATGAAACGATGCTGAAGGCGGCCTCTGTGTTGCGTCCGGAGGAAAGTTGGAAGACCGAGGCCGGGGAAGGCACATTCGAAATGGCCCATCGGATTGTTCCAGGCTGGTTGCAGCTTCTGGCGCGGTATGGGGTCCGGGCCGGACATGGCGGATATCTGTTTTCAGTGGATCCGGATGACTGCCGGATTGCCTTGGTTGCGCATGGGGGATCGCTTTGCGTACTACTGGCCTTCATTCTCGGGATCCCGTTCCAACCGTATGCGCCGGTTCAATTTGCAGAAACCGGTGTGGCCGTCATTGATTTTGTGAAGCGCGTGGATGTCTGGTATCCAGCCCTGAAGATCTTGCCGCCTTAACGAGTGAATCATGGTCGTTTAACTCTTCTGAAGGCGATTTCTAACACAATTTTAACTGGGCTTTGTTTAGGAAAATATGATATTCTTAGTCCTCTTTTGAGTCAATGAAGTAGGTTTACACAGGGGGCGCGATATGAACAAAAAATATTTTCTGGCAGTATTATTTTGTCTGGGGCTTGCGGGAGTATCTTCGGTTCCCGCGCAATTGGTGTGGACGGGAAATGTCGATAACACCTGGGATACCACCACTACGAACTGGCTCAACGGGGGGATGGCTACCCCCTATGTCGATGGTAGCAATGTTGTATTCAATGATTCTTCCTTGCAGACCACGGTAAATATTACAGGCTCTGTCAGTCCCGCCTCCATTATCGTCACAAACAATGCGAACACCTATATGTTCACGAATGGGGCCATTAGTGGCAATGGGTGGCTCCGTAAAGAGGGTGCGGGGGCGCTGGTGTTGGCTGCATCCAACAGTTTTTCGGGAGGCATCACGTTTAACACGGTGCAATCGAGCAACATTGTTCCCTTATTAGTCAGTCGTGCCGTTGGCGCATTGGGAACAGGGCCGGTCATCATTAATCGGACTTCCTCGAATTACCCCACTTTGCAGTTTGAAACGCCTTTTAAGACCAATATAAACGACATTACGGTTACGGGGACAGTAGGAAAGGCGGTCATTAATACGTTTGGGGTGCTAACCTTGCAAGGGAACCTGACGATGTATGGTGGGAATTCCAACTCGTTGAATATCATGTTCAGCAACTCGGCGCAGTCCCTGCTGGTGTTCAACCAGGCCGCCGCAGGGAATAAGGTGAATCTGGGGACGAACGGAATGATCAATCACTATGGGGGACTGTTGGATCCCGTATCGCCGCTGAACTTCCCGACGAATTATTACCTTTCCGGGAATGGGATTCTTTTGTTGAGCCCGGGTTTTAACTGGAGCAATCTTGTTGCGGGGCGGATGTGGGTTAATTCTTCAGCTCCAAGCGGGGGGCAGTGGTCGGGAAACAACTTTGCGGCACGTGGTGCGAATCAGGTTATTGACGGGACTGGGGCCTTTAATCCGGGCAACTCAAATAACTGGGCTTCGCTGAAGACTGGAATTACTTTAGGATCGGTAGTGACAAATGCGGATGGGACGTTCTATGCGAACGCCGGGGTCAAGATTACAAGGGATTTTTACGCTACGGGTTTGCTTCCTGTTAATGTGGTAAATCAGGGGCCGGGCAATACCAACAGATCCTCTGTGGGTATCATACATGAACTTGCCGGGACCATCAGCGGAACGGGTGTGGTGAGTTTTGTGGGCACTGGAGTCAGTGCAAATGATGGGCAAGTGGCCGAATTGGTGCTGTCTGGTGCTTCACAATGGACTGGGGCTGACTGCTGGGATTATCAGAGTTCCCAAAGGCTTATTACGGGCCCCGGCGGGCTGGTTATTGGAAGTTCAACGGGAGGGGGGAATCCAGTTGGTTTTATCCGGTTTAAGGGTAATGCGAGTCTTCCCAGCGGAAATAATGGCTCGAACAGTTACATTTTAGTATGCGGTCGGTTTTCCAACTATGCAGGATATTTATTTACCGGGAGTACCAGTAATGAAGTGTATTCCCTGACCAGTGGTGTTCGTTTTGTGATTGGCGGGAACGGTTTGAGTGCCACACTGGGCTCCGCCATCGGGACGGCGACCTTGAGCGATGGTATGGTATCGATTTTCAGTTCGAACTCAAATGACAACCGAACCGTCTACTTGTTGGTTCGCGACACCAATTCGGTTTTTGCTTTGGGATCCTCACCCGGTGCTGTGAGGTTTAGTTCATGCTATAGTGGCTCTAATTCGGCGAATCAAGGCTGGCTCTCGTCAACAAATGCGGCGACTCCCATGTTTGACAGGTTTGCAACGAACACATTGGTCAAACGCGGGCCTGGAACTCTGGTATTGTCGAATGTGCAATACACGCTGTTTAACGGGAGTGGCGACATAACGACGAATTTCGCCTGGGAGATAGGAAGCGACACCGCAGGCTACTTTGATGGGGTAGTGCGGGAAACCGGGACGGCGGTCTCAAATTCTCTGCGGATGATGCCCTCCGTCACCATGAAGGGGGGAGTGATGGGGCTGACTTCAAATTATTCGCCGACACTGGGAACAAGTTCAATCAACGGGCAAGTCTTTAACATGGCTTGGCCTTCAGGGGGAGGGTTTGCGGCCTATGGAGGAAAGTGTGTTGTAACCCTGACGCCACGCGGGGGGAACGTTCTTAATTGGTCACAGAACAGCCCGGCCAACGCCGATTTCTTCATGGCAAAAAATGAACCTCTATTACTGAGTGCGCCGGATGCAGATTCGCCGATCGAGATATCAAGCGCATCCTCCAACGTTATCAGCCTGGGAACCGGAGCAACCAACGTCGTCATTTGTGTTTATGACAATCCGGCAACCAATACGGACCAGGCCATCATTGATATTCCTATCGTTTCTGCCGGTGGCTCCAATCTGATTAAATCCGGAGCAGGAACTTTGACTCTGACGGCGACCAACAATAATTGGTACGGCACCACATCCGTTACGAATGGTACGCTCATTGTGAATGGGGCCATTCTGCGAACCAATTCCAGCATCATTGTTTACAGCGGGGCAACATTGAGCGGAACGGGAGTGATAGGCCGTGCGGTCAATGTCATGGCGGGCGGCACCCTCACGGCGGGGACCTTGAACAGCCCGTCCGGAACGCTGACGATCAACAGCAATGTGGACCTGAGCGGCGGGGGAACGTTGTTAATTGATGTCAGTGGCAGAATTGTCGTAAGTGGTGCGGTGACGAATGGGGGACCGCTACAGGTGACGGCCAACAATGCTATTACGCCCGGAGGATATGTCACGAATCTAACGGCGGCTGGTGGGTTTGTAGGCTCGTTTACCTCCACGAATGTTCCGACCAATTATGTCATTATACCCTCGGCAGATAACAAGAATTTGATTCTGCACCGGAATTCCGGGGGATTTGTTTTCAGGATTCAGTAAGTCTGTTGTTTCTTAAAAGGGGGATTATGAATAAGAAACAACAGCGGCGGGTTCTGGGTGTGATGCTTACGGCATCATGTCTGATGAGTATGGTTCAAGGAGCCGTCACGAATACCGTGCCTTGGGGGGACTCCTTTGAGCTTTATCCCAGCGGGATGAATATCGATGGGACCAACGGGTGGTCCGGGCAATCATCGGATGAGGCGTGGGTCACCAACGATGCGGTCAGAATGAGCATGTTGATCAGTTATACCAACACCTCCCCGGCTGTTCGGGGGTATCCGCTGCCATCCGCTACCCATTCCAACATCATGCAAGTAAATTCAATGGTGGCTAATGCCATTCAAAGCCTCACGGGCGGGGTGGTATACGTTGATTTCATGGCTATTCCAACATGGAATGCGGATGCTCCCCTTGGACAGGGGAATGACCAGTGCGCTTTCTACATAGGCACGAATGGCCTCCTGACCATCTGGCACCAGAACCGGGTCCCAAGCCCGGCGACAAACGAGTGGCTTACATTGACGAATAGTACCATGATCGGCACCAACGAGTGGACGCGGTTTACGGTCGTTCAGGATTATTCCAACCAGATGTTCCAGATCCGGGTCAATGAGACCAACCTGGTTGATGGCAAGGGCTGGGGATATGGTGGGGCGACTCAAGGGGGGGCATGGTTCTATATGGTGCAGACGAATGGGGTGTTGTCAACTCTGGTAGCGGAAGGGTCTCCAGCGTTCTTAGATGATGTGGTGGCGGCGAACCGGACTTTGGTCTGGAGTCGGAATGGCTTTGCGGAGAGTGTGACGAATAACGGCGAGATTGATAATAGTTCGCCGCTAAACATTTCGTTAACAAAGGATGTCTTTAATGGAACGCAGGGTGAGGACTTTGTGCGTTCTGGAAAAATGATGGTGGTTTCGGGATTGCCGTCAAACCTTTCAGCGGTGGCTACCTGGGCTAACAGTACAAATATATCCGTGATACTGACCAACAGGGCGCTTTTTCATGAGAGTAGTGACTCCGTCAGCAATCTGGTCTTGAGTTTTACAGACTCTGCTTTTGCCTTTGGGAGAAGCTGGGACGTGGCCGGGTATAAGCAGACCAATCTGGTAGTTTCGTTCACCAATACACCCGCTCTCGGTTACAGCAGGCTGTCTTTTTATGAGAGCAGTGCCAACGATGGTTCGATAGACAATACGAGCCCGTTGCGGATTACCCTGACCAATGGGACCTTTGCCGGTGTTGGAGGCGAGGATTTCGCCACGAACAGTCTGAAGCTACAAATCCTGCATCTTCCGTCTGGTCTAACGGGGCAGGTTCTTCTGGTGACAGCCAATCAACTGGAGGTGCGAATTATCGGGAATGCCATCCAGCACAATGTGGCCCAGAATATCTCGGATCTGGAACTGCAGTTTCTGGGCGCTGCGTTTAATATCGGAGCGGTGCCCTTGTCAAGTGTGTTCAACTTGAATACAAACATGAACCTCGTTTTTATTGATCCCTCTGTTTTGAACTGCACTACTACCAATTTTATGGAGAATGCGGCCAATGACGGCTCGGTTAGTGGGACGACCCTGACGCTGGTCAACAAGGCTTTTAATGCCACACAGGGTGAGGACATGGTGGCCAACAATAAGGTCCTGTATTCCCATCTTCCCGTCGGACTCGGGCTTCAGATTATCCGGGGTGACACGGCGCAGTCGGCAACACTGATTTTTACCGGGACCGCAACGTCCAATGCGGCCATCAACAGCACGTCCAATCTGACCATCACCCTCACGGATAATGCGGTGGTCGGAGGCAATGCGGCGGGGGTGACCAATTACTCGCTAGTTAATCTGATTATCCAGTTTAAGGATCCGCGAGCCCTGACCTATAGTAGTGTCATTTTTTATGAGACGGCATTAGGCATGATAGATAATCGTTTTCCGATAACCATCAAGCTAATCGGGGACACGTTAAGCGGGACGAATGGGGAGGATTTTGTAGCGTCCGGGAAAATATCACTGACTCACTTGCCCCCCGATTTGGTGGCTCAGATCACGCGGGATTCAGTCACCGGGCTTTCGGTACGGCTTCTTGGCGCTGCGATTAGTAATGCCAGTTCCGACAGCGTTGGCGATGTGACGATCACTTTTACGGATGGGGCCTTCACGGGACTCGACGCCATCCATGTGACAAATTACGTAAGATCAGACATTAGGGTCGTTTTCACTGATCTGGCTGAGAACTTTAATTTTGTGCCTTTCGAAGACCCATTCGAAACCTATGCCGTAGGGTTGCCCATCACCGGGACGAACGGCTGGTACGCAGACTATCTCACCGACGCGGCCATAGTGACAAATGATGCTGCTATAATAGCCAAATTTGCTGGATACGCCGGTGGCTCCTTTCCGATTATGACGAACCACGCTCAAGTACTATTTGTTCAGAATAATCTCCATAATAACATTCACAGCGGGTCTTCGACGAATGTGGTTGTGGATTTCCTGGCGATTCCCGTCCCTAATGCAGAGGAGCCTGCCAGCGATGTCAATGATCAAATGGCGTTTTATGTGACGACGAATAAACAGCTTGTGATTTGGCAGCGGGATGTTGCCTCGCTCTCGAACGGGTGGATTACGCTCTCCAATGCGCCTGCCATCAGCACCTCGACTTGGGTCCGGTTAACCGTTGAGAATGATTATGTGCATAATCTGTTTCAGATCCGTGTGAATGAAGGCGGTCCTATCCAAGATCCGAGGGGATGGACGCTGGCGGGTGCGGCTCCAACCGGCACCTGGTTCCATATGGCCCAGACGAATGGATATATGACCACATTCAGGATGACCGGTCAGGGGGCCGGATATCTTGATGATTTTACCGTTCGCGAGTCGCTCCCGAACTATTTTGGTATCTTCGGCACCGTCTATACCATCCGTTGAAATCAGGGCACAATGCGCCAGTGGATTTCCTGCAGCGACGCTTTCAGGAAATCAAAGGCGAATCCCGTCCAAGGCACTTGTCCTGGAAGCATCCCGCTCCGGGTTTTGGCCCGCCATTGTCCTGTGTAACAATATTCCACCAGTCGGCGGACGGGTGCGTAATCGAGGAAGATAGATCGTGTGACGGGCGCAATTCCGTTTGCGGTGATGGTCAGGTCTGCCAGGGGCGAGACCGGGGCCTTGACATGACCGTGAGGGTCGGCGGTGAGTTCCTCCTGAACCACACCCAGCCTGGAGATTACCACATGCGCTCCAGGGATCGTCTCCAAGTGAAGTTGACACTGAACCGGTTTGGGTGCGATCCATCCCCGGGGAATGAAATAGATGGGGTTGGTTAACGCTACCTGCTTGATAGCTTGATATTCAGAATGCAATTCCCGTTCGCAGAGTTCCGCATAGGCGAATACATCGAGGAAGCAGTCCTCTGCCGGGTATGTGCTGCCGTAGGCTTTCACAACATACCAGGCCCGCCCGTCGGCCTCTGTGACCGGGATTGAAAAGCGCATGTGACGGGGTTTCTGATCTCGCAGATCTTTTTTCGTGAACAGATGGCCATTGCGGTAGATGACCAGGCCGCTCAAATATTCACGGGGATCAGGGTCTGACCAGGCCTCCACATCCAACTGGTGGTTGGGCTGATCCAGCGGGATTTCGTCGCCCATACGGTAATGACCGTTGTCGCACGTAAATAGAATAAAAGGCCCGCTCGTCATGAGGGTTCTGCCGTTTTTTATTCCTTCCGCTATTCCCCGGCGCGAATAGAAGTGATCGGATGTTTGAGTATAACTCAAAATTTGGCCTATATGATGGGCTCCATGTAAGTCACCATCCGTTTCGGCGCAAGCGGGAAGACGGTATCCTTCGTTGAGCAGATGGAACCAGGTATTCTGGTAAAATATTTGATCGGGATCATATCCCATGGCCACAATGGCGTCAGGGGCACATCCGGCGAGTAGACCGTAAATCAGGTCACTGGCCAGATTGGTTGTAATCAGTTTCTGGTCGGGCCGGTCGAGCCACCAACTCGTAGGATGTGCCGAGACACCCACAGCGCCTTGTGCTTGAAAACGTTGCCAGGATGAAAAGGGTAATTCACCGGAAAAAGGACATTGGGGCTCAACTTCCACCTCGGCGCTCTCATGCGGTTGTTGACAAAACGATACATAGTCCGGATCATGCCAACTCATGTATTCGCCATGCGGATCCTTGAACGGGGGCAGATGGGTCCACCAGGTATGGCCAAAACGTTTTTTGGGCCTTTCGCCGCCAAAATATAGATGGAAGGAGGGAGTGGAATACGATTCCAGCATTCGGGCCATTTCGTCGCCTGAAACAACACGCTCCTTCTCGCGGCGATGCATCCAGCCCTGGCAGACATCCAAGTAACTGATTCCAAGAGCCTCGCAGTAGAGGACAACATCCTTGGGACTTACGGGGTAGTTGATATGATCGTGACTTTCACCGCAGAAAAAGCCGGCCTTGCCGGGATCAAACCAGGGTACCAACTCGCAGTTGAGCGTATATATTTCCGAGCCTGTGACATTTAAGACGGCTATGAACCATTCGTGACTAATGTGACGATGGATGGCGATCTCGTATCGGCCGGGCGGGAGCATGATAGCGAATGAACCATTGCATGGGAATCCGCGAAGAGATTCATGGACTCCCGTATCATTGAGGATGACGCCTTGTTCATTGGATATTCGAACCCATGCCGGCAGCAGCTTTTGGTTCCCCTTTTCATAAATACTGCCCTTCAGATGTCCTGACTGTTGAGGCGATAGCGTTGTCATGCATTAATAGTCGTAAAAAACGATATTATGCGCAACAAATAGCATTGTGAATATTGTATGGCGGGGTGTCATCATATATAAAGGTGTTCATCATGAAGCGAATGCAGGTTCTGATGTTGGGCCTCGTTTTGGCGGGGGGATGTGCAGGAATTGACCGGGATGGATCTGCCTCTGAGCAGGAGCGATTGGTGAAGGTTGAAAAGATCTGTTTTTTGGGCTGGACCAATTCCTGGAAAATATCGAATCGAGAATGCGATTTGATCGTTGTTCCTGCGATCAATCATGTCATGAGCTTTGCGTTGAAGGGCGGATCCAATTTGCTTTGGGTCGCCCCGGATGTAAAGGGGCCGATGATTCAGGAACCGGGTGAGAAATGGCGTAATTTTGGCGGGGATAAAGTCTGGCCGACGGATGAGGCGCTCTGGCGGCGCTATATGGGGCGGCGCTGGCCGCCATCCTACGCATTTGATGGAGGACAGGCTTTTGTGGAACCGTTGCTGAACGGGGTGAGAATGACATCGTCGGAAGACCCTGACTTTGGCGCAGTGTGTGTGCGTGAATTTGTCATGGATCCTGAACAGCCTCTTGTTCATATCCGGCAATATTATGACAAGAAGCAGGGAGCCGCCGTTGATATGACGCTCTGGACTGTTACACAGGTACGGCAGCCTGCCTTTTGTTTGCTCCCCCTGGGCCGGGAGGAGAATGGCCAGAGATATCGGAAGCTGGGAGGTCTTCAAGGGGATGCCTTTTCAACCCATGGGTCAGTTCTGTCGTTAAAGAATGATCCGGGCGTGTGTCAGAAAGTCGGAGTTGCGCCGGATCCATCATATCCAGCCGGCTGGGTGGCGGCACTGTACAAGAAAGAGAAGGTTGTATTTTTGCAGTCCCATCAGTTGGAGGTGGGGGCCATCTACCCGGATCAGGGCTGTGATGCAGAAATATTCGCCGGCAACAACCTGTTAGGGTTGTATTGTGAGATGGAACTTCTGGGGCCTATGGTGACTTTGTCCGTCGGACAGCGGCATTGTCACGACATTGTGTGGCAGATTGTCCGGGTGAATTCAGAAGAGGTTAGAGACCCGGGCCAGACCGGTAAAAGAATTTTTCAGGCGCATGAGATGGCCCTAAAACGACTGTCGGTGGTTGATTCACGCGCCTTCCATGTAAGCAAGCCAGACAAAAGTAACCGATAATCAAACTTTAGGGACGATGCCAAACATATCCATGATTGTATTTGTGCCCCTTCTGCCGATGGAATAGAAGATAAGATTCGATTGCTGCGAGTAATACGCAGTGGCATGATCTCGTGAATCAGATGAAGGTGACTTGTGAAAAGTGATGTGCCCCCGATGGCCGTCTTGCTGGCCTATATCGCTGACTGGCAGACTTTTGCGATGGTTCCGCGACTTTTGCGCCGGGCTGGTTTCATTCCTGTCGCCTTTGGGCCCTCTGGCTCACTGGTCGCCCGTTCCCGGTATACGGAGCGGGCCATTGGCACTGGGAAGGCAGCCATAGATGTGCTGGCCCAACTGAAGGATCATCTGACAAACGAGGGGAAAGACCGTTACACGCGTGTAATTTTTTGTGAGGATCCAATTCTTCGTGCGATCCACCGGAGTCATGGTTCCGAATGGCTCCCGTGGTTACCTGTTCGATCCTGGTCAACCTTCGACATCATCATGAGCAAAGCGTTGCTGATATCCGCAGGGGAGAAGGCCGGATTGTGTGTACCCCGGACAAGGCTATGCGGCGAAGCAGAGGCGTTAAGGCAGACCGCTCTGGATTTCGGCTTCCCGCTATTTGTGAAGCCCGATGTTGGGACGGGGGGCCAGTTTGCCTTTAGAATCGATCATGCCGGTGAATTGGAGAAGAGGTTGTCGGATGGCCTGCCCCGTTATCCAGTCATTGCCCAGGAGTTTATTTCGGGAAATGTTGGTTGTACGTCTGTTGTCTTTGCGAACGGCCGACCTCTCAGTATGTTGCATTCCTTTAAATACCGTTCGCATCCCGGCCCCTATGGGCCTTCGACAGCGCGGGTGTTTTGTGATTGTCCCGGGGCCGAGACTCTGGTGCGGGGGATTGGCGCCCTGACAGGGTTTGATGGGTTGGCGGGGATTGACTGGATCGCGGATCATCAGACGGGTGAAATCAAGCTGTTGGAGATGAATCCACGTCCTGTGAGTTGTGTTCATCTGGGCAGATATGGCGGGCAGGATTCTGCGATGGCGATTCGTGACTGGCTTGAAGGGCGCCATCATGAGCAGCGCATGCAGGTAAAAATAAGGACTCCTGTACTCCTATTCCCAAAAGATGTGATCCGGTGTTTGCACCTCGATTTGAGGGAGCTCAGGCATTGGGTGTCGCCTTTTGTGTGCCGAGACATTCCCTGGGCCGATCCGCCCGTCCTGGCTCAATTGACCCGCCAGATGACAGGCGAAGGGGTCAGGGCGCTCACAAACAAGGTTAGAGGGACCCTTGCGGGGTGGCGCAAGGGGTGACGCCATAATTTAAGGGCCCATCATTGGAAAGGCATCCATCCCTCTGTCCTTCGGGGGAGGAACAAGCGCTTTAAATTGGGGCGCATCGCGCAAAGGGGTGAAGCGAGGGTCATCCCGCAGGAGTCCACGGGCGACTTCGCCACCAGCTTCAACGGCTTTCTTCAGCGAGCCGAATGCCTCCTGAGGCTTATTGATGATGAATTGGGTGTAGGCCAAATCAATCCAGCTTTTGAAGGCATTGGGATCGCGTGACAGATATTTCTGCAGGGCGTAGATGCGAAGATCCCACCGTTTGTTGGCTTCAAACAATTGGGCCACACTCAGGCAGGCCTCAGGCGGGAGGTTGGGGGTATCGACGAGACTGCGCGTAAGCCCCTGGAACTGAGATTCCAGGCCGAGCCGGAGATAGGTGGTGGCCAGATCCATGGCGCTATTAAAGTCAAGTTTGCCGCCGGCCATTAGTTTTTCCAGTTCCTGGCGGTGGAGATTGTCTTTCTCAGCGTTCCGGATGGAGGAGAGGAAATTGCCTGCATTGGAGTTGTACGGATCCAGAACCTGGTAGTCTTCCATCACCTTGGCGGCTTCGCTGTAGCGCTGCTGGCGCATGTAGAGATCCGCCAACCGGAAACAGGCTTCAGGGCTTTCCGGGCACAGTTCCCGGGATTGTTTGAAGGCGTATTCTGCTTCGCCGATGATGCCCCGGGCGGCATACAGGCCGGCAATGGCCGAACGCATTTTGGAAAAGGATTTCTTGGCATCGGAGTTGCGGCGGAAATCGTCGCGGTCAGTGAAGCTCTTGGTGAGCTTATCCCAGTACGCCCGGTCCTTGGCGGCAATATCCGCCCAGAGTTTCGGATTTTCCTGGGGGGACGGAACGGGGTCCTTCTCGATTTTCATGATGACGCCGTAAGGGGTCAGGAAGGCGTACATCCAGGGGATGACATAACTTTCCTCAATATAGAAGGCGTGCTTGTCCTTGTTTTTGTCGAAGATCCAGCGGGCCAGGATTCCGTTGATAGTCATGACGCCGCCTACGCCTTGAACACTGACGCGCCCATTTTCAATTTTGATGTCGGCACTGGCGGGAATTTTTCCGGATTGTACATCGCGAACATATTCCTGGAAGGCGCGGTTGTTGTCGTCCGCACTGGGAATGTAGATAGGTTGAATCGGGTAGGTGTGGTCGCGGTGCAGCAGTCGTTGGAAAGGCCCGTCGTTTTTAGGTCGCGAATAGTCGTAATGATCGCGGATGTAACTCATATAGGTGGTGTCCGCCAGCGCGTTCTGCGTGATGATATAGACATCAGAGCGGTCGAAATCCTTGTCCCGGAAGCGGTCCTTTGGCGCGACGCGGCTTTCGCAGAAAATCATATAGGTGGGAACAAACCGGCCCGGGTCGGTCCCTCCGTACAGGACGGAATCCTTTTGCATGGGCTCATAGCCATTGCCGGGGTTGAACATCAGATAACCGAAGAGATAACCGAAGTCATAGCCGCGCAGGTTGCAGAGGGACCAGTTTTGTTTCCAGGTGACAATGGGCATGACGAGCAGGACGACGCAAGCGATCCGTACCACCACATGGCCGATGGCTTTTTTCTTCCAGGCCAGAAGACTGAATAAGATGGCGATGCCATACCCGATCAGCATGGCGTAGAAGCCATGGGCAGGCGCAAAGAACTTGATGTTAATTTCCTGGTCCTGCCGGTCCAGTTTTGGATTGATGATGGTCAGCAATCCCAGGCTGGTGATCAAGAAGGCCACCCAGATAAACACCATCCAGGCCCGTCCGCGGGGTTTAACTTTTCGCCAGAAAATAAGAATGGCGATGGGAGAAACAAGTCCCAACAGAGGTAATGCCAGTTCATTGATAAACTCCAATAAGGGGCGAAGGGCCGCTGGGAAATGGAGGAAAACGCTGTCAGGCAACGAGTACTGGTTAATCAAAGCCTGCACGAAGAGTTTGATTTTGATGAAAAATTCGTAACTAAAGAAGCTGGCCACTTCAATTTTCTGGTATTGCCCACGTGTTACGGCGTGGACAAAGCCTTCCTTGGTGGCGGCGTAGCCCCAGTTCATCGGCGGATTGGTGGCGGCGGCGAGTGGCATATAGATGTAAACACCGACCCCAGCCATGAAAAAAAGAGCGCAAATGAGCGCGCGGCGGGTATTCCACCAGTTTGTGGTTTGCGCAATGATGATGCCTCCGATGCCGAGTGCTCCGCAGGCCATTCCTTGCCAGAAAGTGCTGCTCTTAAGCATGGCGGTGGTGTCGGGGGTGGTAAGCCAGGCCCAGATGATGAGACCCACCAAGAGGCTGAAAAAGCCTGCGGTGGCCAGTTCAAAAAAATTGGCCTGGGTCTCCATGAATAAGGTGAAGGGTTGTGCGAGGGAGGGGGATTTCCGGCGAGCGGCAAGAAATTGCTCCAAGCCGATGACAAAGATACCTGCGGCCAAAGGCACCGCCATGACGGCGATGGTTTGGTGGTTGGAGAGACTGAGGCCGAAGATGAGTAACATGGCATAGAGAAAACCGCGGCGGTGGGGTTGCATCATCCAGGCGAAGAAAACGCAACTGACCAGGATAAACGAAAACACATTTAGAACGCGCATTTCCGAGACACAGGCCCAAAGCCAGACGCCGCGGTTGAATCCGAAGAGGAGCGCACAACTTGCGCCGATGAACAGGGCCATCCAGTGCTGGAGTCTTTCATTGACGGAGTCGTTCCAGGGGAGTGAATGAAGGAGCAGTCGCAAGCTTCGGGTCATAATGATCGTGGTAAACCCCACGGTTAGGGCGCCTGTGAAGACGGACATCAGGGTCATACGCCAAGCAGGATTGCCGAAGGGTACGATAAAATGGCACCATATATAGCCCAGCAAAGCCCAGAGGGGATAGCCCGGGGGGTGGGGAACGCCAAACGAGAACGCGCCGGTGACCAGTTCGCCGGAATCCTGCAATGTGACCTCCGGCGCCATATAGTAGAAGAATGCCAGGCCTGAGATCAGGGTGGTAATGAATGCGGCAATCCAGTCTTCAGGTTTGAAGAAATGACGCAGGCTTTCAGTGGGTTCATCGGGTTGTTCCGATGCCGTTAAGTTGGTCACTGGCCCTTTCGAGGGTAGTGTCGTTTTATTTAATGACATTCAGGTGTTCTCCCAAAACAGTTGATCTTCAAAAAACGGGGTGAATATAGCAGGTTATGGAGGGATTACGCAACGACTAAGCGACAAAACAAAAACGGGAACGGGTCTTTCGACCAGTTCCCGTTGAGTCATTATTATCTGACTGATAGCTTAACGACGACCACCGGCGCCGCCACGGCCACCGCCGAAGCCACCGCCCGCGCCGCCACGGCCGCCACCAAAGCCGCCACCGCCCTTGCGGTCGCGATCACCGCCACCACCGCTACGGCCGCCACCAAAGCCGCCACCGCCTGCACCACCGCCAACGCGGGGGGCCGGGGGACGCGCTTCGTTCACGATCATGGCGCGACCTTCAAGGTCCTGCCCGTTCGTGGCCGCAATCGCTGCCGTGGCTTCCGCCTCGGTGCTCATCTCGACAAAGCCAAAGCCCTTGCCGCGACCGGTCATGCGATCAATGATCACATCTGCTGTTTCTACTTTGCCATGAGCGGAGAACACCTGTTGCAGTGTTTCGCTTGTGACGCCATAACTCAGGTTGCCGACATACAGTTTCTTACCCATCTTCGATCTCCTCAATGAGGACTAGCGGATCCGTTCTTTTGCTTTCTGGCTCCTATAGAAAGGGGTCCTACCCGAACCCATTTAAGGAGGAAGATCGAAATGGAGCGGGCTTTGGGGTGCATTTTGCAGAGCCAAACCGACTTCTTCGTCAACCAACTTTCACAAAACAGTAGCGGATCAGGGGGAGGATGTATAGGAATTTTTATTTTAAGTAGTCAACTACTGCGGCTGGATCCAGCCTGGGTATTTCCGGATGGGTGGCCCCGGTGACGGGTCGGGTCAGGGTCTGATTGAGGGTCTGGATCGCTTCATCGGATGTTGCATTGGGATGCGTGGCGAAATAACGGGCGATTACCCGAGCGGTATAGGCGGCGGCGATGGAGGTGCCGCCGTAGGTCCCCGGGGGGCCTTTATAGCCAACAGGCATTGTGGCAAATCCCGGAGCTGCAAGTTTGATGAAGGACCCGTAATTGGATTGATCCCAGAAGGACCCGTCAGGTCCCAGTGCGGCCACGGCAAGGACATCGGGAATGGCGGCGGGGTAAAGGGGTTGGTCGATTGGCTCATTTCCTGCGGCGGCAACGAGGACGGCGCCGCGTTGTTTGGCATAACTGATGGCATTATTGAAAAAAACGCTATCTGTTGGAGATCCCCAGCTCATGTTAATGACGCGGGCGCCTTGATCGATGGCGAAGATCATGCTCTGCATCAGGGTGAAGCTGGAGGTGATGCCGGTGGCGTCCATGGTGCGTATCGGGATGATCGAGCCGGATTGCGAATCAGAAAATACGTTGCCCCCTTGAGGACTAATAGCCCCTGCGGCGATGAATGCCATTTGGGTGCCGTGTCCGACCGGGTCGGAAATGGGTTCCCCGGGGGCCGTGGCGTCCAGGGTTGTCACCACTGCTTTTTCCAATATCATATTGGGTGTAAAGCCGGAATCCAGGATGGCCACCGCCGGGCCGCTGCCGTTGGGAAGAGGATGGGGTGTTTCTGCTGTTTGAGTGCCCGGGAATTTGGAAGGAGTGAGGGATCGATAAATTTGATTGGGCTCGACACGTGCGACCAGAGGGCTTTGGGAGAGACTGTTGAGTAGGTTGGCGAGATCGGTGTAAGGGGGGCAATGCAAGCGGTAGAGTCCCAGTGCTGGAATGCTGTCCATCACCGTTGTTCCGGTGGCATGGAGCAGGGCCAATAATTGATCCCTGTTGGTTCCGGGACGGAGGCGGAGGAGAACTTCATTTTTCAGGCAGATAATGGAGTTGGTCTGACTGGTCCGTTTTTCGATCGCGATGGGCGTGGGAGGGGGTAAAGGGACAAGGGGGCGACGGTTGCCGGGTTTGTAAACGAGGATCTCGGAAATGCGGCGCAGTTTTCCGGCAGGACCCTCAATGGTTTGCCAGGTGAGCGCGTAATCACAATCGGCAAGCAGGTGCTTGATGCCGTCTCCGATTTCACGGTTTTCGAAATGGGTTGTTACAAGAGGGTTGATGCGCTCATCGATAGCCACTTTGACGCCGACCTCTTGAAATTGTGCGAGAATGTCGCGAAGGGGGGTGTCTTTGGCGTTAACGGAAAGGACATCGGCCACCATTCGCATCTCAAAAGCAGATGCGGGAGATGATAATCCTGCTATCAGGGCGAGGATCAAAAGAGGCTGGAGGATCCAACGGGTTGAATGCATGAAAAGAAGTATAGCGAAGCATGGGTGATTAGCCAATAATAACTCCTTTCACGAGTGTGCTCATACCCGTTATGATTGCGGCAAATGAAATCCATTCCAGCATGGCCTCGTAAATTGGTGCAGCATTTTGAGCGGGAGCATCGGCCTATGCCGTGGCGCAGCGACCCATCACCATACAAAGTTTGGGTGAGCGAAATAATGCTCCAGCAGACTCAGGTTGTTACTGTGGTTCCCTATTTTGAGCGCTTTATTAAACGCTTTCCCTCCTTCGGAGCTCTTGCGGTGGCGGATATCCATTCCGTGCTGAAACTTTGGGAGGGATTGGGTTATTATTCCCGCGCCCGTTATCTGCACCTGGCAGCTCAAATGATCACCTGCGGACATGGCGGCAATCCTCCGCATACTGCGGAAGAATTACGACGATTTCCCGGAGTAGGCCCCTATACCGCCGCCGCCATTGCCAGTATTGCCTTTGGCGAACCAGTTCCGTCTGTGGATGGGAACGTCTTGCGAGTGTGCAGCCGTCTGTGGGGGTTGGATACACCTGTAAGGGAAAAGTCACTGGCCGATGATATACGGGCGCGGTTGACGCCGCTGATAAAAACAGTTAGTCCAGCCTATTTCAATCAGGCCATGATGGAGACGGGTGCGCTCATTTGCAAGCCTCGTAACCCATTGTGTGGCAGGTGTTTACTTTCTAAGTATTGTGTTGCTTTCAAGACAGGGAGGATACAGGATTTGCCGGTGGTTAAGCAGGCGAAAAAGATCCCACACTTCCGGATTGGAGTGGGAGTTGTCTGGAAAGGGTCCAAGGTTTTGATTGCCAAGCGTCATGAATCGCAGATGTTGGGAGGGTTATGGGAATTTCCGGGGGGCAAGCGGCAGGGGAAAGAATCGTTGAGTGAAGTCGTGGTGCGAGAGATTGCCGAAGAAACAGGGTTGCAGTGTCAGGTGGATTATCCTTATGTGACGGTGAAGCGTTCCTATTCGCATTTCAAAATAACACTGACTGCAATGAAGTGTAGCTGGCTTTCCGGGCGTGCCAGAGCCAAGGCATCTGAGCAACTCAAGTGGATTCTCCCTTCTGAACTTAATAATTACCCCATGCCAAGGGCAAATCGCCGTGTTGTTGAGGCGATTATTAAAGAATGATGAGAATTTATCACGGAAGCATTGACATTTAAGTGCAGTGAGGTTTAAATTTACGAAAAGGTGGGGTTTGTTTTAAGGATCGCACAGGGGGGCTTCTGATAGGAGCCTGTTGGTTATACTGACGGGGCCTGTTAGTCATTATGAATGCGGCGATTATGGAAAGATTCAAAAGCGGACGAAACGTTCATTTGTTCAAAGCGCTGGGGATGTTTCTGGCGTTTCCCTTGTTGTTTTCAGGATGTGCAACCTCTTCGCCTGATGACGATTATGTTGCCTCAGTCCTGGCGGAAGCCATGCAGGATGGGGCTTTATCCCAGAGTGCGACGGTTGAGCCAGTCAAAGCTCCGGCTTATCAGATTCCCATTCATAGGCCCGCATCTGTCTCGATTCCCAAGCCCCCGACCGCCATTTCGATTCCCAAGCCCCCTGCCTCTGTTTCCATTGCTACGCCCGCGACCGTGACCGTGCCTGCGGGTGGGGGCGGTCCGGTTGCTGCGCCGCCTGTGGTGGTTGAACCCACGCCTGTGCCGGTGGTGGCGCCTGTTGTTCCTGTCATTTCTGAGCCTACTCCTGCGCCGCCCGTTGCCACGACCACCAATCCGGTTTTGATTCAGGTGCCGAGGGAGAAGACGAACGAATTTATTCCAGCAGAAGTGTCGCCTGTTCCGGATACGAAATCAGGGCGGCCCAAGCCGTCCATTGCCACGATTCAGCCGGATTCGATCGTATGGATTTCAGTGACAGAGGATCCGAGTCTGAGTGGTCGGTACATGGTTAATGATGCTTCAGCCATTGACTTCGGGTATGTGGGGTTGGTGTTTCTTCCGGATTTGAGTGTTGAACAGGCTGAGTCCGAGATCAAGCGGGTTTTGGAGGGGCGGTATTTAAAAAATGCGACCGTCTCGGTAAAACTGGCAAAAGCGTCCTATGACCGTGTGTCTGTGCAGGGGAATGTGGGGATGCCCGGTGAAATCAAGATCGGGCCCGGGGCGACAATTTCACTGAATGAAGCCTTGCGCCGTGCGGGAGGACTTCGGGCAAGCCGGGAGAACAGCCGGGTAAAAATCGTTCGCGGCGGAGTGAAAACTCCTTTTGGGGCAGCGGCGGAAGGTGATGTTTATCCGCTCATGAACCAGAATGGCCAGATGAAGGTGCCGGATATCTTCATGAGAAATGATGATCTCGCCTATGTTTTCACGCCGTCGACCGAGATCAAAGGGCAGGGAGATGATTCGGTGATGACGGGCGCAGGCGGGAAACGGGTTATTTTGCTGGGTGAGGTGCCGCGGCGCGGAGTGATTGAGTTCAGCGAAAATGAACCCTGCACCCTCATGTATCTGTTATTTAAAATTGGCGGGCTGCCGCGATTTGCGCGCGGCGATAGAATCTCCATTGTGCGGCGGGATAAAGATGGACAGGAGAAGAAGTTTACTGTAGACGGAGAGAAATTGATGAAGACTGGAAAACCCGAAGATGACCTTGTTCTTGAGACGGGTGACCGTGTGGTGGTGCCAGCCAGGTCCATTTCTTTCTTATAAAGGTTTTAAATGCCTCCCGTAGATAGTTTTGAACAGAAAAAAGTTGACCCCAGGATTTATCTCGGAATTCTGGTTTTTCGCTGGAAACTGATCGTCATTTGTTTTCTTTACTGCATGCTGGGTGGGGTGGCCTATCTTCAATTTGCGCCCAAGCAGTATGACACCGGTGCCGGGATCATGATCTATCGCGATCCCTCAACGCAAATTGACTCCCAATCCTACCACTGGTCCCAGAGTGAGACCCATGTTTCTCTTTTGCAAAATGAGGCTTTCCAAAACCGTATTATTGAAAAGTTGTCCCCTCGTTGGTTAATGCGTCTGGAGGGAGATACCCGGGAGTTGTCGCCCGGATTGAGAGTGAATCGGTGGGGCGGCACAGGGATTTCCATTGGACTGTCCATCAGGAACTCCCATCCGGCCTATGCCCGGGCCTTTCTCACGGAGGCCATCAAACAATTTCAGGTTCAGCGTGAGCTCGTCAAAGCTGAATCGTACGGATCTGCAGCGCGCATTCTGGAGGACGAGTTGACCCGGCTGCGGGAGCAGATTCGCGCGGCTGAGGACGATGTGATCGAGTTCCAGCGGGTTAACCAGATGGAGTATGTCCAGGCCAAAGGGAGCTTGGAATTGGGCTACATGAACCAACTGGTGGGGCGCCAGCAGCAGCTGAGTACCGAACGCTGGATGCTGGAAATGCAGTATCCCAAGCTCAAGGGCCAGTCCATGGAAATGATTCAGTCGGCCCTAGCGATGACCAAGGCCACAGGAGCGATTTCGCCGCCGGGAGTGGGGACGAATGTCGTGGCCGACGTGGCGCCGGTGTCCAAGGTGGATGAGGCGGCGTCGGATGATGGGCGGACGTGGCAGAACGCGAAATTGAAATTAGTCCGGTTGGAACAGCAACGCAAGGATTTGGCTGTTTACACCCAGCCTGAAAATCCGAAGCTGCGGTCACTGGATGATGAAATTGCGGCGCTCCGGAAAGATATCCAACTCCAAACGGAACTTGAGTATGAAAAGGTGAAGGAGCGAATCTCCGCCATTGCCTACCAATCCGATGCTTTGGAGGAAGCCCAGCGGCGGTGGCGCAGCTCTTATCTGATGGCCAGTAAAAAAACATCAGATCTCCGCCAGATTCAGGGGGTAGTGGGGCGCTTGGAAGGCTCTGCCGCACAACTGCAGGCCAAGCTAAACGACTTGCGGGTTGATCAGGAGATCAAGGGTGAGCATTTTGTTCTATTGCAGCCTGTAAGAACAAACCCGATCCCTGCCTGGCCGGATCCCGTTAAAATATTGCTGATGATGCTCGTGGCTGGATTGGGGGGCGGGTTAGGGTTGGCCTTGGTTGCGTTTTTCTTTGATGACAAGGTTCAGTCGGTGACCGATGTTGAGACGGCCGTGGGGGTGCCTTTTTTGGGGGGGATTCCCTACTGGGTTCATGGTGGGGAATTATCAAACCGGGTTCGTCCGATTGTCAGCGACCAGCATCGTTCTGGTGCGGCGGAAGCCTATCGGGCCTTACGAACCAATGTGCTTTCGGCCGTGGAAAAGGCCGGCAAAAAAGTGATTCTTTTGACGAGTGCGGATTCCAAGGAAGGGAAAACCCTGACCACGCTCAATCTGGCCATCATGATGGCCAGGACCGGAAAGAAAGTGCTGCTCCTGGATATGGATCTCCGGCGCGGTTTGCTTCACAAATCTTTTGAACTGGAGCGCTCCCCGGGCATTGTGGATGTGTTGAAGGAACACCGACCTTTGGCCGATGTCGTAACCAAAACCACAACGGATAATCTGTGGTTTGCTCCTGCCGGTTCCATTGAAAAAAACACCTCCGAATTATTGCATGCGGTGGATCTGGAAAGCTTCTTCGGTGCGGTCATGGATCATTATGATTATATTATTTTGGATTCAGCCCCGGTGTTGCGGGTGACCGATACGGTGATTCTGGCGTCCTGTCCGCTGGTTTGTGTCGTCTATGTGGCGCATGCCAATCGGACGTCGAAGCCCACCATTAAATATTCCCTCGATATGCTTGGGGATGTTCATATCATCGGGATGATTGTCAACAGTATTGAGATGCACCGCATCAGCAGTTTGTATTATGCCTACCAGTATCCCAACTATGCTTATTATAGTTATGCCTACCGGTATGGATACAATTACGACTTGTATGATGAGCATGGGCGGCGAAATCCGATCGGGCCTATCAGCAATATGCGCCGAAAGGTTGTCCGCTGGTTTAGAAACACGTTCTTCCCCGTGGAGTAAGCCATGTCCTCGCATCGTAGTTACTTGCAAAACCAAGTGATGTGGCTGGGCGTCTTGGATGCCTTGTGCCTGGTGGTGGGCGTGATCTCCGGAGTCGTCATCCGGTTGGGCTCGGATTCCCTTGATGCCCATGTCATCAATTACTTTTCCGGATGGGTTTATTTGGTGGTGGCGGTGTTGGCTTCCAACTATATGACTGGCAGCTACGGGCTTGAACTCCGGCTTTCGCGCTTTAACATGGTGATCAACTGGCTGTTTTCAATGGCCATGGCGGTGTTGGTCGTCAGTATTACTTCCTATGCCTGGTTCAGTGCGGCCTTGGGTCGTGGTGTTCTCGGTTTGGCCGTGTTGGTCTATTCCGTGTTGTGGTTGTCGCTGAGGTTGTTGATTTACCATTACTTGTTTCGGAAAGAATCTTTCTGTTACCGGGTGGCCGTACTGGGGACAGGGAGCCGGGCTCTCGCCAACGTCAAGTTGGTCCAAAATATCCATCTGCGGCCCAAACATACTGTGGTGGCCATGATACAAATTGATCAAAGGCAGGAGATTTGGATGCATGAGGGCTTGACCGCCGCAGATGAACTTATGCCCTCTATCGTTCATTGCAGCCCAGCGCATTTGGCGGTTACCGTCCGTTCATTAAATTGCGATGTGTTGCTGGTGGCAGTGGATCGGGAACAGGATTTAGCCGGTGTATACCCCCAAATGCGGCGACTCCGATTCGAGGGCGTATCGGTGCTCTCCCCGTTGAATGTGGCGGAAGTATATTCAGGGAAAGTGCCCTTGACGCTGGTGGATGAACAGTGGTTGATGAACGCCAGTCAGGGGCACGTCTCCCCGATGGCCATGCGCGGGAAACGGGTGATTGATGTGTTTCTGATTATCCTGTCTGCTCCGGTGACACTCTACTTCGGGCTTTTGACTGCATTGATCATTAAGTTGTCCGCGCCCCGCAGTCCCGTCTTTTACTCACAGGAACGGGTGGGGCGATTCGGACGCATCTTTAAAATTCACAAATTCCGTACGATGAAGGTGAATGCCGAGCAGGAAGCCGGGGCGGTTTGGTCCCCTGAAAATGATCCCCGGATTACGTGGGTTGGCCGATCCTTGAGAAAATATCGGCTGGATGAATTGCCGCAACTCTGGAATGTGTTGAAAGGGGATATGAGTTTGGTGGGACCAAGGCCGGAACGGCCGGAGATCGTTGATAAACTTGAGAAAACGGTGCCTTTTTATCGGGAACGTGAGAACTTGCTGCCAGGCCTTACCGGGTGGGCGCAAATTCGCCATCCCTACGGGGCGACCCTTGAAGACGCAAGGGCCAAACTTGAATTTGATCTTTTCTACCTGCAAAATTTTTCGATGGCCTTGGATATGCGTATTATCCTGCGAACCTTGCGAATTGTGATATTCGGGCTGGAACGGGAAAACCACTAAGCGAAGAGCGTCGTCAGGATTCAGCACCCATCATTCGGAATATGATATTCCATTGCGTGCGGCATTATGATTACGGTCTTTTTCTCGGGAGTGCCGTGCTCTGCACGATTTCGCGAAGCACCGTGCGATAGCCTTTGTTGCCTTCCTCGATTTCCTTGGAGACTTCGCGGACAATGGTCTGGGTGCCTTTTTGCGGGGGTTTTGAAAGCATGAACTCGTGTCCTCCGATGCGGATGATGTCCCCGACTTTCAGTACTGCCACCAAGACCTTGTTCCCATTGACATACAGGCCATTGCGCGAATTAAGATCCTTGATGACATAATCCGAGTCCCAGAGCCGGATCTCTGCGTGAATGCGTGAAATTTTGGTTTCGGGAATACAGATGTCTGCCTCCGGTGTGCGTCCGAACGTCACGGAAGTCCGTCCTTCAAGATTGACCTCATGACGCTTGCCATCAACATTGGTAAATTCAAGAAACATAAAAAGGCCTCCCTGTATTCAATACTCAAGAGTAATAACAGAAATCCCCCCCCGCCCGCAAGTACAGGGAATGCCGTCCTTTCTTGATTGCGCCGAAAGCCCGTAATGCCTATCCTTTTGCCTTCAAATTTATTACAGGAGATGGGGATGGGCATGAACGTCGTTCAGAAAATATTGAAGGAACATCTGGTAGGTGGCGAACTGATCCCGGGTCGGGAAATTTCAATCCGGATTGACCAGACCCTGACTCAGGACGCGACCGGGACCATGGCATACCTGCAGTTTGAGGCGATGGGGCTGGATCGGGTCCGTAATGAACTGGCCGTCAGTTACGTGGACCATAATACCATTCAGGTGGGATTTGAGAATGCGGATGATCACCAGTATCTGCAGAGCGTGGCGGCCAAATACGGAATCATTTACTCCAAGCCGGGGAACGGGATCTGCCACCAACTGCATCTGGAACGGTTCGGCGCTCCGGGCAAGACGTTACTGGGATCCGACTCCCATAC
>Ga0118677_10000340_pt1 | contig 102515 bp, 97 predicted proteins | sample AliMusrvi5mmetaG_FD_86154 | JGI IMG/M metagenome (GOLD analysis project Ga0118677, IMG submission 86154) | reverse complement strand
ACATATGACTTATCAACTAAGTCGGACATTTTAACTTACTAGTAACAGCAGGAATAAGTGAAGAAGTCTAACGACACGCGAAGCATCAGTTTTTAAGCAATCGACTAAAACGCAGAAATAATCTTGTGCGTATTTTTTTCTTTAGGTGAGGAAGTACGACTTTGGTATGAAAACAGATTTCCCTAAATGGGGCAAGATGGAGCTTGGATCGGGACTTGAACCCGAGACCTCTTCCTTACCAAGGAAGTGCTCTACCGCCTGAGCTATCCAAGCTTTGCTGCTAGTTGCCTTTAAGCTTCTAAATTCGTCAACTCGGAAAAACCTCCTCGACGTATGTTCATATATACGCCTGCGTCGGTTTTTCCTCGATTCCTCTTTATAAGCTTAAAATCAATTAGCAGAACTTCCCTTAACACTAAAAATTTGGAGCGGGAAACGGGGTTCGAACCCGCGACCCTCAGCTTGGAAGGCTGATGCTCTAGCCAACTGAGCTACTCCCGCTCCTAAGGGTCTAGGTGGATTTATATTAAAATCCCAAAACTTACAACAAAAAAAACAAAGGCGAAGGAACATTACTGTTTCCTCGCCCTTGATGTTCAATGATTAACTAAAGTTACTTTGCAGCAGGAGCAGGAGCTTCTGGAGCTGGAGCAGCTTGTTCTGTCTTAGGAGCTTTTTTGCTATGCTTCTTGTGTTTCTTTGCAAGAGCATCACCAGCAACGAACAAAAATGTAGCAACTGTTAATAATGCAACTAATTTCTTCATAAATATCCCCCTTAAAAATTTAATAACTCCACTGAGCATGCTCCATTAAAAGGAGTTTGTCAAAAAAGATATAAAGAAATTATAACGCAGTTGGGTAAAAGGCCCTAAGTTTGGGGGATATGGAGATAGCTCCTGGGTTGATCCCAAGCTTACCTTCAGGAACTGGCAGACCTAGTTTTTTAAAATATGTTGACCAGACCGGCATTATTTTGCCGGTTTTAGGATCTTTGAACGTCATTAGGTTTAGAGGAAAAAGTTCGACCTTGTTACCTTTATCATCATATTTAAATATATCGTATATCAGCTCGGAACAATAATAGGAGTCATTATTGAGATTGAATTCTGTGTCATATTTTTCCCCTATCAGCTTATAGGCCTTTGATACAGCGATGGGTATCATGTATTGATATTCTGGCAATAATCTTCCAACAACAACTTTTGGATTCCCTTTTGCATCATGGCTTCTTCTTATAAACTCACTTACAGGAGTTTCTTCTACACCGTCATAAGCTTCAATCACATATGCTTTGCCGTCGTTATCGATTTTACTTACTATTGCAACGTGGGAGAATTTTTTACCGTCGACACCAACAGTTACCTTTTCTATTGCATCACAAAGTTCACCACAATCAAGTTGCTGGAAGAGGAGATCTCCTTTTTGCAGTTTGAAGTTTTCGTTGCTACAGCCGGAGAATATTAGAATAAAAAGAAATACAATTAAAAATTTCACCTCTTAAAAACTCCAAACACAAGGTTTCTTATTTATTAGTTACAGGATAAGTGCCATCGTTCACATAATTTAACAAGTCTTCTACGGACACACAACGAAATAAACAGCCAGATGCAACTTTTATTATTGCAAATTCTTTATCAGGGCAAGTAATAGTACCATCACTGTTTACATCGCTACCGTCGGGAAAAGGAGTGCATCCCGTAAATAGCTCAGCCCAGTCGTTCCCAGAGCCATCGTTTTGACCTATAGTAACCATATTAGAAGTGTGATTGTATATAACCGCATGTGCACGGTAACCAATGCCAGAATTGGTCCAAGCAGAATTGTCGTAGTAACTTAACATAGTTTTTTTAATGTGTTTTACAGCGGGGCCCTCTCCACTAAGGGTTATATTACCGGCAAAAGATGACCCCGTAAAAGCAAGAACACATAAAAGTGATAGTAAAATTTTCTTCATAAAAAAGACCTCCATTAAAATTTATCGTTAAGCCTTAAGCATTTTGTTTAGCAACATAGCCCACACTATTAATCATTATTACTCTGGCGACCAGGAGTTGAATCGTACAAATTACCATAGGGTCCATTTAAAACAAATCCTGAAAAATCACAAAGACCGGCATCAAGACGATCGCCGTAAGGAGGGATTCGATATTGAGGCGGGATGGAGCCATCTAAATAGCCTTTTGCTATAGCGAAATCAACGAACACATTAATTCCCTCTTCAATAGGTTCCGCTATTATTGAGCCGTCATATGTGTTGCCTTTATGGTCTTTTGCTGAATAAGTGTAATTCCAGCTTGTTCCTGTATCTTTATTTCTTATATTGTCCTCAGACACCGACGTTACTTCTAGGTTACGGTAGCCTACGCTACTGAGGCTTGAAGTTATTAAGTTTTTTAAACCATTATCACCAAGAGACTGGGCAAAAAGTTGGCTAGCACTTGCAACAAAAAATACTATCGATAATCCAACCAATTTCTTCATAATAAAAAACCTCCGTCTAACAGTTGCTTTCCCATATACTTTAAACAAGGGTCGCTTGTCAAACTACTTTATATTGATATTTGATGTTATATTACATAGTGGATGATGTTTCTTTCTTAGAAATTTTAAAAGTTGATAGAGAGGGAAATTGGGTGGCGGGCCGGTAGGCCCGCGTCCCTTTACGACCTCGGGGCCGGATTCCAACCTTAGAAACTAACAACTTTTCTGCGTTATTAGTAAACTAATATTCAGATTTTTATAAATAAACTCCATTAAAGCCATCGGCCTTACTCGTTTATTTATAAAAATCTGAATTGCTCTGCAAACGCAGAAAAGTTGTTAGTTTTTTTAAAGTTGGTGGAGAGGGAAGGGTTCGAACCTTCGAAGGCATACGCCAACAGATTTACAGTCTGCCCCCTTTAGCCACTTGGGTACCTCTCCACACTTTTCAAAGAACTCTGGAGCTGGCGATGGGACTCGAACCCGCAACCTGCTGATTACAAATCAGCTGCTCTACCAATTGAGCTACGCCAGCCCTGTTGCCAGGACTGAACCTAATTATATTCTAATACCCTAAATTGCAAGATTTTTTTGACATGATTACGCTGCGCTTAGTTCAATACTATATTTTAGACCGTCATTATCGAGCGTGGCCTGCAGGGCAAATTTAACAAATTGTTTCTCAGAATAGCCCAGCTTTCTGGCAAAATGAGCAGCTCTTTTAGGACTAACGCTTTTACGACCTTTTTCTATATCGCATAAGTGAGATTTGGAGATACCAAGTAATTTTGCAAAATCATCCTGTGACATTTCTTCGCATCTCCTCATAGACCACATAAGCCTGGCGAAAGTTAATGGCCCTCCCGTAATTTTTTCTAGATGCTTTACTATTGCACTTTTAGGTTTAATACTCATGTTTGTTAACCTCCTCTATAACTACCATACCGAACCTAACAGTGTAGATTGCCCTATATGACCTGTTCAATCTAATAGATCTACAGCCTCTTAAATCTCCCTTGAGAGGTTCATCGTGATAGCCTTTCAGTTTTCGAACCTCATCTAGACCATACTCTTCAACTAAAAGAGCCCATGAGTTTAATTTGTCTGCTACATACGCAGGTATCTTTTCTATCACCTTTTGCGCATGCTTCGTTTCAACAACTTTATTAATTATAAAGCACCTCCATAGTACACCTTTAAGGTGAACTTTGTCAAGCGATAAAAATAGTTGTTTATAATAGAGCAATAACTGCTCCAACGTGGAATATTGATAATTCAGATTTTAGTGTCTAAAAGTTACGCACGTTGTCTTTGGACTTCATACATAACTATGCCGGCAGAAACGGACGCATTCAACGACTGAATATCGCCCTTCATTGGGATCTTAAAAACACCATCACAATTCTCTTTTAACAAACGTCTTATACCAGTGTCTTCTCCACCGACGACGCAGCAAATCTTGCCTTTTAGATCAGCCTTATAGAGTTCTTGTTTGCCATCTTCTTCAAAACCATATATCCAAAAACCAGCTTCTTTTAATTGTTCAACACTTCTAACAAGGTTAACCTCTGAGGCTATCTTAAGACTTTCTATGGCACCTGCAGAAGTTTTGTATACGTCGGCAGTTATTGTCGCTGTTCTATCCTTGGGAAGTATTATCGCATCCACACCCATTGCTGCAGCCGTTCTTGTTATGGCACCAATATTATGAACGTCTGTTACCCCGTCCAACATCAAAAAGAAAGAATCTGCTTTTTCTTCTTTCAACAATTCTTTAACATCATACATTTTTGGAGGAACAATAAAAGCAAAAACTCTTTGGTGTACAGCGTTAGCCTTTTCTTTTAATTCTGCATTAAGTTCACCAAAGCCCTGCACTTTAACTCTGATGTTGTGCTTTTTTGCCTTTTCTACTATTGCAGTTAAGCGTTCATTCTCTTTGTTCTCTTCCAGAGCTTTTATGACGATTATTTCTTTAACATCAGTAGGGCGTTTTTTTAGGACCGCATTTACCGGATTTATACCATATATCCACAAACTCATTATTTTACTCCTGAAATTAGGTCATAGATCTGTTTTAGAGCCTGTACCGGGTCTGGAGCTCCATACACCGGACGACCTATTACGAGATAGTCCGCGCCATCTTTTATGGCTGCATCTGGACTAGCAACTCTCTTTTGATCGTTAGTGTTCCCTTCTGGAAGTCTTATCCCAGGAATAACAGCAACAAATTTATTTTTTATTTCTGACTTTAATTTTTTAACTTCTAATGGAGAACAAACTATACCGCTAACACCTTCATTAATTGCCATAGTTGCAAGATTAAGGACTTGCAGCTCAACAGCATTGTTCACTCCAACTTCTTTTAAGGCAGCTTCATTCATCGACGTTAGAACAGTGACAGCTAAAATGGTTGGAACTTTATTACCAGATTTTGCAGCGCCCTCTTTTGCTCCCTTAACTGCAGCACGGCACATTTCTTTTCCACCACAAGCATGAATGGTAAGCATATCAACACCAAGCAAAGCAGCCTCAAAACATGCTGTTTCTACAGTGTTTGGTATGTCGTGATACTTTAGGTCTAAAAATATGTTGTACCCATTTTCTTTTAGTTCTCTGACTAATGCGGGTCCGTATTTTGTAAAAAGCCTCATCCCTACTTTGAATGTTTTAATGTTAGGACCGACTTTAGAAACAAGTGCCCTTACTTCCTCTACGCTGTTAACATCAAGCGCAACTATTACTCTTGGATCTATCATTAATGTGACCTCGCAAAATGTACTCTTCTTGTTGAAGGCTTTCCACAAGCAATGCATTTCCCATTTTCTTCTTTATGTTTAAAACTTAAATTTCTTATGGATGATTTTGTTTCTTCTTTTATTTTGTCTTCGCATTCACGATTCCCGCACCAGTGAGCAAGGATCAGCCCGCCTTCTTCACACTTCTTTTTAAAGTCGTCATAGTCATCTGTGGTGCAAGTTCTGCTCTCCATATAATCCTTTGCTTTCTTGAAGAGGTTCTGTTGGATCTCTTCCATAAGACCTTCTACTTTTGCAGCAGCTTTATCTATTTCTATAGTGAACTTTTCACTAGTATCTCTTCTTGCTATTGTAACAACGCCGGCTTCAAGGTCCCTTGGGCCGAACTCAACTCTTACTGGTACACCTTCTATTTCGTATTGATGGAACTTGAACCCAGGACTGTTGTTCTCTGAATCATCTATTTTTACGGAGACCTTACCTTTTAGCTGCTCTTTTATCTTATTTGCAACTTCAAGGAGTTTTGATGAGTCAAAATCTTTTTTGAATATTGGGATCATAACGCATTGTAACGGTGCAAGACGAGGAGGGATCACTAATCCTTTATCGTCGCTATGACACATTATTAGTGCGCCTATTAATCTTGTGGAAACACCCCAGGAAGTCTGCCATACGAATTCTTGTTTTCCTTCTTTGTTTTGGAACTTTGTATCAAATACCTTTGCAAAGTTCTGCCCTAACAAGTGGCTTGTTCCTCCCTGTAGAGCGCGACCATCCTGCATTAACATTTCTATTGAATAGGTTTCTAATGCTCCAGCAAATCTTTCACTGTCCGTTTTTCTGCCTTCTAGTACCGGAATAGCTAAATATTCTTCTGAAAATGTTTTATAAACGTTCAACATTTTTTGAGTTTCTGTTCTTGCTTCAGCCTCTGTAGCATGACACGTGTGCCCTTCCTGCCACAAAAATTCTGTCGTACGCAAGAACAATTTAGTTCTCATTTCCCAACGAACAACGTTCGCCCATTGGTTTATTAACATTGGAAGATCCCTGTAGGATTGTATCCATTTAGAGAACATCGCATTGATTATTGTTTCACTGGTTGGACGAACAATTAACGCTTCTTCCAATTTCTTCCCGCCGGCATGAGTAACAACGGCACACTCAGGAGCAAACCCTTCTACGTGTTCAGCTTCTCTTTTTAAGAAACTTTCTGGTATGAATAGAGGAAAATAAGCATTAACGTGCCCTGTTTCCTTGAACATTTTATCTAACTGAGCCTGCACTTTTTCCCATATAGCATAACCGTTAGGACGTATTACCATACATCCCTTCACCGGCGAATAATCTGCAAGTTTTGCCTGCGTTACTACATCAACATACCATTGACCAAAATCTTCTTGTCTGGTCGTTATCCTTTCAGCCATTATTTATTCTCTCCCTTAGTTCTTTATAAGCATCTTTTGCTTTTATTTTTTTTACGATCTTGCCATTAACAAAGATCACCGCGCTGTCTTTTCCTCCAGCTATCCCAAGGTCAGCTTCTTTTGCTTCTCCAGGACCATTAACAACACAACCCATTACTGCTATTTTTAGTGGTTTTGTTATTGAGCCGAATTCTCTTTCCAACTTATTGGCAATACCAATTACATCAAACTCGGTCCTTGCGCAAGTAGGGCAGGAAATTACTTGCAAGCCCTGCCTTAACCCAAGAGCCTTTAGTAAAGAGTACGCTGCTATAACCTCGTCAACTGGGTCGCTGGATAAAGATATTCTTAGTGTATCTCCAATACCTTGTTTCAACAGCTCGCCCACTGCTAGCGTCGAACGAACAAGTCCTGTTATTAAAGTTCCTGCTTCCGTAAGCCCAATATGAAGGGGCGTGTCCGTTTTTTGGGAAATTATTTTATTAGCCTCTATTAAGGTCTTTATGTCCGATGATTTTATAGAAAGCTTAAAATTCTTGAAACCTTCTTTTTTAAAGAAAGTATCCCAATTAAGGGCCGATTCTGATAGAGCCTGTGGTGTAGGATGTCCGTATTTTTTTAATATTTCTTTTTCAAGAGAACCAGAGTTAACCCCTATCCTTATGCAAACATCTTTTTTTGCCTTGGCTGCAGCTATTACTTTTTTTACAGCGTCTACTCCGCCAATATTACCAGGATTTATTCTAACACCCTTGCATCCTTTTTGAATGCACTTTATCGCAAGTTTATGATCAAAATGGATATCTGCTACCAAAGGCACAGCTACTTTTTTTTGAACTTCTAAAAATCCTTTTAAGGCGGTTTCGTCCTTTACACTAAGTCTTACAATTTCACAGCCAGCTTTTATCAAAGCTTGTACCTGCTTTAACGTAGCTTTTGCATCCGCAGTGTTGGTATTGGTCATGGATTGAACCCTTATTGGATTCTTTCCGCCAATACTTAGTCCATTAATTTTTATTACTCTTGTAGACATAAAAAAGCCCTGTAAGCGTTATCTTATTCCTTCGTCCAGCCACTGTGGAACGATCCATCTCCCCTGTTATTTGGGTCCGATGGATCAGTACTAAACAAACCGTCTCCACTCAAAGCGAAGTATAGTTCACCATCGCTAGGATTTACTATCGCGTAGCCATAAAAGTTTTCGCCCAAAACAGGGAACTTCCCAGAGCCAACCCACTCTTTCCCCGTGCAGTTATACCAGTCACATCCATCACTAGGACACACGCCCAGGTCAGTGTAATCAGTCTCATCACCTAAAGCCTGGAAGGTATCAAGCCATCCCTGATCGTAAATTTTTATATATGAAGAACCAGAGATAAAATTCACTTTTGGTGCATTCCCATAACCAGCAGAAGAAACCACATACCAACCTTGATCCGTTTCTCCCGCAATGGCTCCAGTTGTCATATTGTTAAGATATATTTCTACTTCTACCAGAGGAATAGAACAATCGCTGTCTGAGTATATACCAAATTTATCCACCCCTGAGCTGGCAGTTGCACCATATTCACTGACCATTTCCGTTTTTACATACCCACCCAAATCATTGTTTTGCACACAGCTAACCCAACTACCCGCAATCGCCTGCCTAAATATTTGGTCGTCAGTAAGCACAACACTGTTGTTGTTGTTATTATTACTGTTGTTGCCACCACCGTTACACGCATAAAAAGCAACTGATAACATCATCACCAACAAAATTTTTTTCATAATGCACCTCTAATTTTTATTACTCTTGTAGACACAAAAAAGCCCTGTAAGCGTTTTAACTTACAGGGCTGATATTTGCAATTTATATCTTATTCCTTAGTCATTCCTGTATTACCATCAAACGATCCATCACCACCTCTGCTATTTGGATCCGATGCAGTGATATCAAAAAGTCCACCACCACTCAAATGCACATACAGTTTATTATCATCCGGATTTACTATAACAATACCGTAAAAATTTCTGCCTGAAACAGGGAACGTTCCAGGAGAACTAATCCAGTTTTTCCCCGTACAGTCATACCAATCACATCCAGCACTAGGACACAGGGTCAGTCCAGCGTAATCACCTAAATCCACGAAGGTCTGATGCCACCCAGCATCGTAAACTTTTATATAAGAAGAGCCAGAAACAAAATTAATTTTTGGGGCATTCCCAAAATCAGAGGCTATGTATCTTGACTGATCTGTTTCCCCTGTAATAGCTCCCGTTGTTATGTCGTTAAAATATATTTCTACTTCTACCAAAGGGGTAGTAGTACAGCCACTGTCTGAGTACACACCAAATTTATCCATCCCTGAGCTGGCAGTTGCACCATATTCACTGATCATTTCCGTTCTCGTGTAAGTAACTCCGTTATCGTTAGACGAACAGTCTAACCAAGTACCCGAAATCGCCTGCCTAAATATTTGGTCGTCCGTGATCTGGTCATGACCACCACCACTGTTACACGCATAAAAAGCAACTGATAAAATTGCTAACAACAAAATTTTTCTCATAACAGACACCTCCAAGTCTTCCTTTTTAAAGGAACAAAAGCACAATAATATATTATACCTTATTTTATATGTTTTGTCAATTTAAAAAGTTATCTTTTCTTGAACAAATAGCCCAAAGAATTCAGCATCTTATTAAGAGAATCAGCAAGGTCCTTAAACTCGTCACCCTTTCTAAGCTTAACTTGTGCGCCAAAGTCACCTTTTTCAATATCCGACATTCTTCTTTTTATGACCATAATAGGACCGGCAATTTTGTGCGTAAAAACAATCCCCATAAAGAACAGAAAACAGCCCAATAAGGACACGAGCAGCGCCAAATACAATATTATTTTTCGTTTTTCGCTCATTATAAAAGCATAAACTTGCGGGCGGTCGGCATAGTCTGGGATAACAACCTGCAAATATTCATTCAAAAAATAAAAAATGTGCGCACAAAAAAGTACAGCTATCAAGACACCAGCAATCGTAAAAAATAGTGAATATTTGATCTGAAAGGGCCTATTAACTATAAAGATAGACCTTTTTGCTATGTTCTTTGCCTTTTTAGCCATTTTGACGATTCTACTCCGTTAAGCCCACACTAGCAAGTGCCTATTTATTGACATAATTTTATTGGTACCTTTGACCAAATAACTCTTTTCTAAGAAAATGAACAAAGTATTAACCCGTGTCCTATTTTGATTTGTCATACTTATATGAAAGGAGAAAAAACCTTGGAACTTAAACAAACCAAAAAACTTAAGAAGGGAAAAGATCTTGTCACCAATCTTATAGACATCATTGCCAAACTTACACTTAAGAACTACGAACAATTCAACGATATGGTCAAGATAGTAATGAAGGCCCTTAACGAAAAAGATCCTTATACACAGGGCCACTCAATTAGAGTTACAGAATATGCTCTAAAGATAGGAGAAGTATTGGGTCTGGATAAAGAAAAAATGAAAGAGCTTGAACTTGCCTCCGTTCTACACGACATAGGCAAGCTTGGTATACCGGATAAAATCTTGAAAAAACCAGGAAGACTTACCAAAGAAGAATTTGCAACAATGAGACAGCATTCAGAAAAGGGCGAACAAATGTTAGCCGGTATTGCTGATCTTGAATCTTACAAAAAATATGTTCGCTCACACCATGAACGTTACGACGGATTCGGTTATCCAGATGGACTTAAAGGCGACAACATCCCTTTGATATCAAGAATAATATTTGTTGCGGACACTTTTGACGCAATGACGTCCGATAGACCATATAGAAAAGGTCTTTCAATAGAAGTAACAATAGATGAATTAATCAAATGTTCCGGCACACAGTTCGATCCAATGGTAGTAGGAACCTTCATCCGAATAATAAAAGAAACCTATTTAGACGAAGAAGCTGTATAAACTAATATTTTTCCTGAGTGTGCTCTTTGCCGTCGTAGATTAGGATCGTATTCTCGCCCTGAACGATAGTTCTAACGTTCACTGTTTTTTTCCAGATCTTATAAACATTTTCCATTACTTTTGTTGCTTCGGATACTTTTAAGTCAAAACCTTCGTGCCTGTGGTTTAGAAGTAATTCTGTTCTGTTCTTGAAGTTAGCATCTTCAACAGATATGAATGGTTGCCCAAAATTAGTGAGAGAGAACAAAAGTTTATTTTTTATTTCCTTGAATTGCCTGCTCGCTATTTCCCACTGACCAGACCTATCGTTCGCTTCGAACGTGAATAGTTTGAACCGTTCTGCAAACTCCATTGTTAGATAATCATCTATGAATGTAACGTCGTTACACAAACGTCTTACTTCAAATATTTTTTGCCTTCCGAGATTATCTTTTTTGTCCCATTCTGCTTTTTTTCTATAGTCATTGCATTCTTCCCAAGCTTTTCCATGTTTTCCTTTATTCCATCTGTCTTCTATATCTCTGTAGAGTTCAAGACCAAGTTTATATGGATTTAAAGAACCTGGGCGCATAAAAACAGTACCACTATGATGGTCGGCAAAATCAACTATTTCTGAATCCTTTAAAGCTTTTTGTGTCATTATGGTCGAGTGCCAGTAACTAGCCCAGCCTTCGTTCATTATCTTTGTTTGACCCTGTGGCGAAAAATAATAGGATTCTTCTCGTATTATAGCTAGGATGTCTCTTTGCCAGGTATGCAACGGTGCGTACTCTTGTAAGAACAAAAGAACATCCTTTTCCGGATTTGGAGGAAATTTTTTATTCTTTTCTCGCTGTTTTTCTAGTCTTTGTTTTTGCTGTTCCAAAAAGTCATCAGGGTTTATGTATTTATCCATATAACCCTTACTTTTTAATTTTGGAGCCCTTAGTGGAGCTGGACGTTCATCATCCTCTTCTGTTTCTTCTGGTCTATAAATATCGTCCGGTCTTTCTGCTTGGTAATCTATAAGGTTCTCTATGGATAAACACACATCTATAAAATCTTCTACGGGCTCTATCCCGTATTTGTCCATATAGCCCCGTATTCTGGATGCATGATTCGCCATTTCATCTATCATTTTCCTATTTGTTTTTTGGAAATACATGTTGCATTTAAAGAAGTCACAATGTGCATACACATGGGCCATTACTAGCTTTTGATCTACGATGCTGTTAGACCTCATTAAATATGCATAACAAGGGTCATTGTTTATTACCATTTCATATATTTTGTGAAGCCCAAATTGATAACTTTTTGCAAGCCTGTCATATTCCATTCCAAAGCGCCAGTGAGGATACCTAGTCGGGAAACCACCCAGCGCAGCTATTTCGTTAACTTGTTTGTAGTCGATAACTTCAAATATCGTTTCAAAAAAATCTAGCCCATATGCTTTTGCATAGGCCTTTATTTCTTCATTGGCCTTTTGCAGTTCAGGTGTAAGTTCGGTACCAAGCATCATTTTCCTTTCCCCAAAAATTCTTTTATTGAACCAATTATAGCCTCTTTGTTCTCTATCGTTGAAAGGATCAAATTCTCTTCTTCTTTAAAGTTATCTTTAAGGTCTTTTATGAATTGTCCCGAGCCATAACGACTAACCACTTGTCCGTAGCAAAACATATTCGACTTTGGAAGTATTTCATTGCGCAAAAGTTCAACACAAACCCTGGTATCTTCCGTGGACCAGTTATCACCGTCTGAAAAATGAAAAGGATACACATTCCACTGCGATGGAGGAAATTCTCTGTCTATTAGGATGTTACAAAGTTTATACGCAGAAGAAATTAAAGTTCCGCCACTTTCTTTTGTGCGGAAAAAAGTTTCCCTATCCACTTGTCTTGCTGATGCATCATGTATTATGTATCTTGTTTCTATGTCCTTGTATTGACTTCTTAACCAGGTATCTATCCAGAACGATTCTGCACGCACTATCTCTTTTTGTTCATCACCCATACTGCCAGAAACGTCCATCATATAAATTATAACTGCATTATTCTGAGGCAACACGATATCTTTCCAGCCTCGATATCTAAAATCTTTTTTGTTAGGAATAACTATCGGATCATCCGGATCATACTCACCAGAAGAAATTTGTCTTTTAAGGGCTTCCTTATATGTCCGTTTAAAATGGACCAATGATCGTGGGCCTACAAGATGTATCCCTCGATAAACTCTTTTTAAGGCTTCTATTCTGTTGGTTCCCTTTGGTTGGATATTTGGGAGTTCTAATTCTTCTCCCAACATTTTTGCAAGTTCTTCAAAACTTAATTCTATTTCTAATCCATGATCACCAGGCTGATTGCCTGCTTCTCCAGTCCCTGCCTCTGGTTCTTGTGTTGGGCCTAAAGGTGTTCCAACGTCGCCATCCCCAGAGCTAACGCCTCCGGTCTCTGGTAATCCATACCTGAATCTTGGTAATTCGATGTGAGGCACAGGAATAGAAACATAGTGTTTACCCATGCGTCCTATCATTTCGCCCTGGGTAATATAGTGCTTAAGGTTCTGCTTAATTTTTCCCTTAACTATGTCGCGGAACCTTGCATGATCCCTTTCTATTTTTGAAACCATGTTCCTCTCTAAAGATTAATCCTCTTTTCTTATGTCGCCCCTTGCAAAAATAGATGCAACAAAATTAAGAACATCGGTTGAACAGATCTCACAATAACCGTAGTTCTTTATCAATCTTGATTTTACTATTTCTATTTTTTCCTGAGTCTCTTTATCTACGACCCTTGTAACAAGGGAAGTAAGTTTTATTGTGTCCTTTTGGTCTTCAAAGAGTTTAAGTTCAAGTGCCCTGTATAAACGTTCGTTCGTTCTAAAATCGAACTGTTTTCCATCGAGAGAAAGAGCAGCTATGTAGTTCATTATTTCTTTTCTAAAATCCTCTTTTCTGCTCTCTGGAATATCCGTTTTTTCTTCTATCGAACGCATTAGTCTTTCATCAGGCTCTTCATTCTCACCGGTATATTTGTTGCGCACTTTTTCTTTTCTTGTGTATGCCTTTACATTATCGATATAATTTCCACACATTCTTGCGATAGCATCATCGTCGGCAGAAATCGCTCTTTGAACTTCGTTCTTAACTATTTCTTCATATTCCTGTTTTACTACTGCTAAAAGTTCTAAGTAGTATTTCTTTTTGTCCTCTGATTCTATAAGGCTGTGATGTTTTAATCCACCTTCAAGCTCATTCATTACCATAAATGGGTTCACACAACCAACGTCACCATAGATATCAGAAACAAGCGCATTACTAACTTTATCCTGGATGTACCTAGGAGAAATACCATCCAAACCTTCACGTCTGGATTCTTTTCTTAACTCTTTTACATCCTCTTCTGTAAAACCGGTGAACATTTTTCCGTCGTAAAGTTTAAGTTTTTGCAACAAGGAAATGTTCGCCTTTTTTGGTTGTTCAAGCCTTGTAAGTATGGCCCACATAGCCGCCATTTCTATTGTATGAGGAGCAATATGTTTTCCTCGCACAGAGTTCTCGTTAAAATCCTTTTTGTATATTTTTATCTCTTCGGAGAGTTTTGTTACATAAGGGATATCTATTTTAAGGGTTCTGTCCCTCAGTGCTTCCATATATTCATTACTCTGAAGCTTTCTGTATTCAGGTTCGTTGGTGTGACCCAGGATCACAAGGTCTATATCCGTTTGTGAGAATTTTTTTGGCTTTATCTTATGTTCCTGACTGGCACCCAGCAAGTCATAAAGAAAGGCTACATCCAATTTCAAGATCTCTATGAACTCAACTATACCACGGTTAGCAATATTGAATTCGCCATCAAAGTTAAAAGCTCTTGGGTCAGAGTCACTACCAAAAATAGCTATTTTTCTGTAATTAACGTCGCCAGTAAGCTCTGTTGAGTCTTGGTTCTTTTCATCTTTTGGCTGGAAGGTACCTATACCTATTCTATCTTTTTCGGAAAGTATAAGTCTGTTAACTACAACATGTTGCGCTACTTTGTTCCAGTCTCCGTCGTAACGTACCATTAAATTATTATAAATGTATCTACAGCTTGGGCAAAGATCACCGCTAACAACCACTTTGTTATCTGCTTTTTTGCCTTTATTTATTTCACCTAAAAGTTTTGGTCTTAGGTCTTCTGATATTAATTTAAGAGGCTCTTCATGTATAGGACACTTTAAGAATCTTTCTCCACCCAAAAGTTTATCCTGCCCAGCCGGAGGATTTGGATCTATCCATTTAAAGGTGTACATCGCCCCTTCATCTTTTTTTGAATATAGCTCTAAACCTTCTTTTAACATCCTTACTATTGTGCTTTTAGAAGAGCCAACAGGACCGTGCAGTAGCAGGACTCTCTTTTCGGGCCCGTAATTTTTTGCAGCAGCCTTAAAAAGATCAACAAGCTTCATTAAAGATATGTCTAGACCATAAACAGCATCTGTTCCACCATGATCCTCATCCTTAAAGAAGTTGTAACGTTTTATTGTCTTTTTTACGTCTATGAATTCCTCATGCCCATACGACATCACCATGTCGTATATTCTTTGGAAGGCATTCCTAGTGACCTGAGGGTTTTTGGTGACTATATCGATATAGTCCTGAAACGACCCCTCCCAGTTATACTCTTTGTACTCATCAATGTTCTGGTTTTCCTTAATGAAGGCGCTAACGTCAAAACGGCTCATAACCCCTCCCCACTTTTAAGTTTTGCTTTAAGATAATATTAACACTTTGTATTAAAAACACCAATATAAACACTACCCCTATCAATAACAGCATAGGTAGAATCTTCACCAAAAAAACCTGGATTTAGGTAATAGCAGGTCCTGCCGCCAACGTTATAGCTGCAAAGCTGTGGAACGTGGGTATGCGCGAATACGCAATATTTAAAGGCACCTTTGTCCAAAATATTCTTCTCAGCATGTTCTTTGTAAAAACGTTCCCTTCCACCAAAGATCTTTTTCTTGTGATTGGTCCTTCTGCTAAGAGCAGAAAAAAGACCTGCAACCTTATAAAGCAGTGCTTGTGGTATAACAGCGCTCACTAGACTAAAGGCCTTACTTCTTAGTACTGTTTTTAAGAACCTGTATCGGTGATCTGTAGGATCCAGACCATCACCATGAAAGGCGAACAAGGTATCTTTTTCACCAATTACCTTAATAAGGTCCGGCCCGGATAATATTGACGTTGTAGAAAATTTAAAATTAAAATCATGATTACCATAAAGGTAATAGGTTTCTATCCCTGCGTCATGAAGTCTCTTGAACGTTTTAAGAAGAGCAGGATACTTTTTTTCTATATATGATGAAGAACCATAAAAAAATTCAAAAAGGTCACCAAGTATTATTAAACAATCTGCCTCTTGTTCTATAGCGTAGTCAACAAAAGACAGAAATCTTTTGTAGCGAGGGTCCTTAGGCCCGGAGATATGGACATCTGAAACAAAAAAAACCTTTTCCATTGCAGAACTAATGCTATCATAAATGGAGTTATGGGTATATTTTTCTTTATTATCCTATTCCTTTCCAGTATCAGTGCCTCTGGCACCACGTTGTTCCTTAAAAATGGGGATTCAGCCATCCTAATAGGGAAAGATGATGGGGTACTTAGAGTAATAAAAAATAATGACGGTTCCTATGAGAACATAAAGGAATTTTTTATATCATACGGACAGAAGGGTGGAATAAAAGCCAAAGAGGGTGACTATAAAACACCTGAAGGCGTCTATTTTGCCACTGCCATAAAAACAAAACATGACCTGAACGACCTACCGGAAGAGCTATATGGAACCTACGCAGTACCCCTAAATTATCCCAACCAAATAGATAAAAAGAAAGGACTCTCTGGTTATGGGATCTGGTTGCATGGAACAGACAGTGAGGAAAAACTGAGCGGTAAAAATGTTACAAAGGGCTGTATAATCATGGAGAACATAAATATTAACCAGTTGGTAAAATTGATACGTGTAATGGCTACCCCAATTGTGATCAGCAGTTCGCTCAAAGAGGTGAACTTTGGTACAACTAAAGTAGATAACACTTTGATCTCCTTCAGTTCAGGCTCTGAAAAATATAATGTAACCGTCCAAAAACCAGAGGGACTGGCAAAATCCTCTAAAGTATTATATGAGGATATAAAATGATGGACCCAAAGGACAAAAATAAAATAGTGATAGCTATTTATAAGAACTTCAAAAGAGTAAGGGTCTTTAGGATAACGCCAAAGCTGCTCAATCTTATGATCATTTTAAACTCGCTGTTAATAGTGGGTTGTGTTATTTTTTTTCTGGGATTCTTATTCCAGTGGGGGAAGAATTGGACGATCTTAGAACAAAACAGGGGTTTGCAACAGGAACTTCTGTTACTCAAAAAATAGAGGCCGAGCTTAAAGACCTCGATATCGACAGGGAAATGGACGTCATCGGTTTAGCCTCTAATTTTAAGGGTGATTTCTGTTTCGGCCAGTACACAAGGGTAGAAGGTAAAATAGAAGGCAAAATAGAGTCCAGCGGTATCTTGATCCTAAGTTCAACCTCAGAAGTAAGAGCAGAAATAAATGGCCGTATGGTCATCATAGATGGAACGATCACAGGAAATATCAACGCAGAGGAATGCGTCCTTGTGCAGGAGCATGGTATGATTACAGGCAACATAAAAGCTCCAATTGTTGAGATAGATCCTGGTGCTACCATAAATGGTTCTATCTTTATGGGAAAATATCATCAGAGGTTCATAGAGTTAGAATCCCTGACTTAATTTTTTTAAAGACCCTTCCAGCCACCTTTTATCTTCCGAAGAGATTTTTTGGTAATCAATTAGTTTCACCTCTATGTTCTTGACCCGTGCCCACATAGCCTTGCCTTCCGACCTCTCCCATTTCTCTACTTCAATAAAAGATTCTGGAGAGACCAGCCCTACCGCCAAGGCATCATAATACCATCTGTTAAAACTGCATTTATCATAAATGTTCGAAGAGAAAATGCCATATAAAGGAAGTGTATTCTTATATTCCCTGTGAGAAGTATTGGCATAGGTCACTACTGAATCGAGTTCCATATAAAGTTGTTTAACGTTCTCCGGCTCTTCCAAAATAAATTTGAACTTAAAATCCTTACCATCCCCAGTCATACAGCAACTCACACCAGTTCTTTTGCAGAATTTCCTATAAAGATCGAAATAAAAAATAAAAAAATCATCATAGTTTGATGGCCCTATTGAAACAGAAAAAGCATAAGCCCTAGAAAATGGATTGAGCGATTCCTCTATTGAAAAAAATCCTTGCCCCTGTTCGTTGTATTGGGCAAGGATACCTCCCTTTGGCAGGACCTGCTCGTCCTGCAGGGGAGGTGTTTTATCCGAATAGCAAATAGCAATAGTTTTTTTGGGAGAAGCACGATCAACTAAAAAGTTGGCATACTTTTCATCAACATCACACCAAATAGGAACAGTGCCGTTCCCTATCCTAAAAGTATTCACTGCCTTAGCCACACCCTCTACTTTAACGTAAACGAGAGCAGAGGTATCATTAACTATTGGATGTACCGCCCTAGAATCATCCTTTATAAAAAAGACACAGGAACTAAACGTAGTCGATAACAAGGAAATAAGGATCAGCTTTTTAAGCACGTTAGCTCCCCAATTTTATGAGTACTGTATAACTATTCTGTTCCGATAACTTCGAAAGTATTTTTTTGACCTCAGATATTTTTACGTCGTTGACCCTCTCCCTGTACTTAAAAACAAAAGTAGGATCACCATACAAAAGGCTGGCCCTGCTCACAAAGGTAACAAGATCATCTCTTTTACTCAAGACCGCATTGTATTTTTCTATTAATTTCTGCTTTGACAAGGTGATAGAATCCTCGTCTATATTCTTGCTGAGCAGTAATAACCTTTTAAACACGAAGTCCAATATCTTGCCAGTATCAGTCTGTTTTAAACCACCAATAATTATTTCCATTGTCCCCCCACCGAGAGAACAATTGTTAGAAACGTAAAGGGATCTACCAAGGGCAAAGAAGCCATGATCGTCGCTTAGAAGTTGTTGCAAAACATCATAAACAAAAGAGTCCTTTGCAGTACAGCTCACTGCTGGGAAACCAAGACGAACGATAGAATTATTACCACCTGATCTTGCATAATTTATTTTTCTGACAGGTACATTAAAGGTAGTCACCACCTCGTTATTGAACCTTTGATCCCTGAAAAAAGGGTGTTTTTTTTCCAACTCTTTAGAAACAAGGTCCAAAGGACCATTGTCCAAACCTGTGACAACAAAAATAGCTCCAAGAGGGTTAACATAGCTCTTTAAGAAATCATTAAATTCCTTTTCTGTAATGCTTTTTATATCTTCTTCGCTACCATACATCCCTAGGCTGTAAATACTGCTGTTAGGGGACATTAGACTCAAAACAGACATCCTGGAGAATTTCCTGTTAAGATCTTTTTTTAATGCTCTCAAGATCTCTCTTTTGATGTTCTCAAGCTCTATTGAATCTACCTCATTGTGGTCAAAAATAGTGCTCCACAAGGTTTTACTATTCTTCTCCAAAAAACCTTTGGGAAAATAAAAAATGAAATTAGAATAATCCCAATAGTAAGCACCCTTCACAATAAAGCCATATTCTTTTGCAAGGTGTTGAAGTCGGGAATCTAAAAATTTGAAAGCAAGAGCAGGAAAAGAGGTCTTTCTGTCGAATTTTAGAGAAGCACCGTTCTTTATCAACAACGAGCCTACTTCTGTTCCACTCCCCCAGTCAGCAGTTAGTGCTACAACAAAAGCTCCATTTTTTAACCGTGTTTGATCAAGATCAAAATATTCCCTGCAAGCCACTTGTGCAGTTAAAAAATTCACAAGAATAATTAATATTTTCAGGAATATCATCGAACTAAACTACATCCCCTGGACAAAGGATAATCCAAAGGTCATGTTTTGTATCCTTGAGTGGCTGAACCCTGTTGCGTAAGCTCCAAAATTGAATCTGGAGGAGGTCGTTATTATGTAACCAAAACCAGCACCCACTTTTAATTCATTATAATCACCGACGCTATTTATCCTGCCAGAAAAAGTCATAGAGAAATCATCCTCTTCTAGAGGAAAGGTCTCTATTGCAAAAACAATATCGTACCTGTCAGGGTAAGTTCCGTTGGAATTTGGATGGTCGGTATCCTGAAAGACGTAAATATTATCGATACAAAGATTAAATGAAGACCTGTAGCTGTAACCTATAGAGCCTGAGACTTCCCCAGTACCTGCACCGGCGTTCTCAAAAGGATTTCTGATGGTAATGGCGCCAATAAGACCAGAGCGATTGGCGGTAGGTAACCCCGGCCCAAAGCTGATACCAAAGTTCATATCCCAGCCTCTATGAGTACTAACAAAGTTGTAGCCGGTATTGGCTCCGATTATCCACCATTTGGAAAGTTCATAGGAATATCCCACGTAGGTCTGCATAGAATCCACGGACCAGTGTTTATCCAGATCTTTAACGGCAACACCAAATTGAAAACCGTTTTCTCCTGCATACATTGCCGACATGGAAGCATAGGAATAGCCAAAATTTATACCAAAGCCAGCCTCGGAAGAATCAACAAAATATGCACCAGCCGGGTTAATCATTATCGCATCATAGCCCTTTAGGAATGCCCTTCCCCCCTCGGCAAGAGAGATTACCTCTGCCCCATAAGGAGAAACACGTTCTGCATTGGTATTAGCGGTAAATATTGATAATAAAAGAGAAATTATTATTAGCATTTATCCCTATGTCCTTTAAGTTTAATCAGCTGTAAACAAATTATACACTACCAGCTACTAAAAGCGAGCCTAAAAAAACCATAACCATACCATTAAAACAGTTAATAAAAACAGCTAGTTACTCTTATAAAGAAGTTTTGGCACCGGTCTTGCAAAACATAAGGTATAAAGAGTGGGGTGCACGATGGAAAACAGATTATCTGAGCCAACTATGGTCTTTAAAAGACCGGTAACGCCAATCCTTGAGATCGTTTTCAACGACGGAACAAAAAGTGTTAGAACAATAAATTCCGAGTGTGTTATCGTCGGTCGTTCTAAGCAGGCAGATGTTTCCGTAGAGGACGACAAACTCTCGAGGAACCATTTTATGGTCGTAAGATCAGAAGGCAAGTTTGAAATAAAAGATCTTAACAGCGCCAATGGATTGATCGTTAACGGGAAAAAGACCAGACAGGCTGTTCTTACTGGCAACGACAGAATAAAAGCTGGTGCCACCACTTTCCATTTTGTGCTTTCTAGGGATGATCTTAGAAAAGATGAGGCCTTAAGAGCGGACAATTCTATAAAAGAAAATCTATTCGAAAGAAAATATTCACCTAAAAAAGGTCTGTTCGGCAAAAAAGTAATGCTTACAGCACTCTCTGTGAGTCTTTTGGTTTTCGCCGTAACACTTTTTGCTTTGGGGTTGGAAAAAGAGGCACAAGTTGCACCTTCAATAAAAAAGGAAAAAACAATACAGTCAGTAGCAAATGTAGAGAAAGAACTCGATTCCGCAAAATTAAGTGCAGCAGATAAGATGCAAGCCCTTAATTTGTTCAGGATAGCAGAACATCACTTTAATCTTAAGAACTGGGAATTGGCAAAAAAGACGATGGAATCATACTACTCGTTAGTACCAAATTCTATGCTCGCCTCTGCCTTTATTGCTGTTTGCGATGAAGCCTTGAGTAAAGCAGTAACTGTAGAAGATAAAATAGACGAAATACAAAAAGAAACAGACAAAAGAGAACTTGTGGCCAAATTAATAAGGGACGGTAACACAGAGCTGAACAAAGGTAATTTTGATATATCTAACGGGATCTTCCTAAAAGTGATCAGTTTGGATGAATATAATCAGGATGCCTATAACGGACTTATGGCCATCGATAAAGAAATAGCAAGAATACAAAAGGAACAGGAAGCACAGCAATTGGCACAGCCGGTACCAGAGGGTATAGCTTATGCCAGACAGATGAACGCCTTCTTTAACAAGGGCGATTATACAAGGTCATTCGAGATAGCGGTTAGAATAGCTACTATGGGCAAGGGAAGAGCAGGATCAGCGCCTTTCGCTGAAGCAATAAACACACAAATGAAAATAAAGTCCATCACCGATAAAAAATTCGGAAACATGATCAGCGAAGCGGGACTTCTTGCAAGGGCAAATGCCAGCGACGAAGCAATAAAAGTGTACAAAAAAGTCCTTGCACAATTCCCATATAGCGATGGTGCAAAGAACGGTCTTGCAAGCATCTTAAAGCAACGTCACGAACAAGCAAAGGAACTGTATGCAACAGCACTTGTAGAAAGGTCCTATCCACAGGAATCAAAGTCTGCAGAGAAACTAAGAACAGTATTAACACTGGTCCCTTCCAGCGATGAATATTATCAAAAGGCTAAAGTAGCTTTACAGAAAAGAAGTTAAAACAGAGTTATAACAAGAAAATTATAGGGGCTGCTCTTTAGTTAGAGCGGCCCTTCTTATTTAGATCACGCCAACTTTTGCCCGCTCGTGCGGAAGGATCTTTTTGAAGTTTATTTACAGCTTTTTTGTGAGCGCCATAATCTTCGCTAAAAGAATGTGTACCATCGTTCTTTGAAACAAAATAAAAATACGGTGTGGTGTCAGGGTATAAAGCTGCCACTAGGGAATCCTTGCCTGGATTACAAATAGGTCCAGCAGGAAGGCCAAAAACCTTATAGGTGTTATACGGCGTATATTGAAGCAGATCCTCTTTAGTAAGGTTGCCTCTGTAGTGATCCCATATCCCGTAGATCGTTGTTGGATCGCTTTGTAAGGGCATTCTCTTTTTCAACCTGTTATGGAATACAGAGGAAACTATTTTTCTTTCTTCCTTTGCTCCGGTCTCTTTTTCTATTATTGAAGCAAGAATAATTACCTCTCTGGGGCTAAACCCAATTTCTTTTGCTCTTTTGTCAAACTCAGAGGTAAAGATCTCCTTAAATTTTTTATTCATTATCCTGAGAAGATTTTTTACGTCTCTCACTTTGGTAACAGTATAGGTATCTGGGAATAAATATCCTTCGGTATCCTTTCCATTTATGCCAAGTTCAATTAGTAGAACTTTATCGCTGGATGCCTCTAAAAAATCTTTTGCTTTTTTTATTATCTTTTTCTCGACTAAAAGATCAGCCACCTGATAAATATTAAAACCCTCTGGCACTGTAAAGCTGTAGGTAACTGGTTTACCATTTATTAGAGTATCAAGGACCTGCATAGGGTTCATATCCTTATAGAACCTTAACTCTCCTGCTTTTATTTTTGAACCTGCTCTCATTATTCTGCCTAAGACCCTAAATTTTTTCTGGTCACTTATCAGACCATCCTCAAACAATACTTTTGTTACTGTCCTAAAATTGGAACCCTCAGGAACATCGACGATAAGTTCCTGCTTGTTAAAAGAGGCAGGGGAATATAAAAAAATGACGAAGTTGGTAACTAAATAGGTTGCAAGAATAAAACCTGCAATGAATAACGTGATAAACAATACTTTATGCCGATTAAAAAACATTAAAGCTCCCTTAGTTCTTTATACGTAGAAAGATTTAAGGATGAAGTAACAGCTTCTTTATTATAAACAACAATAGGATGTTTTAAATAAAAACGATTAAAGGAACCTTCCGGTCTTGAATTACCGGATTTTCCATAACCCGATATTGGGTATCTCATGGATTCGCCTATCGTTATTGAATTTATAAATACCTGTCCAACATTGCAGCGTTTGACCAACTCACTGATCGTTCTGTTGTCCTTGGAAAAAATACTTAACCCATATCCGTATTCACAAGTATTATGTGAAACAATGGCTTCCTCTATCTCGTTGAAAGTCCTTATAGCAACATTAGGCCCAAAATTTTCGCTGGTATTATAAACCCCACTTTCTTTTAGCTCGTCGGTCAAATGTATAGAGGGAGTAACGTAATAACCTCTATAACCTCCCTGCACTTCTATATCTTTTCCCCTCATCAAAGTTTCGGCACCTTCTCTTTGTGCTATGCCCTGCAGCCTCAAATAATTTTGCATAGCATTATCAGAGATCAGGGGTCCCATGAACGGTTTTACACCGTTATATTCATCCAGCGGATGTCCAACCTTTAATTTTTTAGATTTGGCATGGAATTTGCCAATAAATTCATCTGCGATCTTCTTGTCTACAAAAATACGTCTGGTCCCATTACTTCTTTGCCCAGTACTCACAAAGGAACCATAAATAAGTTCTGCAACAGCAGCATCCATATCACAATCAGGCATTACTACAGCAGCGTTCTTACCGCCGGTACCCATCACCAGGGTTTTCCAATAATCGTCCGCTATGATCTCCGATATTCTGGTAGCAGTTTCAAAAGTTCCGTTAAAATAAACAGCAGACACACCATGATGTGTTAAAATTCTTTTTGCTGTCTCTTTTTCTCCCTGGACCATATTAAAAACACCTTTAGGGATACCTGCGTGGTGCATTGCCTCTGATAAGACCTGTCCCACCAGGGGTGTATGTTCAGACGGTTTATAAACGACCGTGTTACCAAGCAATAAGGCGCTTATTATTGAGCGAATAGGATATAGTACGGGTTGATTGAAGGGAGCTATAACAGCGACCACACCATTCGATTTGTATAGTTCTGTTACAGGGGCACCAAATGCTATTTCTTTTTCGGAGAAAGAAGGTGCCTCTCCAAAAATGTCATAAAGATCATTTAGGTCCTTTATTACCAGTTCTATCTCTTGTTTGGCGTCCCATATTGGTCTGCCCAATTCCCTAGCTATAAGCTCAACGAACCAGGGGGAGAGCATCTCTATGGAGTGTTTTAATTTTTTAAGTATTTCTAGACGCTGCAAAGGATCCATTTGAGACCATTCACCAAAAGCTTCTTGAGCCCTAGTAACAGCTTCTTCACAATGTGCATAACAAACAGGGATCTCTACAACAACTTCCTTTATGTCCGCAGGGCTTTTTTTCTTAAACGACGAGCTGGGATGCTCAGGAATAACAAAGCGCCCGTTTATATAATTACCTGAGAAGGAAATGTCGCGCCAGCACACGTTTTGCATAAGCCCTCCTTTACAAGGCTGCATTTATTATATATACTAAAGGAAATGTCTGACAAGCTTAAAGCCATAATTTTTGACCTTGATGGAACAATAGCTGACTCTTTCCACATTGGATTAGAGGTGGCTAATGCTCTTGCGCAAAAATATAAGTATCAGCCCATAATTGATTCGCCGGTCATAAGAGATCTCTCTTTCAAGGAATTCTTGGTTTCTCATCTAAAACTTGGCAGAATAAGACTTATCCTTTGGGCCAGAGAAACCAGACGTATAATAAGCCAGCGCAGCGATGATATAAAAATATTTCCTGGCATAAAAGATGCTTTGGAGGAATTATCAAAGCACTATCGTGTGGGGATACTAACGTCTAACAGCACAAGGAATGTTCTTAAGATCTTAGAAAATAACGGCATAGGACATTATTTCAGTTTTATGTACACCAATTGCCCTGCCTTCGGAAAATCCAGGTATTTAAAAAAATTAATAAAGGCAGAAAAATATAACAAAAGTGAAGTTGTTTACGTAGGGGACGAAATTAGGGATGTTGATTCCTGTATAAAGGTAAGGATGCCGATGATAGCTGTAACCTGGGGAGCCAACTCCGCAAAAACCCTTAAAGAAGCTGGCGCTAATTACTTTGCAGTAAAACCTTGGGACCTTGTAGCCATAGCACAATCTATCACAGGTGCGTAAGAAGCTCCTCAAAGTTATCTAGAAAAAAATCTGGTAAAATATTTTCTTTAATGAATTTTTCTTTTGGCCAATTGCCATGAGTAACTGCCGCAGTAAAAGAGCCTGCGTTCTTACCCATAAGTATATCCCTGTCAGTATCTCCAACCATCAAAACCTCTGTAGCTGTAACCTTTAACTCGTCGCAGACCAGCAGCAATAGTTTCGGATCGGGTTTGGGAGGAACACCACCTTCGGTTCCTTTAACAACAGAAAAATATTTTCTTATGCCTGCGCTCTTTAATTCCGCATCTGCACAAAAAGTATGTTTGGCTGTTGCAACAGCCAACTTAAAGCCTTTTTCATGTAGTGCAATTATAGTTTCAACAACGCCGTTAAACGTTATGGCGTGGTTCATATAGTTATCGTGATAATGACTAACATAATAGTCACCAACTTTTTTTAATATTGCCTCACTTTCCGAGGGCATCAACACTTTCAGTGTCTCATTTAGGCTTTTACCCATAAAAAAATGGGAGTCCAACTTTGTTATCGTAGACTTAATGGAATATTGCTCCATTGCCTTAAACAAAGAATCCAAGATCCCCTGTGAACTATCTATTAGTGTTCCGTCCAAGTCAAAAATTATAGTCGTTACCTTCATTACAAGGAGATTAGTACAATAAAAAAGAAAAGGAAAGAACCCTTAAAGCCCTTTCCCTCCCTCTTTCTTCACGCCCCCTTGAGGCTAGACTTCATTCATAAAAGCACACATGCTTCCACTTATCTAAAAATGAAGAAATCAAAATCCTGACTCAAATTCAAAAAAAGCCCTAACTCACATAGGCATTTCATATAAAACACCTCCTTTTTCTTTCAATCCTTTCAGTGGTAAAGATGGGTATTTTAGACGTCCAAGTCAAGGGATTGACTTAAGAGGGCTTAAGCTCTTGTACTAATTTTGCTTTTTATTATTGAAGCGAGGATAGCAAGGAGCAGCACGGATATAATTATTAACAGCGATGTAAGTGTTTGTATCTTATATATATCTACTATCATCATTTTTACACCGACGTAAGTTAAGATAATAGATAAAGCCACTTGCAGATAGTAAAATTTGTCCACCACTTGCGCCAAAGCAAAATAAAGAGCTCTTAAACCAAGTATGGCAAAAATATTAGAGGTAAAAACTATAAAGGGATCTCGTGTGACTGCCAGCACTGCAGGGATAGAATCTACAGCAAAGATGAGATCAGAGGTTTCCACCACCAATAGAACTACAAACAGCGGGGTTGCATATCTACGCCTGTTCTGTTTTACAAAAAAAGCCCCTTCCCTGTATTCTTTTGTGACCGGAAAGATCTTTCTGAAAAGTTTAAGAACAATGTTCTTTTCTGGATCTATTTTTTTCTCTTTTTCAAAAGCCATCCTAACACCGGTAAAAATTAGGAATGCCCCAAAGATGTACACCGTGATGCTGAATCTTTCTATCAAAGCAATACCGGCAAAGATGAATATTGCCCGCATTATTATTGCGCCTAGAACACCCCAGAAGAGAACTTTATGTTGATATTTTTTTGGTACACCGAAGTAAGTGAAAAGCAGAACAAAGACAAACAGGTTATCTACGCTAAGCGATTTTTCTATTACATACCCTGTAAAAAAAGAGATTCCCTGTTCGTGCCCAACCAAAGTATAAACACCAAAGTTAAATATAATAGCCAGAGTGATCCAAAAGAGACTCCACAGGATCGCTTCCTTAAATTTAACTTCATGCGCCCTTTTATGAAATACACCAAGGTCCAACACCAACATTATGAGTACAAAAAGAACGAATCCACCCCAAACATAAGCCGGCATTGTATCTACCTCTAACGTCGACTTATATCATGCTGACAAAAAGAGATATACTTTTTTATTCACCATACTCCTCCACTAGCTAGCTGCTTTCTTTCACCAAGGTAGGGGCAGATTTGTCTTGACCCCATCTTTCCAAACTACTGCAGGGTTTTTATAATCATCATGATGGTAAACTACGTAAACACTACCTTTACTTACATAAACAGAACGAGCCTCTGCATTATCACCTGAAAGGTCGGCCTTAACTCCATTTTTCCAAACTGCGGCAATACTTTTAGAATCTTTTTGGTAAGAACCAGCTACGTAAACACTATTTCCACTTACGTAAACAGAATGAGCATATGCATTATCACCTGAAAGGTCGGTCTTAACTCCGTTTTTCCATACGGCTGCAACACTTTTAGAATCTTTTTTATGAGAATTATACGAACCGGCAACGTAAACATCTCCTTTACTTACATAAATAGAATCAGCCCATGCATAATCACCAGGAAGGTCTGTTTTAACTCCATTTTTCCAAACTGTGGCAATGTGATTATACTCTTTTTGGTAGGAGTTATAAGAACCAGCAACGTAAACGCTATCACCGCTTACATAAATAGAGCTAGCTTCTTCAGCACCAGGAAGGTCTGTCCTAACTCCATCTTTCCAAATTGTCGCAGCATCATTGCAACCTGACTCACACATACAAGCACTGTAAGAACCAGCTACGTAGACACTACCGTTACTTACATAAACAGAACTGGCGTATACTCTATTCTGCATAGCAGCTTCTATACCTGTATTAATTTCTTTTTCGGGAATGACAGAAGAACCTTGAGAAGAGCAACTGGAGATAATAACGAATACGCCTATTATGCTTATTATTGCCAGCAACGAGATCACAGTTTTGGCCTCATACACAATAAGTCCCTCGCCTTTCATTTATGCTTCCACATTGTAATCTTGGTGTCAAACAATTTAAAACGCAAGCAACATACAATGATTTTTATCAATGATATGCCTACATTGTGTAAAGTGCAGCGCAGTTACGGAATATTCCAAATCCAAAACTGCATAGGTTGACAAATTTTATTTATCCCAGTAAGTACCTTGTCAGACTAGCGTTTCAAGTTAATGGAGAGGTGTCCGAGTGGTCGAAGGTGCACGCTTGGAAAGCGTGTGTGGGGTCAAACCCACCCAGGGTTCGAATCCCTGCCTCTCCGCCAGCTAGTGGAGCGCAGCGTAACGAGCTGCGGAGAGATATCTAAACGGGTGAGGGCAAAGCCCGAGCAGTCACTAGGGATCACGAGAGAGCAGAGCGAGCGAGTAATCCCTGCCTCTCCGCCAGCGAGGTCATTCCTGACTCTCTGCCATAAAAAAAGAACCAATTAGAGGTAACACCGACGTGTCTTTAACGACCCTTCTATGTCTTTTAGGCGCTTGTTTTTTTTGGGGAATTTCCTTTATCGCCACAAAAGTAGCGGTAAATTCTTTTCCTCCACTCACGGTAGTAGCACTTCGTTTGGTGGTATCTGCCATCTGTTTTATAACATGGTTCGTCGTTAAAAAAAGACGTCTGGCGTTGTGGCCCCAAGGATTTTTTTGGCAGATCTTGTTGCTTAGCCTAGTTGGAACCAGTCTTCATTACAGCTTTCAAACCGTAGGACTGCGTTTTACCACCGCTACGAATGCTTCAATATACGCTCTGACCGCACCTATCTTTATCATCCTTATTTCTGTCTTATTCTTAAATGAAAAGGTAACTCTTAAAAAAGTGCTGGGAGTTGCTCTAGCGATCAGCGGTGTAATATTTGTAATGGGACCAGACCAGCTTCTTACCTTCAGTATAAAGGGGCATCTTATTAGTGATATTCTGGTTTTGATCAGTTTTCTATTGTGGGCGCTATTTACTGTTTATAGTAAAAAACTGACGACCGGCTTTAAACCCATTGAATTGACTTCCGCCATAACCATTCTTGGTGCCCTAACCATGTTACCGGTGGGTCTCTGGGAAATAAATAAATATAATTTTTCATTCAACTCCGTTACTATCCAAGCGTGGTTTGCCGTTATTTTCCTTGGCGTTACTTGCTCTTTTTTGGCTACTCTTTTTTATATGCAGGCCCTTGAAAAAACCGAGTCACAAAAGGTCGGCGTTTTTATGTACACTGTCCCTCTAATAACTTATATTGTTGCCACCTTATTTCTGGGTGAAAGAGCTGGCCTATTCCTACTGTTGGGCTCAGTTTTGATCATTTCCGGAGTCTATATAACGGAACGAGGATAGAACAATAGTTTCAGATCGGACACATGGGTTACACACTATTCCGATGACATCGGTAACACTTTTTTAGCAAAGGGATTTCCTTAACCTTTCCTTTATCCATCCTTTTCCTCTGCCAAACTCACTTTACATGGTCTTTTTTACAATAACTCCTTATATAGGGGGTTGCCTCGTGGTATATATAGAGCATTAAATAATTTTTTTAGGAGGATTGATAAATGAAGTTGAAAAATTTAAGTTATGCGTTCCTAGCACTGACTCTAGGATTATTTGCATCATGTGGAGGTAGTAGCTCTACGACCAACACTAACAACAGTAGCAGTCCAAGTAGTGAGGCAACGTTAAGTACTGCATCAACAATCAAGGGTGTGGTTCTAGGTACAACGGGTCTAGGAACACCAAGCGCAGCACTTGCTAATATGACCAACGCCGATGCTGGATCAGTAACACTAACTTCAGCTCAGGCGACAGACATATCCAATGCAGGAAGTTTTATAACACTTTTTGCTCCAACAAATACAGAAGCAACAGCAAGAGTAGTTATGTATTTGCCTGGCGAATTACATGATATCCCAGCTGAAGCTGATTATGCCGTTCACGCAAATTACAACGGTACTGACGCTCTAGATAACAGTAGCATTTTTATCATTAAAGTAACGGCACAAGATACAACAACAGTTCTCTACTATGGGATAATTGTAAACGTACTAAGCGACGAGGCGACATTGCAAGCATCATCGACTGTTAAGAGTGTAACTGTAGCTGGATTGGGAACGCCAGTGGCTGTTCTGACCGACATGTCGGACGTGGGTTCAGTAGAAATAACCACAACACAAGCAACAAATGGTGACCTTACAACACTGTTTACTCCAACTGATGGGGAAGCTACGGTAAAGGTTGTTAAGTATGGAACCGGTGGAGACACAAGTGGGTTTGCAACTGATACAGATTATAACGGTACTGACTCTATCGACAATGGAGATTTCTTCGTTATTAGAGTAACCTCTGAAGACGCTAGCGTAGTAAATTACTATGAAATCGCTGTAACTATACTGAGTGATGTTGATACATTGCAAGCATCATCAACTGTAAAAGGCGTAACCGTAACAAGCCTAGGAGCACCAAGCGAAGTACCAGGAAGTGCAACTGGCGGAAGCGTAACATTAACCACCTCACAAGCAACAAACGGTGCTCTTACAACGCTGTTCACTCCAACCAATTCAGGAGCGACAGTAAAGGCTGTTAAGTATGGATCTAGTGACCCAATAACTAATTTTGCGGCTGATGCAGCTTACGCCGACGGAACCATTACAGATCAGGATTTCTTCATTATTGAAGTAACATCTCAAGATAACCTCAATACCTTGTACTATAAAATAGTTGTAACCGTTAACAGCAACGTTGCCACTCTAAGGACATCCTCAACTATTAAGGGCATAGCCCTCATAGGGACACTTGACAAGCTCGGAACACCACAAACGGCAATAACGTCGATAACAGATCCTGGAGCAGTAAACATCACTACAGAAAAAGCATTAGATACATTAAATACGGGAACTTTTATAACACTATTTACTCCAACTAATTCAGGAGCGGCCGTAAAAGTCGTTAAGTACGCAACAGGTGTTAACCCAGCAAGCACTTTCTATAACGACACCCCTTACAACAACCAAGCTATTACAAACAAAGATTTCTTTATTATCAGAGTAACATCTCAAGATGGTTCTAACGTTAACTATTACAGAGTCGTTGTAACAGTAACTTTTCCAGCCACAGGTATGGATTACCAAGGTGGCAAACTTGCTTATCTTTTACAGGCAGTAGACCCAGGTTATGTTAGTGATCACGAGCAACATGGATTGATAGCCGCTGAATCTGATCAAAGTACAGCAATAATATGGTACAATGTTAGTGCTGTAACTACAAATGCAACAGGGACCTTACTGGGCACAGGGTTAACAAACACCAATACAATTATTTCCGTACAAGGGGCCCCTTCTGCCAATTATGCAGCAGGTTTAGCTCGAGCATATAACGGTGGAGGTTACACCGACTGGTATTTGCCAAGTAAGGATGAGTTAATGATACTTTACCAATACAGAGCAACAATCGGAAACTTTAGTGCGAATAGCTACTGGAGTTCTTCTGAAGACAGTCAATTCCAAGCGTATCACCAAGTTTTTAGTGGTGGCGGTCCGCAAAGCCCTTTCCTTAAAAATAATCTTAGCAACGTTCGTGCAATCAGGTCTTTTTAACTTTTAGAGAATTTTCAAAATATCAAAGTGGGGGCGAACCAGCCCTCACTTTGACAACCTGATGTATTTGTGCCTATAAAATGTTGACAGCCAGCGACTTACGCAGGACAATAAGGACATGAAAATTAATAAAAAGAATGCACAGATAATTTTTGCAGCAATTCAAAATTGGAAAAGCTCAGGGTTAGTAGATGACAGTCTTTCACAAAGGCTAGTAAGGGATATTGAGGTAATGACTTTTGATTGGAAAAAATTTACCAAATATTCTTTTTGGGTCTCATTGTGTTGCATCATAACTGCTGTTGCAGCTATTTTGGCTGATAAAGCGTTAATGGAGTTCCTCAGTGTGATCTTTAACGCCCCACATATAATAAAGTTTTTTGCTCTTTTAATTATTTCAATCGTTATATACTGGCTGGGCATTAGTCGGAGGTTGAAATTCCCCGAGAAGGAATTCAGCAATGAGGCGATCTTATTGCTAGGGGTCCTAGTAACTGGCGGTGTTGTTTATCAGTTCGGAAAAATGCTGGATACAGATAGTGAACACTTCTCTCTGTTGTTACTGCTCTCGTTCGGTATCTATGGGCTAATCGGCTTTTTTTCTAAATCAAATTTAATTTGGCTATTTGCTCTTCTTTCTTTGGGTAGCTGGCTTGGAACAGAAACAGGATATGCTTCTGGTTGGGGTGCTTACTACCTTGGAATGAATTATCCGTTACGATTTGTCCTCTTCGGAGTAATTCTTGTAATGACCGCTTTTGTCTTTGAAAAAAAGTACAATTTCGGACGTCTTTTTAAAACAACCTTGGCGGTTGGGTTACTCTACCTCTTTATTTCTCTATGGATGATGTCGATCTTTGGAAATTACGGCGACATTAAGTCTTGGTCCAGTATAAAACAGATCGAATTATTCCACTGGGCGTTTTTATTTGGTTTGGTGGCAGCAGGGGCTATCTTCCACGGACTTAAATTTGGAAACGGAATGACTAAAGGATTCGGTATTACCTTCCTTTTTATTAATCTGTACACACGTTATTTTGAATACTTTTGGAATATGACCCACAAGGCAATATTTTTTTGTATCCTTGGTATCAGCTTTTGGGTAATTGGAAGTAAATCAGAAAAAATTTGGAACATTCATTTTAAACAACAAAACGCAGACTTAGACGAGTAATATTTTTTCTAACTGTTTGATGTCACCTAAAGTTATAAATTTTTTATTAGAAATATCCCGCCAAAGAACGAGCCTATAACGAAGACGTTCGTGATGATCAAATACAGAATGGCCGTTGCAAGCTGCCCTTTTGCATAAAGAGTCCCAAAATCCAGTGCAAATGACGAGAAGGTTGTAAAACCACCTAAAAAACCTACGGTCAAAAAAGTTTTTAACTCATAAGAGGCAGACCAGTAAAGAGCCATATACTCCGTCAACGCTCCCATTAAAAAGCATCCTACTGTATTAACAATAAAAGTATGCCATGGAAAAGTTTCATGGCTGCCGCCGATGTATATGGATACAAAATATCTGAGGATGGAGCCACAGGCCCCACCCACACCGACTATAGCGGCTATTTTTAAATGATTAATAAAACTAACCATTAATCGTAATATTCAACGCCCAAGTGGGTAATTAAATCCTCTCCCATTGCATAGCGCAGGTTATTTTTGAGTTTCATCGACTGTATAAAAAGGTCATGCTCTGGGTACAACCCCTTTGCAGCCATAGGCGACTTATAGAAGAACGACAACCATTCCTGAATTCCTCTATATCCTGCACGCTGTGCAAAATCTGTAAAGAGGACCAGGTCCAAAACTATTGGAGCAGCCAGAATAGAATCCCTGCAAAGGAAATTTATTTTTATCTGCATAGGCATTCCCATCCAGCCGACTATATCTATGTTGTCCCAGCTTTCTTTGTTATCTCCACGAGGAGGATAGTAGTTTATTCTGACTTTATGAAAGATGTTCCCGTAAAGTGTAGGGTACTGCTCTGAATGTAAAATACTTTCTAGAACAGAAAGTTTAGAAACTTCTTTTGTCTTAAAACTTCCTGGATCATCAAGAACTTCTCCATCCCTGTTACCAAGAATGTTTGTAGAGAACCATCCGCTCACACCTAGCAACCTAGCTTTAAGCCCTGGGGCAATAATAGTTTTCATTAATGTTTGTCCAGTCTTAAAATCTTTTCCAGAAATTGGGACACCATTCTCCATTGCAAGTTCTTGGATAGCATCTACGTCAACAGCAAAGTTTGGAGCTCCATTACAAAAAGGAACTTTCATTTTTAAAGCTGCATAAGCATAAATTTGTGAAGGAGCTATGCTTGGATCGCTGTTCCTTAAACCTTCTTCAAAATTCTTTAATGTTTTATGTGTTGCAGTTGGCTCTGTATAAACTTCTGTCGAAGCACACCAGATCATAACAAGACGATCACAGTTGTTGTTCTTCTTAAAATCTTCCATATCTTTCATCAACTGCTCTGCAAGGTCCATTTTGTTTTTACCGGTCTTAACGTTTGGACCGTCGATCTTTTTAACATAATCTTTGCTAAAAACAGCCTTCATAGGTTTAATTGTTTTTAGATATGGAGCTATCGGATCTAGGATACTATCGGGAAGAACGCCGCAATGCTTTGCCGACTCGTATGCGTTATCCTCAAAAATATCCCAACCACCGAATACCATGTCATTGATATCAGCAAGCGGAACAAAATCTCTTACTAAAGGGTGACGATTGTCTGTGCGTTTTCCAAGTCTTATGTGTCCCATCTGCGTCATTGAACCTATTGGAGGTTGGTAACCTTTTCTAATTGATTCAACACCTGCTATAAAGGTGGTGGCAACTGCGCCCAATCCAGGAATAACAACTCCAAGCTTGCCTTTTGGTTTTTGAAGGTTCTTTGCATGTCCACTTGTCATAGTCATAAATGTATACCTCTCTTGAATTAAATTGATACGAACGGATATACCCTTTTTTAGCAAAATAGTCTAATCTGGACATTTACAGGCCAGTTGTATAATGTTTATACAGGTCTAATAATGAGAAACCAGCTGATTTTACTGTATAATATGTATGGCACGGGTCTTGCTTTATAAGGTATAAGCTATCTTGTAAGAGGAGAGGAAAAAATGAACACTTTTTTGAAAACATTAACAATTGCGTCTTTAACGCTTTTATTGGGGACAGCCCATGCGGGAAAACCAAAGATAACGCTCACCGCTACAGAAAGCTTTTGCACAAAATTTTCGCTCTCTTTTATAGCATACCTAGACAAATACAGCGGTCATCTTTATCAAGTAATTGACGAAGGTTCCACTAACTTTGAAGTCAAAGTCATCGATGCAGCTAACCGTGTAGCCGCAATAGAAAATAATCCAGGGGAACAAGCAGTTTGCGTACAGTTTGATATGGAGACTGCAAAAACTTTTTGGCATGTAACATGTCCAAAAGATGTACCAATAGCCACGACCGACAAGACCACAGTTAGCAATCCGACTGCGGACAACACTTCGTCTTCAAACACAGTAAGCAATAGCGCGCAAACTTCATCTAATACTACAACAACATCGACCACTCCAGATGCTACTAAAACAGATAATTCTGGTTCTTCTAATGCAAAAACAACTACTCCTTCTACAACTTCCGTACCTGCTAACACAAATACAACACTTAGCACCAATAATACAGTTTCTGAAAATAAATCAGTAACAACAACACCTACAACAACCACACCTTTGGCGCTTACATCTGACGCAAGCAATAAAGCGGTTTCAACACCTGCAACACACGCTTCTACCCCTAATATTACAACTTCAACCGCTGCAAACTCTGGAGCTAAAGTAGCTTCAGCAACTTCAACTTCTAGCAATAGTCCTTTTGCAACTAGCACTGCTTTCAATAGTTCTGCACCTGATATAAAGCCAACATTAAGCGATAACAAAAAATCAACTGGCGGTTTTAACTCGGGGACTATTTCTACTCCTTTATTCACAACACCTATAACAACTTCTACGTCTACACCTGACGTAAGCAATAAAACGGTTTTAACAACTGCAACAAACGCTTCTACCCCTAATATTACAACTTCAACCGCTGCAAACCCTGGAGCTAAAGTAGCTTCAACAACTTCTGCAATTAATCTAACACCAGGCAAGTTCTCATTACCAGTTGAAATAAAAGCAAGTGAACCAGTTAAAATACAATCAAATGATCTTTCATTAACTGGCAACAAAAAGACTTCCGGTGGGTTCGGTGAAAAGGAACTTCAAACCTCTACATTCAAACCAACTACAACAATTCCAGATCTTACAACACCAAGCACCTCAACTAAAGTAGACTCGAACGCTGTCAAAAGTATTCCAGTAGTTAAGAGTACCTCAAGCAACGATACAATTCCTCTAGTAGGAAGCTCCACCAAAAAGTATACTAAGGGAGTTCTTGAGACCCCTACTCTTAAAATGAACGTTGCGGCAGCGGACACTAGCGCTAAAATAAAAGCTCAAACTAGCTTCGTGCCATCGAATATAAAAGTAACTTCCGAAGTTAAGGCGGATGCCCCTACAACAGTTACTAGCCACGATAACGAAGATGCTAATAGAACCCTTATCTTCACAATACAGGAGGGCAAAATTACGGATGTTCAACTAGGAACCGGCTGGGAGAAGGGGAACGCAAAAGCTCAAGCTGATAACAATGGTTGCGCTGTGACAACAACAAGCTATATGGGTGCCAAGAGCACCAGTAGAATATCAACAAGTTCAGATTTTTTAATATTCTATGTAGCAAAATAGAAAACAATCAAAAACGATAAATAAGAAGGGCTGGCTTAAAAAGCCAGCCCTTTTTTTATAGAGCAATTAACTAAACTACCATCTTAGTAAGAACGAGAACAACAGATCATACGTCATTCTATATTGTTTAGTTAGCCCAGTTCCGCCAACGGTGTATGTTGCAAAACTGTTAGTAAAGTGCACAGGCGAAACAGAAACACCAAAGGTATCGTTGAAGTAGAACTTAGCATCAAGTCCAAAGCCTAGCTGCATTACGTCTATTATCTTTTGCCCACCCATAAAACCAAAACTTGGTCCAAAATCTATAACTGGACCTATAGCGATTGAGCTTTTTCTGCCAACATCAAAAGAGAAAGGAACATCTATCAATAAATATGGTTTAAAAGAGTTCATAGAGGAACCAGAAACGCTTGCGTGACTATAGCCCAAACCAAACCTAAAATATTTTCCACCCATCGTAAGTCCAAGGGCAAATTGGTTTGCACCCCAATCTTTAGCGTCTATCATAGGTCCCAAAACTACCTGAACAATAGAACTGCCTGGTTCTCTTTCGTCTTTTTGTTCCTTGTCTGCAGCATAAGCATAGGACCCAAACAGAACAAAAAGTGCAATACATGTGAGAATAAGTTTTTTCATCTTTGATCCTCCTTTATTGTTACATTTAGTATCTCGTTATTTGTGTTTTAAGTCAATTCTAATCCTCAATGCAGTCGATGCCGTTCTTGTTAAAACATTTTATAACAGACTCTAATTCATCACGATTGGGAGGAAGTTTTTCTGAATGTGTATAGCGCAGTCCAAGTCGTACATATTTGCTATCACCCATCCTGTGGAACGGAAGCACTTCAATTTTAGACAAGTTGCAACGTTTAAGGAACTCAGCCGTTGCACTGATGTTACTCTCGCTGTTGTTGAAACCTGGTATTAACGGTATTCGTGGGACTAGGGTGCCTTTCCAATTGGATTTTGTGAGTGTTTCAATATTTTTAAGTATGAGCTCGTTACCCACACCGGTAAGATCACGATGTAACTCAGTGTCCATATGTTTTATATCTATGAAGGCCCAATCAATTAACTCCATGCTTTTTAAAAAAACTTCAGTTGCCACATGTCCCGAAGTCTCTATTGCTGTGTGTATGGAAGTACCCTTACATTTTTTTAACACCGATTGCAAAAACTGATGTTGCACAAACGGTTCTCCACCACTAAAAGTAACCCCACCATCAGCACCCCAAAAATCTCGATCCCTTTCAAATATTTTCATAAGCGCCTCAACACTAAATAATTTGCCACTCACTTCTACGGCTTCACACAAACATGCCTTTGTGCAGTTAAAGTCCTCGCATTTGTCGCAAATATTTCTATCAAATAGCAACCCACCTTTAACTCCTGAACTAATAGCATTGTGTTCACAAGCTTTTATACAGCGACCACAAAGTCTGCATCTCTTTTCGGCATACATTAAACGTTGTTTTAAAATAAGACCTTCTGGGTTAGAACACCACTCACAGGAGAGTGGGCATCCACTTAAGAATACCGTCGTTCTGCAACCAGGCCCGTCGTGGACGGAATGGCTTTGAATATCAAATATTAGTCCCTTCATAATCCTTACACGTTACCGCTATCATATCGGGATAGGCCATAAAATCATTTTTAGACGCTTTGCAAATACCCAAAGATCCATTTTTACTGTCGGGCAAAAACTTATTACAGAACTTACATTTAGGCTTTATTTTGTAACCAACTGGAGCAAGATCATCTCCCATTACAATTTCTTTGGTTAACAGATCTATACCCTTAATGGCGTCTATATTGGAATAGTTCATTGCATCTCTGTAGAGTATTTTGTTTGTCTTCATATCATCCTCCTAAACACCTTCATATTCTGTTCTAGCTATAACTTCGTCCTGAATAGGTTTTCCTATTTCTACCCAATACTGCGTAAAACCAGCAACTCTTATCATAAGGTCTCTATAATTTTCTGGGTGCATTTGGGCATCCTTTAGTATTTTAGAATCAACAACGTTGTATTGAACATGAAAACCACCCTTCTTCATATAGGCACGTGTTAGATCTAAAAGTTTTTTCGATCCTGAAGTCCCTTTAATAGCTGTTGGATGTATTTTGATGTTCAGTTGAGAATTTTGTGACTTTGAGTGGTCCCAAACTGTAGCTGAAGTCATTAGTGCGTAAGGACCATTTCTATCTGTACCAGGATATGCAGACAACGAAGCATCTGCAAACGTGGTACCAGAAAGACGTCCGTCAGGCGTTGCAATAGTTACAGCTCCCATAGGACCATGAGTAGAAACGGATATTTGACAGGCATAAAAAGGTTTGCCATACAGCGACTCATAATTGTGACAAACAGATGTGTACCAATCCTCCCATTCCTTGAGAACCTCGTCAGCTTCCGGATCAGCGTTGCCATATTTTGGAGCCTTCGAAAGCGCAAAATGAAGTTCATCCCACTTATCACTATTGGAATATTTTTCTTGGTCTAACAGGGAGTATGATTTTACTTCTTCTGCTTTTTTAAATCCAAAGTTATCCTTTAACGCTTCTCTTAACTCCTTAAGGCTCGTCTTTTTATCGTGGTACATTATCTTCTTAAGAGCAACTAGGCTGTTAACAAGATTTATATTTCCTGTGGTTTCAACGTTGAACGTTGCATTATAACGATATCCCATTTCATTTATTAAATGACCGCTGCTAAGACAATCAGGTTTTAACAGCGAGTGGAATACTGCCATATTATTTTTACGCCAAACGTCATGTTGGATATTATTGCAAAGAGCAAGAACATCCACTGTCTTACAAAAATAATCCTTAAAGGCAGAAAAAAGTTCGTCGTAGTTTTGAAGTTTCTTGCCATGATCAGTAAAAACCCTCTCACCTGTTCTTTGGTCCACACCATTAAAAAGCACCAGTTCCAGGATCTTTGGTAAAGAAATAAAATGAACGCCCACACTTGTTGGTTGTGCAGAGCCTCCAGGAATAAAATATTTTTTGTTATTTAAAGTGAGTAGCATCCACGAACAAGGAGATGTTTCAAGACATCCTCCGATTGCCCAAGCCCTAGCCTCATCAATTGTCATCCCTTCAGGCCCATAGTTATCTAACAAAAATTTGATAGCAATATTATTATTCATGAACGCCGGATATCCAGTGCCCGTCTTTATACACTCAATGGCCTTAAGTAAAAAATCTTCTGGCAACTTTTCATCATAAAGTAAAGAAAGCGTTGGCTGAGGTGTTGCGCAGGTAATACCAGATTCAAGTATAAGAACTTCGAGATCGTTGCACGCTGGTTTGCCATCTTTATCTAGTCCACCAACACTAAGGTTGTTAAATGTATTACCAGAAAGAACTCCACCAACAACACCCATAGACGCAAAGCAATCAAGACAGGTAAATTTAACTCTCATACATTCAAGAAGTTCCAAAACTTCTTGCTTGGTTATACGACCAGAAGCCATATCTTGCTCATAGTAAGGATATAATACTTGTCCCAAGCGACCCGGTGATAATCCAGATATGGCATCCTCATTAAGGACAGCAACGTGGATAACCCAACACATCTGAAGTGCTTCGTGAAAGGTACGTGGAGGATGATGAGCGATCCATTCCATTATCTCAGCATTTTTTTTATATTCATCTTTTTGTTTTTTATCTTTTTCTAGTGCTTCTACACGACGTAATTCAGTAGAATAATTCAATATCCAATTCTGTATTCCCTCAATTACAAGTTTAACAGCTTCGTAATTGTAAAGACGGTTCATTCCAGAGATCCCGTCGCCATCAGCCCTTCCTGCAACCTTTGATTTCATTTCTTCAGCTATCTTTATCAAACCATCAAAGCCATATTGCAGAGGGTAATAATAGTTTGTAACTTCTCTTCCCTGAGGCAGTGTGTAACCTGAGTCGAACATACACACAAGACTTCGCATTATTTTTTCTTTTACTTCGTAATCTGGGACCATTTGTTCATACTTATGTCCAAGATCATCCACGGACCTGCCATGCCATAATCGCGCGATCTTAAGCATCATAGGAACTTCTTCTTGGCGCACACCAAATTTCCCAGCAAGAGAAATCACCTTGCCAAAGCTCTTGGTCACATTACCGCCTCCGGAACCAAACTTTGAATGTTCGTCTGCGCTGGTACCACCGCGTTGAAGTGCTTCTTTATAGAATTCGTCCTCTTTTGCCATGTAGTAACCTTCAGAAAGCCACGGCATCGGGAAAGAGCCCCTGTAATTAAAAGTCTTTTGAGCTACAAGCAATTCTCCAGGATAAACTGACGGTGTAAGATGCGAGAAAGCCTCCTTTAGCGCAGCTGCCCGTCTTACCACAGGAATCTCACAATCAAGTTCAAAATATTTTCTACTGTACCAATATGGAAATTCATTGTCGGCGGAAGACAATGTATTGTAGTAAATATCCCTTAGTCTCTTAGCACGAGCTCCAGGCTCGCCATTTATTTCTCTCTGTGAAAGTTGGTCCATTAAAAACCCTCCCCTATACCGAACCAGACACCATTCCCGTCACGGCCAGAAACAAAATCCAATCTTGCATTTATATTTAAGTCACTGTTAACTAAAAATCTAGCACCACCTCCGTATGAGGGGAGATCACTGTTGAGTTTGAATTTACTAAAACTATCCGTAAGATATGCAGTACCTATGAACGCCGTTAAAAACATCCTGGAGAACAAAGGGAGCCTGTACTCACCTTTAATTGCCATTAGATGTCTGCCTGTATATTTATCTACGGAATAAGCGTTAAAAATATTCCCTACACTAGCAAGCTGCCTGTAAGGAACATCCCCACTGTGGAGTTCAGCATAATATTCAACGACTATTGTGTGTTGGCCATAGAATTTGTAGTATTCTTTAAGATCAAGAGTGTACTTACCAAAGTCAAACTTACCGCCAAACCAGGTCGAATAGAACATCCCTTCTAGATCAAAAAGAAAACTTGTCTTCGGGGAAAAAATATTCTCTGTAGGAGTATTATTCCAAAAAATACCGAAGCCAGATTCTGGGCCACCATTCAGCCCAACAAGGTCATTCCTGTTAGAGAACGCAGATGATGGAACTTTGTTGTCCATCATATTGTATGCGAATTCGTACTTAGCACCTATGTAGGAGAAACTGGTTACCTTTGATCTAAAAAATATTTGAGCATCAAAGTCAGAGGCCTGATATGCGCCTAAAAGTGCCGGAGTATATGTGAACGGTTCAAAAAATCCGGACAGTTTTCTGTTATAATAAAAAGAGGTGAATAGGTTATTCTGCTCGTTGTCCCAATAATTGTTGAAGGAAGCGCCAAGTGTTGCATATTGGTTCTTTCCTGCAGCAAAAAAGGTCCTAATATACGAAGGCTCACTTAAAGGAGCGTCACCTTTCCTTCTGAAATAATACATAAGATCCAATCCAAGAGCGGACTGTCCGTCAGCTCTGGAATAAATAGGGAAAAGAACAAAGCCTGTATTCACAAAGCCCCTTGAATTGACAGGATAATCATCACTGGCATCATCATCGCTGCTCTGAAGTTGTTGCACTGGTTCCAGCGGTTCAGAATTAGACCAGTCCAATTTGTAGGGATCAACTTGTGAAGGATCGTTTTGTGCACGAACAACGTTGCAAAACGAGAAAATAGATACAATTACTAAAAGATACTTCAAGCCAGTTTCTCCTGTGGTCTTTTCTCCATTATAACACCAAGCACTGACGCAACTATAAAGAAACCGCCGACCACTACCATCATCTCTATTTTTTCAGAAAGAACGATTCCACCAAGAATGACCGCTATAACAGGATTAACGTAGGCGTACGTCATAACGACCGGCATTGGCAGTTCTTTAAGAGCTTTAACATAGACGGTGAAGGCTATCAGTGAACCAAAGACCAGCAAATAGGCCCAAGCTAACCAAGCAGAAGTGGTAGGATGTGGCATGGGTTCACCAAGAAGTAGAGAAACGATCAAAAAACCTATGCCTGCAAAAAATTGTTGATAAGCAGAACGCGTTAAGGCGGATATCTTTTTAGATTCACGTCTACGTTGATAGATGGAACCTATCGCCCAAGAAACAGTCCCAACTAAAATAAGTATTGTACTTAAAATATCGCTGTGGACCCCACTTCGCATTTTTGGAAGAACTAAAAAAGTAACGCCAATAAAACCCAACAAAATAAAAAACACCGCCGTCAGTCTGGGATATTTGGCATCCAGGAACGAATCTATCATCATTACCCATATAGGGGAGGAACCAATAACCAGCGCGGCATAACCAGAATCAACATACTGCTCGCTCCAAAGGATAAGGCCATGACCTGTAAGCCATGTTAGCAGCCCAGCTACAGCAGCAGTGAACATGTCTTTTTTTGAAATTAATATTTTATGTCCTCTCATTTTAGAGAACAATAAAAGTATCGGTCCCGCTACGAGCAATCTTGTTGCACCTAATGCAAAAGGAGGAAAACCACTACCGTGCATAACGCCGATACGCATCGCAAGATAAGTACTGCCCCAAACTAGGTACATAACAGAAAGGTACAAGAGCGTTTTCATGCGTTAATAACTAGCACAATACCGCAAAGAGTATATAATAAAGTTTGGGGTAACGCCGTTGAAGTTAAAAAGTTTTTTTATGTATCTCCTTAAGATCTCAGCGGCCATAGGCATAGTGTGGTATATGGTACACTCTGGGCGCCTTGACCTTAATGCTATCTATGAAGTAAAACGCAATTATCAGCTGGTAGTGCTTGCCTTTTTTATACTCTTGCTTGGGGTTTTTATAACTTTCTACAGATGGAAACTTTTGTTGAAAGGGCAAAACATAATCTTAAGCAACAAAGATGCTATTTCGCTGGGGTTCATAGGTTTATTCTTTACCTCAGTACTTCCCGGTGCCGTGGGAGGGGATCTGATCAAGAGCGTCTATATAGCTAAAAAAGTAAAAACAAATAAGACGTCCTCTGTTCTTACAGTATTAGTGGACAGAGTAATAGGTGCGGCCGCCCTTGTTGTGATCTGCACCTTTGGATTGTTGATAGATCTAAAGGCGGTGCTAAAACAACCGGCACTTAGTTCACTGGCGATAATGATAGTTCTTATATTGTTTGCCCTTATTTTAATGACTTTCATAGGCCTTTCTAATCGGGTCCACAAAAATAAATTTTTCAATAAGCTAATGGCAAAAATACCTTTTTCTGGAACGATAAACAAAATATATACCGCCTTCCATGCCTACAGGGAAACACACAGATATCTAACGTATGCGCTACTGCTATCACTCCTCAATCATGCAATGAATATAACTGCCTTCTACATAATAACAAAAGCCTTGGGGTTCGGAGGGTTGGGTTTATACGCATACATCTTTATAGTCCCTATCGGAATGATCACGACCGCGATTCCTCTAACTCCTGCGGGTATAGGCATAGGACAGGCGGCATATTTAAAATTATTTGAGTGGTCTCTAGGTCATCCAACAACGATAGGGGCTGACGCCATAACTGTTTGGCAGGCTTTAGCTTTGGTGATCTTCATGGCAGGTGGATATTTTTATATTACTTACCGACGTACTTTAACAGAGTAGTCCCCCAGGCAAAACCTAGGCCAAACCCTGTGATCATCCAATAACGTCCGTTATTACATCTTTCATGCTTTTCCAAAAGTTCATGTATAGCGATAGGTATAGACGAAGCTATAGCATTACCTTTATTCCAGAGATTAATATAATTCTTGTCCCTTGGTATCCCGCATCTGTCCCCTATTTCTTCCAACATAAATTTGTTAGCCTGGTGCATAATAACCCAGTCAACGTCATCCAAAGTCACACCGGTCTTTTTCATTACTTTTTCTGCGGACATAGGCACCGTCTTATCTGCAAATTTCATTACCTGACGGCCGTTCATATATAAATAATTTTTTGAACGTTCTATTCCTGGTTTCACAAATTCAAATTTGGAGGTTTCCTCGCTTATCCTTAATCTGCAGCCACCAGCAGGAACAACGATGTGCTCGGCGCCTTTTCCGTCGGTCCCGAAATCATGACTCATTATTTCAAAAAGTTTTGGATCTTCTTCAACAAGCACCGCAGCAGCGCTGTCACTAAACAAGGTATCTACAGAAAAATCCTTATAGCTTAAATATATAGAAAACTTGTCTGCAGTAACAACCAGACCTTTTTTAAAACCCATGCCTGCTATCAGCGATTGCGCCAAAGAGAGAGCATGAACAAAACCCGTACAGCCCATTCTTATATCTACTGAATATATGGAATTAGGTAATTCACAGATCGCTTGGACCTGCGCAGAAGTTTGAGGAAGTACATAATCTGGACTTAAAGTACAAAGCACCAGAAATTCTATTTCGTCCTTATTTATGTGGTTCTTTTCTATAAGTTTATTGACCGCTTTTGCAGCCATATCGCTTGTAAACTCATCTTCTGCAGCAATGTGCCTTTCTTTGATGCCAACTTTTTCTTCCAGAAAGTCATTTTTGGCATGTTCAAAAAAATCATTAGTGATGATCTTTTCGGGTAAATAATACTCTATTGCACTTATTCCTATTTTCATAATACACATATCCTTATTCCAAAAAGCCTTTCTTGTCAAAGTCCCAAACCCCTCCACTTTAAACAATGCGTCAACAAAAAGACAACATTTTTTATTAACTGGAACGCCTATTTATGCTAACAGTTTAATGGTGAAGCACTCTTTGCTAAAAAATACTATAATCAAGCTTTTCAAACAGGGTCATTCCAGAAATCTAAAGACCTTACTTGAAAAGATACACCCAGTTGATCTTGCACTTATACTTCCCAGTCTGGATGCAGAAAATAAAAAAGCTCTTTTTGAACATTATGTAACAGACAAGCAGGCAGCAAGAATAATCTCAAAGCTCAGGGATAAAAAAACGGTCTCAGCTGTTCTTAGTGGGATTAAAAGACGTAGTATAAGTGAGATCTTTAAACATATAAACCCTGACGACACAGCATATCTTTTGAGCATGCTCCCAATAGAAGAAAGCGAATCTTTACTAAAATTAATAAAAAAAACTGACGCAGAAGAGGTTAACAAGGTCCTAAAATTCAATCAGGACATCTCTGGTGGCATAATGAACACCTCCTACCTTTTTGTGCCGGTAAACTCAACAGTGGAAAATTGCATTAAGGAGATACACAAAACAAAAGATAAAAATGATTCTTTATATATTTACATCGTGGATGTGGAAGGGGCTGTAAAGGGGAAGATACCCTTAAAAGACCTCTTCAGGTGGCCGTTGGAAACAAAGGTCTCCGACATAATGGACAATGATCCTGTGTACCTGCCATGGAACGCTTCACCTTCTAAAATCACAAATACCGCTTACAGATACGGGGTTCCAGAAATACCAGTAATAGACGGTAACAAAAGATTAATAGGGGTTATCTCCATAGGGAACATCTTTAAAACAGCAAAAAAAGAAACGGCCTATAAACTACTAAAGAACAACGGATTAATCGATATAAAAGAGCCAACAAAAATAAACACCTTTAACTCAATAAAAATAAAATTCCCTATCCTTATCTATATGGCTGCTCTTGGGTTTTTAAGTTCAGTAGCAATAAACTATTACCTAGATATTAAGGGACCACACAGCGTTATAATAAGTTTTATCCCACTTGTATTGGTAACGGCCTATATCCTTTCTACCGGTTCAGCTGCAATATTATTGAGGGAGTTGTTCTTTGAAAGGATCAACGCAGCAGATACTTCCTCGTTCATGGTAGTTCTAGCGGAAGTAATGTCAGGAACTTTTTATGGTATCGTGCTTGCGTCAGCATCAATACTCTACACACTATCTCTGCTTACCAAAAATATAAAAATGGCGATCCTTTGTGCCATTGGCATATTACTATCGTCGATAATAGCTTCTTTTTTAGGAGCACACTTAAATGTTCTCACGGTCCGTGCCGGTATTAAACCAACTAGGGTTCCTCTACCGCTAATAATAGGGTTTACTGTTGTGGCCTGCCTGGTAGCTTACCTCTGGATAACGAACTATTTGTATTATACGAACGTGGTGCCGGACTCATGGAAAATTCTAAAATTCTGACAAACTGCATAGTTCTCTCCAAAAAAAATTTTGGAGAGGGACACTTAATGGTAACTTTACTAACAGAACAGTATGGCATAATAAAAGCTCCTGCCTTTGGAGGACAGCGACTGTCTAAAAGGTTCAAGGGAACTTTAGACTATTTCAAGTTCATAGAGTGTGAACTAGAACATAAAAAAAAGGACTCTGTGAATGTAATGAGCATCACATCAGTAAAGAGCGTTCTTCATAATTTTAAGACAATCGGTTGCAGTATAGAAAGATTTGCTGCTGCCAGCTACATACAAGAAATTTGTGCGATAGTCCTTACTCCCAACGAGTCTAAAGGTAAAAGCGGCAGCAATTATTTTTTAAACTTGTACGAAGCATTGTGTAAATTAGAAAAGCAAAATTCGGCGGAGGACATTCTACGCACGGTTTATGATTTCAGTGTGCTTCTTTACACAGACACAGGCTTTTTACCGGAGCTCCAAAAGATGTCTGGAACAAAAAATATCATTAGTCACTTGGGGGAATTTAACTCCAGAATATTAGGAGCTGCTCCAAAATCATTCACTGTACTAGAAAGTGTTATGAATGATACCTCACCGTATTCAAAATTATCCTAGTCAGGAGTAGTATTACTACAATATTTAGTAATATAGATTTTCTTTGCTCAGATAATTTTGGATGTAGTCTCCAACAGCTTCCTCTAGCGAACTGATCTTTTTGTCGTATCCGGCTTTAACAAGTTTGGAAATATTGGCTTCTGTGAAATATTGGTATTTGTTCCTTATCTCTTCCGGCATATCAAAATATTCTATAACTGTTTTTTTGTTCATGGCGGTCAATAAAGAGACTGCGAGATCATTAAAGCTTCTTGCTTTACCTGCTCCCACATTAAAGATCCCGTTTACCTTGCTGTTCTTGATAAAGAAGTCAAGAATACTGACCACATCCTTAACATATATAAAATCACGTCTTTGATCACCATTCTCTATATTCTTTACATAAGACCTGAACAAGCGAACAACACCCTCTTTTTTAGCCATCGGGAAAGAACGATAGATTATGCTGCTCATTTTGTTCTTGTGATACTCATTTGGTCCAAAAACATTAAAGAACCTTAATCCCACGACGGAATTAACATAGCCTGTGTTTATCAACCATTTGTCGAATAAAAGTTTAGAGAAACCATAAGGATTTAGTGGCTCCAACTCCATGGTAAGTTCATCGTTATCATTAAACCCTTTTGACCCATCTCCATATACAGCAGCAGAGGAGGCATAAATAAACCGAACATTGTTCTTTAAACACCAGGAACAGAGTCTTTTGCTGTATTCATAATTTTGATGCATCAGGTAGTTCATATCAAATTCAGTGGTGTCTGCGCATGCACCCATATGTATTACAAGCTTAACCTCAGGAAATTCTGAATTTTCAAGCTTTTCAAGGAAGCAGTCCCTGTCAATAAAATCAATGAACTTTAGACCGGCAATATTTTTCCACTTTGCTGGTTTTGTGAATTTATCGACCAGAAGCAGCTCTTTCTTACCGTCAAGATTAAGACTCTTTGCTATTACACTACCTATAAAACCTGCGGCACCAGTGACAATTATCATGGTTTCTCCATATTTAGTGTTTTTTAATCTTTCTTCGGGTATAATATAGCCCAATAAAAACAAAGACAAGCCTAATTTAGAGGGAGCTTATGGAAGAACCAAGAACATACAAATTTAGAAGAAGGGAAATAGTTCTGATATTCCTGCTGTTGCTTGTTGGAGGAGCGGTCATTTTTTCTCTCGGTATAAAAGTAGGACAGGGACTTCTTTGCAAGAACAATTCTCCTGTCAAGGAAGAGTCAAAACTAGACAACATCTATGATGCTGCCGAAAACGCTGACGATAATAAATTGCCAGAAAAAGCAGCTCCTACCGTAGAAAAAAAAGCAGATGTGGCAGTAGAAAAAGAAACGAAAACAGAACTTGGCATAAAAGAGATCACCAACGATATAAAAGGCAAATACACGATACAGATAAGTTCGTATCAAAGTGAACAGGAAGCAAAAAAGATAGCAGCAGAATTGTACGACTCAGGATACAAACTTGCCTACTACAGGGAGGCAGAAGTTCCGGGGAAGGGGGTTTGGTACAGGGTAGGGATAGGTTTCTTTAGGCAAAAATCCAGCGCGGAGACCTTTGCAGAAATGTTGAAGAAACAGGGTAAGATAGCGAGCTATCTAATTAGAAAGATCGATTAAAATATGGACTTAAAAAATAACACTCATTGCATAGTTATGGCTGGTGGCAGCGGGACAAGGTTTTGGCCTAAAAGCAGGATATTAAAACCAAAACAGCTTCTTAAACTTTCAGGTTCAGAAAAAACTTTGCTTGAAGAAACCATAGAAAGAACAAAAGGTCTTTGCCCGCAAAAAAATATTCATCTTGTGACAGGACAAAAAATAAGCACTGCTGTAAAAAAGTTATTCTCAAAAAACTGGCAGATAAATGTAATAGCTGAGCCAAAAGGAAGGAACACAGCTCCCTGCATTGGTTATATGGCCGCAAAAATATCAAGGACCAGCGATCCAGACGACATAATGGTGATACTGCCAGCCGACCACCTTATAAAAAAAACAAAGAAATTCATAGCCATCTTAAAGGATGCTGTGGAAGCAGCCTCAAAAAATAACTGTTTTGTAACCGTAGGCCTTCCACCAAGGTTTCCTCACACCGGATACGGCTATATAGAAGTTGGAAAGAAAATAAAGAATGAGTTATACAAGGTGAAGGCCTTTAAGGAAAAACCAGACCTGTTAACAGCAAAAAAATTCCTTACAAAAGGCAACTACTTATGGAACACAGGAATATTGGTAGTTAAGGCCAGTGTGGTTCTCAAAGAGATAAAAGAGCATATGCCAAAGCTGTACGCTGGCATAAGTGAAATAAGCAAAAGCTTCGGGACCAAAGCAGAAAAAAGAACGTTCAAAAAGTTATTCCCTGACTTAGAGGCGCAATCTATAGATTATGGGGTCATAGAAAAATTAAAGGATACACTAACCATAAAAGCTAATTTTGACTGGGATGATCTTGGTAGCTGGACAAGTATCGAAACGCTAAGAAGCAAAAAAGGGTTTGGTGTATCTAACATAGAGAACATTGTCTGGTTAGATTCAACTTCGAACATAATCGATTCTTACAGCGATAAAAAACTTATTGCCCTTTTAGGTATAAAAGACCTTATTATAATAGACACCCCTGATGTCCTGATGGTGGCAGATAGAAAGTATGACCAAAAAATAAAAGAACTGGTTGAAGAGCTAAAAAGAAAAAAGAAGAACAGCTTCCTTTAATTATGAAAAAAATAAATTACACCATACTGATTTTTATAACGACTATAGTTGTTATTTCCATCTTTGGACTGGATATAAAGCTAGAATCCTTTTTCTTTGATAAGACAGGCAGTGCATGGATGTATGGGGACTTTTTTTTATGGAAGTTCCTTTATAGATATGGACAAAAGATCTCCCTCCTGATCGGTATCATCTCTTTTATAATTTTTACCCTCTCGTTGTTCATAAAAAAGCTGGCCTCTGCAAAAAACAAAGCCTTATTCCTTGTTCTAGTTCTTCTTATAGCGCCGGGTTTTATAGTACAGACGCTAAAAGTTACGTGGGGAAGACCAAGACCCCGTGAAATAGTTAATTATGGGGGAGCACTTGAGTTCAGGACTCCCTTTGAACCAAATTTTAATTCATCGATGAGCACCAAGACAGGTAACTCCTTTCCTGGCGGGCACGCAGCAACAGGGTTCTATACCATTGCTCTCTATTCTGTTTTTAGAAAAAGATGGCTTTTGGCACTTACGATAGCGTATGGAACACTTATGAGTGTCGCAAGAATGGCGCAAGGAGCTCATTTTTTATCTGATGTTGTAAGTTCATTCTTTATCGTATATATATGTATAGAACTTTTTGAGTTCTTACTTGTAAAAAAACAAAAATAAGGAGTTTGGCATGAAGAAGAAAGTGATTATCATGGGCGCAGCAGGAAGAGATTTTCACAATTTCAACGTGTATTACAGGAACAATCCTAATTACGATGTAGTAGCTTTTACAGCTACTCAAATACCAGACATAGATGGCAGAAAGTACCCTGCAGTTCTATGCGGTAACAATTATCCAAAGGGTATTCCCATACACGCAGAGAGCGAACTTCCTGAGCTAATAAAGAAATATAACGTGGACGAAGTGGTATTTGCGTATAGCGATATTCTTCATCAAAATGTCATGAACAAAGCTTCCTGGGTAATGTCGATGGGCCCTGACTTCATCTTAATGGGACCAAAAAGCACTATGGTAAAAAGCACAAAACCTGTCATTTCAATTTGTGCGGTAAGGACAGGTTGCGGAAAAAGTCAGACAACAAGAAAAGTTTCAGAAACGTTAATAGCAGCAGGAAAAAAGGTAGTAGCAATAAGACACCCTATGCCTTATGGTGACTTGGCAAAGCAAAAAGTTCAAAGGTTCAGTAACTTAGAGGACCTTAAAAAGCATAAATGTACGATAGAAGAAATGGAAGAATATGAACCACACATAATGGCTGGTGTAATTGTTTATGCTGGAGTTGATTATGAAGCAATACTAAGAGAAGCAGAAAAAGAAGCTGATGTAATACTTTGGGATGGAGGTAACAACGATCTTTCGTTCTATGCTTCTGACCTGGAGATAGTAGTTGTAGATCCACACAGGCCAAACCATGAAGTGATGTACCACCCAGGAGAAACAAACTTAAGAAGAGCGGACGTAATAGTGATAAATAAAATGGAAACTGCTGATGCAAAGAACATAGAAATGGTAAGAGAGAACATTCGCCGCTTTAACCCTAATGCCATCGTCATCGATGCAGCATCCCCTTTATCCGTGGATAAGCACGAAATGATAAAAGGAAAACGCGTTCTTGTGGTGGAAGATGGCCCAACCCTTACACATGGTGAAATGAAGTATGGCGCTGGATATGTAGCTGCGCAAAAGTTTGGAGCTGCAGAAATAGTGGACCCAAGACCATTCGTTGTTGGGGAAATAGCTCTAACCTTCAAAAAATATCCTGGAATAGGACCAATATTACCTGCTATGGGATATGGTAAAAAACAGATCCGTGACCTTGAGAAAACAATCAACAGGGCCAAAGTAGACGTAGTTATTATAGCAACACCTATAGACCTTGGAAGAATAATAAAAATAAAGAAACCTCATGTAAGGGTTAACTACGAATTACAGGAGATAGGATTCCCTAGCATTAAAAGCGTCTTAAAAGAGAAAAAATTCATCTAACTTAAAAGAGCCAAAATCTTTTATAGTTTAGGACTCTTTTTTCCATTTCCAGGGCTTCCTGTATGGAGTCATCCGAGATAGCGGCGTCGCCACTTTCTAGATACTCAATGTGTAACTGTTCATATATATCCAGTATATTTTTAAGTATTGGAAGTCTATTAAAGGTCCGTTTACTCAATCTATTGAACAAAGATAGTGTAGAGAACAAGGTCCTGAACGACTCAACCAGACCTAGGTCATCCAAGATCTTTTTTATTTTGCCTCCATTAAAAACATTCTCACCAAAAAAACCATTCCTGCCATCCCTTGCGGTAACATCCAGATCCTCCCAAAAGGCAGGACCATGACTGGCTTTTCTTATTACCCAGGCTCGTATTGAAACAGTTGGAGAGCTGGAGACCATTCTTACCGCTCGCCGGAACTCTGATCTCGCTAGGCGTTTGTAATTCAAAAAAGCAGCTTCTCCATGTTTTACAAGTATGTATCTGCCAAAACCGGCATAGTAATTTTTTAATATCCCGCCAAGCTCACACGCAAGTAGTGCGGAGCCGCTGTATTCAAGAGGGTATAAATAGTCCCTATTGAACATCGAGGCAAACTCACGGCGGGCCATTTGGTTCTTATTCATTGAAACAACAGCTATCTTTAGGGCTTTCTTTTCAACGACTTCCTTTGCAACATTACCTCCACTTGCCCAAATTATGTTCTCAAAAGGAACACCATTTTTTTGCAACCAGCGATGAGGAATGTATCCCTTACCAACAAATCCCTTAGAGACCAGAACGAACTGCTTTTCTTTGTAGGAAATAGGCATTATCGCTTTTATTTGTCTTAACAACTCAGGAATAGCGTTGGCAGGAACAGAAAGAATTATAAATTTTGATCCCAGTGCTTTTGAAAGATCGGAGGTAAAATAGATGTTGTCGGTGTATTTTACAAAGAAGCTCCTATTAGTGCTTATCCTGGTTATGCTGCTAAATATATTTTTCTGTTTAACAAGGTCATAAAGTATTACACTGACGGTGGTCTTAAAAGAAGCAGCCAACGCTGCGCCAAAATCACCAGCACCTATTATGCCAACCTCGCAGGGCCTAACTATGTTAGATTCTTTTTCACCGGAAGACATAAAATCAAGAACACCGCTCAAAGTGCCTTCGGACATCGCAAGGTCCAATCTATCCGAGGGTATACCACAAGAAAGGAGTTCGTTATAAGACACGTGTTTTAATTAACTCCTCTTTAAAAAAGGAAGTTTTTCAATAAGGGCACTCAATGCTTTGTTGTCCTTAGCATCGGCTGTTCCACTAAAAGCCAATTCCAGGGTTTTAACTTCCGATCTCGAAAGTTTTACTCCATGCAGCGTATGTTCCTCAAAAGATTCCCAAACATAAGGACAAACAACTTTAACTATTTTTGCCATTGCATTAGCATATTCCCTTATTTCATATTGAGCATGCTGGTCCATTCTAAGCTTTAAGAAATGTAAAAGGTTCTTTAAGTCTATTTGCCAATACCATTCTGTGTACATATTCAAAGGCAAGCTGACCCTTGCCAATTCTTTTGCTATCCCTTTTTCGATCATAGCCTCGTAATTTTTATAAGAACTTTTATTGTTCGAACTTATTATTTCAAGGACTTTTGCTCTTAATTCCGCAGGGACTTCGTCTTTTGATCTGCCTTGTTTGTTATCCTTGCTTTGGAAGCTAATAACTTCCTCGGAAGGAACATAGAATTCATCTTTCATTACGGAATATCTTCCAGATATTTCATTAACCCTAGCCGTTCTGTGTCTTATCCACTGACGGGCGATGAACACAGGTAATTTACAATGAAAAGTAAAAACAACCTGCTCGAACGGAGAAGTATGTTCATTCATCCATAAGTAATCGATAAGCATTTTGTCTTCTCTAACTGTTTTTGTACCGGCACCATAAGAGACCCTTGCCGATTGGACTATTCTAGCGTCACTACCATAGTAATCAACAAGCCTTACAAAGCCTTTGTCCAAAACTTTTATTTCTTTATCCAGTAGTGCTTCTGCTTCTGGAACTATTACATGGCCCATATTATTCCTCGCTGCCTTTTATTACGCCAAGTGCGAAACATATTTTTTGTACCTTGTCCTTAAGTTCAAAAAAATCCTTGTAATCTTCCATTTTGACTTTTTTAAGGACCTTGCCAATCCTTTCTATATCCGGGTTCTTCATGGTCGTCAAAAGCAAAAGTTCCTCATAAGCGTACTTCGCCATAACAACGTAATTCTCTATAAGTATTGAGGAGTCAAAGGGCAGCTCAACAAATTCAAGGCCTATGCCGGGAACGGTATAATCGTCATCAGAAACGGGCTCTACTACCCTAACCACTTTGGCGTAGGTCTGAACAGTTTTGTCGGGTTCATGCAAAGGAAAAATAAGATATAACACATCGCCAATCTTCTTTAGGTCCACAGTCTCTATAAAAACACCTGAGTAGGAGACATCCTTAATAAGATTAACCTTTGTAACATCCTGAGCTATCGAGATAGCCTTTGTATTTATAGGGGCTCTGGTATGTCTTCTTCTATTTATCAAAGTTCTATACCTCCTCTATAAAAGGTTTGCCGCAAGTTCAGCCAATTCTGAACGCTCTCCTTTGGCAAGAGTAACGTGCCCAGCTATTTTTTGTCCTTTAAATCTTTCCACTGTGTAGGTAAGTCCATTGCTAGAGGAATCTATATAAGGATTATCTATTTGATAGCAGTCTCCGGTCAGAACTATTTTTGTGAAGTTACCGGCCCTGGTAATGATGGTCTTTATTTCGTGGGGTGTCAGGTTCTGTGATTCGTCGACTATAAGATATTGGTTAGCAATACTTCTTCCCCTTATGTAGGTAAGAGGCTCTATGTTCAGCATCCCTTGATTTATAAGTTCCTGCCATTTTCTTACACCTCCGCCACTAGCTGGTTTTTTCTTACCGGCAGTGGAGGCCTCCCCCGAGCCAAGGATGTATTCAAGGTTGTCAAATATTGGTGCCATCCAAGGATTCAATTTTTCATCTATATCTCCCGGTAAATAACCAATGTCCTTACCAAGAGGGAAAACGGGCCGTGATACAAGTAGTTTGGAGTAAACACCTGAGTCTATGGTCAAGGCAAGCCCGGCAGCAAGTGCCAGTAAGGTTTTTCCTGTACCTGCTTTTCCAACAAGGCTCACCAGCCTCATGTCGTCGTTCATTAACATATCCATAGCGAATATCTGTTCCACGTTCCTTGGAATTATTCCCCAAACACCGTCAGCGACTCCTTTAAGCAATTGTACTACAGAATTAGAACTAAGATCATATCTTCCAAGAGCGGTATGTGACGGTTCAACAATATTCTTAAGTATCACATATTCATTCGGCATAATACCACCGACGTTCCTCAGGTGAGTCAGGGGCACTCTTTTGTCCCTAAAAAAAGTATCTATCTCTTCCTTTGTACATTCAACATATCTTATACCGGCATACAGTTCGTCTATTCTTTGATCACCAGGCTCGTAATCAACAGCCTTTAGACCTAAAAGGTCCGCTTTTATCCTGAGGTTAGTATCTTTGGTTATAAATATTACAGTTTTTCTGTTATCTATATTCTTGTGTTTTAGGGCGGTCGCTAAAATAATATTGTCGCTGGTTTTGCTATCCAAAAAATTAAGCATCGGAGTCGTAGATTTTTCATCTGGAAGATCTACAAAAAGAACGCCACCCTTGTTGTTGTCCAAAGGAACTCCATCCAATAAACTGCCTTTGCTCCTCATGTCGTCTATAAATCTAGAGAACTGTCTCGCGTTCCTACCATTTTCATTAAGGTCTTTCTTGAACTTGTCCATCTCCTCTATAACAGTTATAGGTATGATGATGTCGTTGGCACCAAGTTTCATTATCGCTTGCGGGTCGAACAGCAATACGTTTGTATCCAGCACGAATGTTTTTCTTTTCATCAACAAATGCCTCCAGCTTAAATTCTTGATCTGACTTTACAAGAAGCAAGTACCATCCTTGAATACTCTTTTTTCATTCTCTTTAACACGTCCATAGCAAAATCCTTTGGTTTAATTCCAAACTCCTGCAGCGCTGACGTAGTTACAGGTGTTCCTTTATTCTCTATATTTATACCTATGTGTATCAGCGCAGAAACACTGGAAACAGATGCTATTGAAATAGACAATTTCCCTTTACCAACAAAAAGATCATCACCATGTTTTACGACCTTAACACCTTTTTTTAAAAGAGAACTGTGTATTTCCGAAACAAAAGCGTTCTGCACACCGATGGCACTAAAACAATCTTTTCCGAATAGTTCACCTATAAAGTGCAACATGTTGTCTGCTTTTATACTCTCTTTTGCCAGAACATCCTCTAGGTCCGCCATGTTATCGTATGAAATATTACAAGGACCACAAAACGCAACCACAGCATCGCCCATTATCCCTGTTGTCTTATAGATCCAATGAGGAGCTAATTGGCTTCCGTCGTATCTTGTTTTTTTATCTATATACTTTATCTCAAGAAAAGTTCTTTCCATTCAGCATCCCTTCCATGGGCCTTTAGTGCATTCTTTAGACGCAAGCAAGACTCACACCTTCCACACATTCTCTCATAACTGTCGTAACAGCTCCAGATATATTCTTTGCCAAGCCCATATTCTTCCATAAGCCCTAAAAGCTCCTTTAATATGTCCGTTTTCACCATCTCAGCAGAGAACGAAACTAACCTAGGTTTAGATAAAGTGGAAAATTCAAAAAGTTCATTTGCTTTGTTAACAAAATCGATCGTATTATCCGGGTAACGCCCTGCTTCCTCTATATTAACGCCGATAACTAGCTCCTGATATCCTTTGGATTCTGCTATGGCTGCTGCAATGTTAACAAAAACACCGTTCCTGTTAGGTACCCACTCTGCAGGTTTATCTTTTGCACTGATCTCTTCCAGCGAGTTAAAAGTTGTTGGTTTTACACCGTGCGAAAGCAAAGTGGAGGTAAGGTTTTTGTACCATAGGAGATCTATTTTTATGAATTCAACGTCTAATTTTGTACAAGCTCTTTTAACATGAACATATTCCTGCGAGGCAGACTTTTGCCCATAATCAAAGAACAACGCAGCTACCTCACCAAAAACTTTTTTTGCTTTAAGTAAATTATAAGTAGAATCAAGTCCCGATGAAAAAAGGACAAGGGCTTTGGAGTGTTCTTTAGTTGGTCCTGTAAACGGCTCTTGCATCTTCTGATTCCCAAACACTCACTTCGAAAAGCTCAGGAAAAACCTTCACTAGCTCCTCAAATATGTGCTTGCAAAGATTCTCAGCCGTAGGGTTGATTTTGTCAAATGGAGAGAGTTCGTTTATATAAGAGTGGTCAAATCTGGAAAGGACTTCTTTGAGAGCGCCCTTTACTTCTTTAAAATCTATCATCAAACCAACATCATTAAGACTATTGGCTTTTAGTGCTACCTCTACTTTCCATGTGTGCCCGTGAAGGTTCTCGCATTTACCACCATAGTTTCTAAGGTTATGAGCTGCACCGAATTTGCTTGTTACTCGGATCTCAAACATTCTTGTACGCCAGCTTTTGGTAGATCTTCATTATTCTTGAATAGAACTGGGTAGGAATACGGTCGTTATCACTTATGACCCTATCTATCATGGTAGGACCACAGTTGTAAGCTGCAAGGTAGTGCTTCATATTATTGTTGTATTTTGCTGAAAGTTTAGAAAGGTAATATGTACCTATCAAAATATTGGTTTTGGCGTCTCTTACTTTACAATTGTGTTCAGGAAGACCCATTTCCAAACAAAGATCCTTTGCGGTATGAGGCATAAGCTGCATCAATCCAATTGCTCCTTTAGAAGAAACGGCCTCATTATCAAAAGAAGACTCGACCGTTATCACAGAAAGCACCAACATCGGGTCTATGTCATATTTTTTAGAAGCCTTTTTAACTTCTCGAGCCAAAAGGTCATAGTCAGCAGCACTAAGATCGTTGATATTATTAAGTTCCGTATAAGCGACTATAACGTTCTTTAGAGACTCTAATTCCTGTTTCTCGTTGGACTGCACCCCTATATAATAAAAGAGTCCTACAAGATAAATAACTAATAGGGCAGCAACAGTACAGATCACCTTTACATTAAAAAAAGGCTTTATTGTCATGATGTTAGCAAATTTAGCATCAAAATAATATGCGTATTTGCGTGTACTTTTAAGGTTCAGTTTCATGTTTCCCCCTGTAATCACTAATACTATAGTTACTGCAATTACAGTGCCAACTTGTACAGGCATACCAAACAATGCGAAATAGAGTCAAGTCTTAATTTTACAGGGGTTTTAGTACGAGCAGCTAACTATTTAAAATTATTAAATTTTTAGACAAGATGCTTGATTTTATTGGGTTATTTCATATTGTGCTATGTAAAAAGTTTATACAGACGTAAGGTATTTGGTCTAACGGCGCGTCGTATCTACTTTCTAGTCTATATCTAAAATAATGTATTGGACTTGCTTGAGGCCATTCCATTCGTTTATAGAAGGTTTAAAAACTATGTCTATTTTGTCGTCCGCATATTTTTCCATGTCCACCATATTAAACCCTATCGCATCTATTCCGTTATCCAGTTTTAGCTTCAGGTGCTTATCCTTAAGGATCGTTTTATTCACAACCTTAACATTCCTGCACAAAAATACAGGGTATGGATTTTCTGAACCAAAAGGTTCCATTCCCATTATTTCTTTTATCATTTTCAGATTAACATCTGCTGGTTTGACTTCAACATCAACTTCTATTGTAGGGTGCATCTTTTTACTTTTAACGTATTTACTAACGCCCAATTCAAAGAGTTCTTCAAATTTTGGTATCCTATCTGTCTTTATGCTCATGCCTGCAGCCATATCGTGACCACCAAAGTCTTCAAAAATATCCCTAAACTCAGAGAACACCGCAAAAATATCTATCCCATGAATGCTTCTTGCGGAACCTTTTGCGATACCATGATCGCTTATTGAATATATCGCTGTCGGTTTATACCATTTCTCCACTGCTTTGGAGGCAATTATGCCTATCACACCCTGATGCCAGCCAACGGATGAAAAAGTCAGTGAATATTTGGAGTCCAGATCAGAAGACATTTCTGCTATCGTTTGGACCTGTTGCCACGATTTATTTTGAAAAGAGACTCTTTTTTGATTTTCTTCGTGAAGCTCCTGTGCAAGATCTTTAGCCTCTATGTCGTCTGTAGAAAGTAAAAGAGCCACAGATCTTGAAGCACTCCCCATTCTGCCGGCAGCGTTCAGCCTTGGAGCAAGTATATATCCAATTGAATCTGAAGTTATTTTCCCTTTAAGGCCACTTACTTCCGCTAGCGCTTTTATACCTTTTCTGGGATTGGAATTAATAAGTTCCAACCCTCTTTTGACCAGGATCCTGTTCACTCCTAAGATAGGTACAACATCAGCGACAGTACCAAAAGCTACAAGATCAAGATAGTCCTTTAGCTCAGGCTCTTGTTTTGTAGAACTAAAATACTTTCTTTCTCTTAATATTTTTCTTAGCGCTATCGCAAGGTAATAAGCTACACCAACACCTGCAAGACTGTTAAAGGCCTGTGACTCATTTGGTCTGTGAGGATTAACAAAAGCGTATGCATTTGGTAGAACCTCGCCTAATTTATGATGATCGGTAACAATGAGGTCTATCTTCTCTTTTTTGCAATGCGAAGCAGCCTCTATGCTCGAGGTACCACAATCAACAGAGATTATAAGTTCTGCGCCTTGTTTTATTATTTTTTTAACAGCCTCAATTGACATTCCATAGCCTTCTCCAAACCTTTCTGGCTGGTAATAAAAGAAAGGAGTGTTTATTTCTTTAAAGAACCCGGCTAAGATCGCAACGGCTGTTGAACCATCAATATCGTAATCACCATAGACGCAGATCATCTCTCCCTTGTAGATGGCATCCGCTATCCTTTCTGCTGCAGTTTTTGTATCACCCAACAGGAATGGGTCTGGCAATTTAGATAGGGTCGGAGATAAAAATTCTTCTATTTGGTCTATAGAGCTATAACCCCTGTTCAGAAATACTTGTGCAACAACAGGGCTAACATCTATTTCTGTAGAAAGTCTTTTAGCATCCTCGGTTATGCAGGATCTAACATTCCATTTGTATCTGGCCATTTATTTTTGCGCTACAGCAGCAGCTTTTGCCATTTTCCTTCTTTCCATAAAGTTATTGCTCCACAGAACGACAGGAGAAGCAACAAAAATGGAAGAGTAGGTTCCAACGACTATACCGACTGCAAGAGCAAGAGAGAAGTCCCACAAGGTACTTCCACCAAATATCAGCAGCATTACAACAACAAGCATCGTTACGGCGGAAGAAATGATTGTTCTGCTCAAGGTTTCGTTAACGGCAGTGTTTATTACTTTCTCTAACGGAGTTCCTTTTTGTTTGGTAAAAGTTTCCCTTATCCTGTCGTATATGACGACAGTATCGTTGACGGAGTAACCGGCAATGGTCAGCACCGCCGCAACAGTTGAAAGGGTGAACTGTGTCCCTGTAAGCGAGAATACTGCAACTGTTATTATGATATCATGCAGAGTTGCTATAACAGCACCCGGAGCGAACTTGTAATCAAACCTTATTGCTATATAAATAAAAATACCTATCATCGCATATAACAGTGAGTAGATACCACTAAGTTTCAGTTCCTTTCCAACCTTAGGACCGACTATATCTATTTTTCTGATCTCATAAGCATCCTTAGAATATTTAGCTTCAAGTTTTTCCTGAATACTCTTGGTTATAGTGTTCAACTGGGTTTCTGAACCTTCTACCCTTATAAGAAATTCATTCACTTTAGAATCACCACCGAACTGCTGGACCTGAACATCCCCTGCTTCAACCTGTTTCATTAGGTCCCTTATTTCTGAACTTGAAACTTTAGGATCATTGAAACGGACATTTATTTCTATACCACCCCTAAAATCTACACCGTAGTTGAGGCCTTTGGTAAAGAACAACACAAAAGAAGCCAATATGGCGATACTGGATATGATCGCCCAAAGATTTCTCCTCCCCATAAAGTTGAAATTGGTATGTGGTTTTATCAGTGTGAACATAATATCGCTCCTCCGCTTATTGTACTTATATACTCATCCTCTTGACCCAGCCCTTATCCATCATGAATTCAAAAGCCCATCTTGTTGCAAAAACTGCAGTGAATAGCGAGAACACTATACCAACAAGAAGAACGACAGCGAACCCCTTTATAGAACCTGTTCCGTACTGCAACAACACTATACCAGAAATAACGTTGGTAACGTGGGCGTCCAAGATAGTCCAGAAGGCCCTGTCGTACCCCATTTCCAATGCTGCTCTAGGAGCATTGCCAAGACGTAGCTCTTCTCTTATCCTCTCGTTTATCAACACGTTGGCGTCTACGCTCATACCGACGGTAAGAATTATACCGGCAATACCAGGCAACGTCATGGTCGCATCGAACATTATAAGAACAGCCACCAATAATAAGACGTTAAGTCCGACTGCAAGGTCCGCAATAAAACCAGAAAAACGATAGTATATAAGCATGAAGAATACAACGAGCAAGGAACCAAGTATAAAAGAAAGTTTACCTTCCGCGATACTATCGCTACCCAGCGACGGTCCAACAACTCTTTCTTCTTCAAATACAAGTTGCGCTGGCAAAGCTCCTGCTCTTAACACGAGTGCAATGTCCTCTGCTTCTTGTTGTAGTTCACTAGCAGGTCTTCCTCTACCCAAAGTTATTTGGCCGGAGTCACTTATTTTAGCTTGTATAACCGGTGCAGAGTAAACGTTACTATCAAGAACGATAGCAAGTTGTTTCCCTATATTGTTACCTGTTAGAGTTTCCATGAATTTTGAGCCAATAGAGTTCATTTGGAAACTTACGGAAGGTTCACCAAAATCCTGGCTGTAAGCAACGTAAGCATCCTTTAGGTGATCACCTGTTACCATGCTAACCTTGTCTAGCAGATATGGTTCAAAGATCTTTTTGCCACTATTGGGATCTACTTTTTTCTCGAAAAGTATTATTGTGCCTTCAGGAAGATCCTTAGACAGAAAAGCATTCAGCTTATCCATGTAATCAGGATAAGAAGTGCCTTCCTTATATTCCAAGCCTGATTCTTTAGCTTTATTAACAAGGACCATTAATTTTTCTTTATCAAGTCCAGCGTCGTGACGAACTATTTTGAACTCAAGTCTTGCGGTCCTGCCTATAATAGATTTAGCTCTTGTTGCGTCTTTAACACCCGGCAATTGAACAACTATCCTGTCCTCTCCCTGTGCCTGAATGCTTGGTTCATTAACGCCGAACTCATCTATTCTGTTACGTATAGCTTCTATGGTCTGGTCCAGTGCATTCTTTTTTCTGAACTCTTTTTCTTCAGGTTTTATATCGAACTGCATAAAACCATCGCTGGTTGTAACAAAGATCATCCCTGTAGATTTTTTAACTACCTCATTGATCTTGTCCTCCTCAGTGCTTTTTGCCGCCTTAACAAGTATCAACGTGGAACCTTCTCTTCTGGAGATCTTGTCCAACACTATATTTTCTTTCTTTAATTCGCTGGTTATCCTTTCTATATTCCTGTCAACGTGCTCTAACAGTACTTTTTCCACATCAACGCTCAACACAAGATGTGTTCCACCTTGAAGGTCAAGACCAAGCTTTAGACCTTTAGAAGGCAAAACCTTAGACAGCCAGAACGGTGCTTTATTCACTGGGAATAACACCGGAGAGACCACCCAAAGCGAGGCTAGTGTAATCAAGACTAGAAAATAAAAACGAGTTCTTACACTGAACATAAAACCACCTCTTGATTATTAATTACTTTATTTCGGCAACAGCTTCTTTAGCAGAAGCAGAGACCATTCCCTTTAGAACTTTGATCTTTGAGTTCTCATCGATCTCTATAGTTACTATCCTATCGGACACATTATACACAGTCCCTATAATACCACTTGAAGTAACGACCTCGTCACCTTTCTTTATGCTTGAAAGAAATTCAAGATGTTTCTTTCTTTGTTTCTGTTGTGGTCTGATCATGAAAAAATAGAAAACCAGGATTATAAGAGCAAAAGGCATAAGCATATTTAACATGCCCATTGCGCCACCTGCTTTTGGAGCAGCCGCTTCTTGCGCAGAAAGATTACCTATCAAAGATAAAATGAATAACATAAAAAACCTCCTAAGATTGAAATTTGACTACATATCTTTATTATAGTTATTTAAAAAATCAGCATAAAAATTGTCAAAAGTGCCCTTTTCCATAGAGTTTCTGACATTCTGCATAAATCTCATGAAAAACCGCAAGTTGTGAACAGTGTTCAAATACGAGGAAAGTATCTCCCCAGAAGTATATAAATGCCTTAAATAAGCTCTGGAAAAATTCCTGCAAGTGTAGCAATCACAGCCCTCTTCGAGGGGTTTGGGGTCATCTATGTACCTGGCCTGTTTAATGGAAATCTTACCGTTAAACGTATACAGGCTGCCATTTCTGGCATTCCTGGTAGGAATAACGCAGTCGAACATTTGAACACCCCTTTTTACAGCAAAAAGTAGGTCTTCCGGCTCCCCAACACCCATGAGGTAAACAGGCTGAGGAGTTTTAACATGCTGCATTAAATAGTCCAGCGTCTCATACATGACTTCCTTGGGTTCCCCAACACTTAAGCCTCCTATGGCGTAGCCGCTAAAACCTATTTCCATCAATTCCTGTAAACTACGAAGCCTCAGGTCCTTTTCCATGCCTCCTTGCACTATCCCAAAAAGATGTCCATTTTTTCCTAAACGTTCCCACTCTTCTTTTGAGCGCTTTGCCCATCTGGTAGTAAGCGACAAGGACTTTTCAATATAATTCCTATCCGATCCGTAGGCAGGACATTCATCAAAAACCATTTTTACATCCGCACCAAGTGCATCCTGTATCTGTATAGAAAGTTCTGGAGTAAGGAAATATTTTGTACCATCGATGTGAGATCTGAACCACACGCCGTCCTCTGTTATTTTTCTTAAAGCTGTCAAACTAAATACCTGAAATCCACCGCTGTCTGTTAGTATTGGTCCATCCCAAGCCATGAACTTATGAAGCCCTCCAAGTTTTTTTATTAACTCGTGCCCCGGCCTAAGAAATAAATGGTAGGTATTGCCCAAAATTATTTTTACTTCCAGTTCTTTAAGCATCGACGGAGGAACAGCTTTAACTGTTCCCTTGGTGCCAACCGGCATAAATACTGGGAGTTCAATATCTCCGTGTATAGTTTCAAGGACTTTTATCATATTTGTTCGTATCTTGCAGTAAAGTGCCTTAACACTGGAGCTTCATAGATCATCTTTAGCCCTTTTATGTTATTTTTTTGTTCGCTTACTATTTCAAAGATCTCTGCGATATAATCCATGTGGCTTTGAGTATAAACTCGTCTAGGTATTGCAAGACGTACAAGTTCCATTTGTGCAGGTCTGTTCTTTCCCGTCACTGGATCCCTGTCCATCATGGCGCTTCCTATTTCCACTCCTCTGATCCCGCCAATATTATATAGTTCACAAGCCAAGGCCTGTGCAGGGAACTGATCCTTTGGTATGTGAGGCAGCATGGCAGCAGCGTCAACAAATATTGCGTGACCTCCAGTAGGTCTAATTATAGGGATCCCTATTGCAGTAAGTTTTTCTCCCAAATATTCCACAGAGCGGATCCTATAAGCAAGATAATCCTCTTCAACTACTTCTTCAAGACCTCTCGCCATTGCAGCCAAGTCCCTTCCTGCAAGCCCACCATAAGTAATAAAACCTTCTGTAAGGATAAGCAAATTCTTCGCCTTCATTGTAAGTTCATCGTCGTTAAGGGCAAGGAACCCTCCGATATTGACAAGAGCATCTTTTTTAGAGCTCATTGTTGCACCGTCACAATAAGAAAACATTTCTTGTGCTATTTCCAACGGAGTTTTATTCTCGTAGCCTTTTTCTCTTATCTTTATAAAGTAGGCATTCTCTGCAAATCTACAAGCATCAAGGAACATTGGAATACCATATTTTACGCAGATCTTTTTTGTTTCTTTTAGATTTTCCATGGAAACCGGCTGCCCACCACCGGCGTTGTTAGTTACAGTTATTATCACAAGAGGAATATTCTTTGGACCGATCTCTTTTATTGCATTCTCTAAAAGCTTAAGATCTATATTGCCTTTAAAAGGATGTATCAAGGAAGGTTGCTTACCCTCTGCAATAACCAAGTCGAGAGCTTCCGCACCAGAATATTCAACATTGGCCCTAGTTGTATCAAAGTGTGTATTGCTTATTATCGTCTTACCTTTGCCACCGATTATGGAGAATAAGATCTTTTCCGCAGCTCGACCCTGATGAGTTGGTATTATATTCTTTAAACCGGTAATTTTTTTTACAGCTGCTTCAAATTCAAAAAAACTCCTTGCCCCAGCATAGGACTCGTCGCCTTCCATGATCGCTCCCCACTGCCTTGCGCTCATTGCAGAAGTTCCGCTATCCGTCAGGAGATCTATAAAAACATCCTCGGCCCTAACGTTAAAAAGATTATTGCCGGCTGCTTTTAAAGTTTTTCTCCTGTATTCTTCCGTCGTCGGCTTTATGGGCTCGACCATTTTTATCTTGAAAGGCTCAACTACAGTTTTGATTTTTCTCATAATTATTTATCCGTCCTTATTTTACTGACTTCGTCAGAAATTTGTTCGTTAGCCTCATCCTGAGCAGGAGCATTATCGTCCGTTATATCTTGTTCTTCTGGTGCTGTAACTTTTTTAGGCCGACCCTTTTTAGTTGTTGTCTGCTTATTTTCGTCAGCCGTGTCAGTATTATCACCATTATCTTGAACATCAAGAAGTTGTTCATCCTGAGTTTCTTCTTTTGGAGAGAATTTCTTTCCATACTTTTTGGAGAAGTCCTTTGTCTTGCTTTCTTGAGGCTGAGGCACTGTCGCTTTTTTGTCCGCCTTTTCCAGGTCCTTCTTTACTATCTGAGGAATGTCTAAAGGCCTAACAACCGTTCTTTTACCTGCATAAGAGAGTTTGATATAATCCTGCACGTTCAGTGCGAATTCCTCAGGTTTTAGATCTTCACGTTCTATTTCTTTGCTACTTCCGTCCACAAGAAAAACATAATCCTGCACAGGTATTTTAACACCTTTAGTCATTATGGCGATCTTGCCATTAACGTCTCTTTTAAAGTATGTCTCTGCAAAATACTTCATATAGAATGGTGGAACATAACCCACATCGATCGCATTAGAAGGCATTGTCCCGTATTTTTTCGTATATGAATCCATCAAATTCTTGATCCTTCTGGTCTCATCAGCTAGCTGACTTTTTATAGCAGGTTCTTTTGCTCTGAGCTCATTTTCATTTTTTCTGGAAGCTTTTGTATCAGGATACATATCGTTCAGGTCGTAAAGTTTGTTATACGCTTCGTCCAATTTGTCCTGCTTCATCAATTCCTGAGCTTTGTTGTATATGGACTCGGCCTTGCTCTCTCTCATTTTTATTTTAGTATCCTGCATTATCTTTGGGTACATCCTAACAGCAGAAAAAAGAGCGATAGAAATAACTATCAGAGAAACTATTGCCTTTACTGGATACTTTCCCTTAAGCTCTTCCTGGTCCTCTTCTGTAAGCCCATATTGATAAGAATTTTGTGTTTCAAAATTACCATACATTTCCCTGTTCTGATCTATTGTAGGTAGTGCCTGTTTCCTTATTTCTTCAAAATTAGTTGTAATACCAGCATTGGCAGGAGCCTGTCCTCTCGGAGTTGTTCTTCTGTCGAACTCTTTGCATTCCTTTATCTGGACCCAATTCTCAAAACCATCTCTCCAAACATAGTACGTCCAAAAAATAACTTTATTGTTGAGAGACTCCTTTATGTAGCTGGACGTATAAGGACCCATTTGATGTTCACCATCGTGAACGAACCAAAGGTCCTGCCCTTCTGGAGCTGTTCCTGACTCTTCAACAGGAACTTCTGCTTTTGGTGTTTCAACTAGCGGCTGTCCACCGTCGGGCATAATAAGACGTCTATCAAACTCCGCAACATTATATATAAAGTCCCAATCGTTGTACCCATCTTTGAACAAATAATCATTGAACTTAAGATTTCCGCTCTTAAGCATTTGAACAACCTCGTCCTTTGTGTAGGGACCATAGGTCTTTCTGTTCGTGTTTACATACCAAACCCTATTCTCTGTCATATGACACCACCTTTAACTAGTGCTCTTATTCCTTCCACAAAAGGAGGGCGCACAATACCCTTTTCCGTGATTATACCAGCAATTAGGCTATTTGGCGTAACATCAAATGATGGATTAAAAGCCTTGGCATTTTGAGGGCATATAAAAGTACCGCCTACCTTCCTAACCTCGTCTATGGAACGCTCTTCTATCGGGATTTTGGAGCCATCCGAGCAGTTTACATCTATAGTGCTTATGGGCGCAGCAAAATACATCGGGATCCCATGATATTTTGCCAAAACAGCTACAGAATAGGTTCCTATCTTATTTGCAGAGTCCCCGTTGGCTGCGATCCTGTCCGCTCCAACGATAACTATATCTATTTTTTTCTTGGACATTAAATGGCCGCTCATATTATCTGAAATGAGAGTACAATCGATGTTGTCTTTCATTAATTCCCACATGGTAAGCCTAGCTCCCTGCAAAAAAGGTCGGGTTTCATCGGCATAAACGTGGACTTTTTTACCTTCTTCCACTGCAGCCCTTATTACCGCAAGCGCAGTACCATAATCCGCTGTTGCAAGAGAACCTGCATTGCAATGAGTAAGAACATTCATTCCGCTCTTGATCACATAACTGCCGTTCTTGCCTATTGCTTTATTGGTAGCGACGTCCTCATCGTACATTAAAAGGGCTTCCTGTATCATCAGTTTGGTTATTACAGGGATCTCCTTTGTATTTTCACAAAGGGAATAAAATTTTCTTTTCATCCTATCTATTGCCCAAAAAAGATTTACCGCCGTAGGTCTTGTTCTGGCCATCGCATTTGCGATACGATCAAACTGTTCCTTGAACTCATCAAAATTCTCTATCTTGGATTTCAAAAGACCTAAGGCTATCCCATAGGCGGCAGCTATCCCTATCGCTGGAGCACCACGGACCACCATGGTCTCTATTACAGTAGCTACTTCCTGATAACTCGTACAGCTAATATATACTTCCTTGTTTGGAAGCAACCGTTGATCGATAAAACTGACGGCCTCCCCGTCCCACCTTAGAGTATAAAAACTTCTGTCACTCATTTGAAGCTCCTAGAATTTGAATCCTTTTATTGCCTGCTTAAGTTTGTCCGTAGCCTGACCTTTAAATTTTTGTATCGCTGTGTTTGCCTGCTCTTTTAATTTTTTCTTCTGCATATCGACTGTCTTTTCCAAAAAATATTGAACAAGTTTTGCTCCGTCCAGTTTAGGCTTTGTAGCTGGTCCTGTTAAATGGATCGGCAACTGTGAAAGTTCTTTTTTATCCACTTTAAAAGGTTCATAAGGAAGGTTTTTGTAAGGAACTGTCACCATGAGGTCCATATCTATATAATTATTGAAATCAATGTTCCCTTTACCTTCTGCCAAATACTCCTTTTCTTTTGCAAGGATCCTTTCTACATATATTCTTTCGTCTTTAATTGTGAAAATACCTTGCACTGTTTCCCAGCCAGGGTTACCTCCAAAAATATTCCTTCCTTGAGTAGGTGCTATTTTTCCGAGTTTGTCGCCTAGCGTTTTACTTAGGACTTCATTAAGTTCTTTTGAGCTATACACAAAATTATTGAAGGCGAAGTTACCGTTACCTGTAAGACTTTTTTGAACATCTCCAACGGTGTACCCAGAGGCGGCTATGGATATCTTGCCAGACAGAGTTCCGTCAAGGACCCCTTTGAGATCTGGCATTAATGCCTCTACTACCTCTTTTACCTTAAGACCTGAAACCTCAAAATTCGCAGTGTAGGAAGGTCTTGTAACGTTAGGGATGACCGTCAGTCCTGAGGACAAAGTACCTCCTAAAGTATCTACTTTAAATTTATTAATGTTAAAATTGCCCTTTGATGCATTAGCCTGGAACACAAAGTTATTAAAAGTAAATCCTTTGGCAAGTATTTTACTAGCTTTTATGCTAACAGCTAGGCTGTACTTAGCCAGAGACTCATTCAGCGATTTGATCTGTTCTTTTGTTACCAATTCTTTTTTCTTATCTATTGGAGTAGAAGCTTCTGGGGTCTCCGAAGATTTAGCACCTTTTTTGTTAGATACTTTTTTTTCTGCAGGCATGAAACCATTAAGGTCCAAATGAGACGACGTTGCATCAATAGTAAATGAGTTTGGATTCTTAGAAGAATTAGATATCTTGGCAATAAGGTCGTTCTTTGTTACAGAGTTAAAATATTTAATGTTAGTTTGAAGAGTTGGGGATTCAGAATCTAAATTCGTTATTTTACCATCTGCCTCTATAACATCATCCAGCAACCATACCTTTAGCGACTGTATATCCACGTTTTCCTTTGACTTAGTTGCAAGCATCTTAACTTTTAAGGAAGAGCCCACTGCTTTATTAAAACTTTTGCTCTTTATTTTTACGTTAGTAGCATTAAGTTCAATATCCAATAAAAGTTTTTGTAAAGAGCCAGATAGTGCAAGTTTAGATTCAATCAATCCGTTAAGGTCATATGCTTCAAGTGATGGAAGTAATTTTTTTATGTTGCCAGATTCAATTGGTAATGCAGAAACAGTTAGGACCAGCGGTGTTGTATCTTCTTTAAGGTCCGTTATCTTACCTGTAAGTGTTAGCCACGGTTTGAACAAGGTGATCGTAGCCTTCTTCACGGTCAATAAGGCATCATTACCTGAAGCACTAAATTCAAGCTTCAGTGGAATGCCTTTTGGTTTTATGAAAGAGGGAGAAGTATAAGAAAGTTTTGTTGCATCGAGCATTGCGTGAACATCAAAATTATCATTGCCTATAGGCTTGATCTCTATGTCCGTTTTCCAGTCTCCTCTAATGCTAAATTTCTTGTCTTCCACCTCTAATGGAGAGCCCGCCTTTAGTTCTATGCTTTTATCTGCAGGATCTATCATCAGTTTAAAGGATAGTGATTTGACATCATATTTCACTTTAGGGGAGGTATATTTAACTTCACCATTGCTGACATCAAAGGTGAACCTGCTCATGAATAAATAGGAAAGATTGTCCTTTTTTTCTTCCTTGTCTGGTTGTTCTTTTTTGCCAGTGGATACATCAACAGCTTCTTTTTTTATCATAAGGTCAGAAATATTATTTATATTTTTTTCCTTCACTATGAAATCAACGTAAGGGTTTTCCAGTCCAAGACTGATGTTCGGTTTTCCAAAGATCAAGGACACTATGCCAAAACTAAGTTTGGCTTCCTCGCATTTAAAAAGATCTCTTCTTTGAAAATCTGGTGACGACTTAAAAATGATATCCTTCACTTCAAAATGTACCATGGGAAAAAGTTTTAGTTTTACTTCCCCAACGCTTAACTCTCCTTTTGTATTTTCATTAACATAGGACACGGCCGTTTTTTTGACTACGTTCACGTCTACAAAAAAATAAACTGCAACAAGTGCAACCATCCATAACAGAAAAACAATCGCCAAAGCCAGACCAAAATATCTAAGTACCCTTCGTTTTGTTATTTTCATTATTTTCCCTTCTCCTTAACCAAGTTTCTTTTTTAATAGTTCATTAACAACAGCCGGTTTTGCTTTTCCACCACTTTTTTTCATTACCATTCCTACTAGGAACCCCATTACAGCGACTTTACCAGATCTATACTGTTCGACCTGCACAGAAGACTCCCTTATTACTTCCTCTACTATTTGTTCTATTAACCCCTCATCGTGTATTTGAGATAATCCCTTATCCTCCACAATTACCTTAGCGGATTTTCCACTCTTTAACATCTCCTCAAAAACATCTTTTCCTGTATTTTGATTAATACTTCCATCTTTTATGAGCAATAGAAGTTCAGAAAACGCTCGTGGGGTAATGGTAAGGTCCTTAACGTTTATTTTGTTATCATTAAGCGCTTTTAACACGACCGTCTGTATCCAAGAGCTACAAAGTTTTGTATCCCCCGTTGCCTTGACCGTATCTTCATAGTAGGAGGCTAAGGTCTTGTCTGAGCAAAAAAGGTCTGCTTCATAATAAGATAAGTTGTACTCAGCAACGAATCTTTTTATTCTGGCATCTGGCAACTCAATTAAACCAGAACTTAGTTTGTCTATGAATGGTCTCGCCAGCACTAATGGACCAAGATCAGGTTCCGGAAAATACCTATAATCATTCGCTTCCTCTTTTTTTCTCATTGCTCTGGTAACACTCTTGTTCGAGTCGAAGAGCCTAGTCTCTTGTATTATTTTTTCATCGACATCAAGTGCCTTTGTTTGTCTTTCTATTTCGTACGACAATGCTTTTTCTAAGAATCTGAACGAATTTAGGTTCTTTATCTCGACTTTTGTACCGAAAGCAGTTCTTCCAGCCGGCTTTAAAGAGATATTAGCATCACATCTAAGGTTGCCTTCTTCCATATTACAGTCGCAGGTCTCTATATATTCCAGGATCGTCTTTAATTTTTTAAAATAAAGAACAGCCTCTTCTGGTGAGGTTATATCAGGATCACTAACTATTTCCACCAATGGAACTCCAGCTCTATTCAGGTCCACATAACTATTTTTGTCGTCGTGGATATTCTTACCTGCGTCCTCTTCCATGTGAACCCTTGTGATGCCTATGTTCTTTGTTTTACCATCCTTCAATATTATTTCTGTTCCACCGTGCTCCGCCAAAGGCTCATCATATTGAGAGATCTGATATCCTTTAGGAAGGTCTGGATAAAAATAATTTTTTCTTGAAAAAACACTTGTACTATTTACTTTGCAATTAAGTGCCAACGCTGTTCTTAATGCATATTCTACCGCTCTGCCATTAATAACTGGCAGGGCACCTGCTTGCCCCGTACAAACAGGACAAATGCTGGTGTTGGGTTCTAAACCATATGTATTAGCACACCTACAAAACATTTTACTTTTCGTAGAAAGCTGGGCATGTATTTCAAGTCCTATGACTACGTCGTATTTGTTCATTCTATACTTATCCTGTTAAAACAGTCTTGTTTTTCCATTTCTATAAGTCTTGTTATCCCAAAAATATTTTTTTCATCAAAAGGTTTTCCTATTAGTTGCATTCCTATCGGTAACCCACCCGTATCAAAACCTGTTGGAAAAGCTAGTGAGGGCAAAGCAGCAATATTTACTGGGACCATAAATATATCAGACAAATACATAGCAAGAGGATCATCCATTTTTTCGCCTAATTTAAAAGCTGTAAATGGTGACACGGGCATTAATATAGCGTTACACTTTGTATACGCTGTCTCAAAATCCTGTTTTATTAACGACCTTACCTTTGCTGCTTTTGCAAAATACGCCTCATAATAGCCTGCGCTAAGAACAAAAGTCCCGAGCATTATCCTTCTCTTGACCTCTTCTCCAAAGCCCTCTCCACGTGAACCACTATATAAGGAGCCAAGATCCTTGTACTCTTTATCCCTGTAACCAAATCTTATTCCATCAAAACGAGAAAGGTTTGAGCTCGCTTCTCCTGGATTGACTATATAGTAAACATCCAACGCATATTTTGCATGAGGTAATTCTATGTCGACAGTTTTGAATCCTAATTTTTTGATCAAAGATAAGGTCTCTTCGAAAGACTTTACAATATCCTTATTAACACCATCTTTCATAAAAGCTGTGGGTATCCCTATCGTTTGATGGGTCAGTTCTTTTCTATTGTCCTTTAATAAATACTCATAAATGCTCTCTGCTCTGTTTGATGACGTTGTTGAATCATATTTATCAAATCCAGCTACAGCATCATAGGCTATCGCAAGATCGTGAACGTTCCTTGCCATAGGTCCAGGCTGATCCAAGGAACTTGCAAAGGCTACCACACCATAACGACTGACTCTTCCATATGTTGGTTTTAAACCCAAAATGCCAGTATAAGAGGCTGGAAGTCGAACAGAACCACCTGTATCCGTGCCAAAGGAAATTTGTGATAACCCAGCAGATACCGCTGCCGCACTACCACCACTGGAACCGCCAGACACTCTCGTTGTGTCCCAGGGATTCTTTACCGGACCAAAATATGAATGCTCGTTAGAGGACCCCATGGCAAATTCGTCCATATTATTCTTACCAATAATAATTGCCCTTTGTTCTTTCAACCTCTTGGTAACCGTAGCGTCATAAGGGGCAATGTAGTTCTCTAACATTTTGGAGGCACACGTGGTCTTTTTTCCCTCTAACATAAAAATATCTTTCAGCGATATAGGGATTCCTTTAAGTAAAGGATCCTTTTCTGAAAAACCTTCCTCATCCAGCAACGAAGCCTGAATTAAGGACTCCTTTTCAAAAACACTTATGTACGAGTTCAGGTCTTTATGTTTTTTTATTCTTTCAAAAAAGAGTTCACAAAGCTCTACCGCGGATATTTTTTTATCTCTAAGTGCTTTGGCAAGCTCAGGTATGGAAGATTTTAAGTAGCTGTTACTCAATTTTCTTCCTCCAATATGCTTGGTACGCAAAAGAGTTGATTTTCTATATAAGGTGTTGTTTTGGTAATTGCCTTAGTATCAAAAAGTTCTATTTCATCTAGAGCAAGTGGCCGTTCATCTACACAACCATAAAACATCGGTTTTATGCCATCAACCTTAACTACCTCTAAGGACTTAATGTGTTCCAAGATGCCCGAAAGCTGACTAGCAAAAAGCTCCAGTTCACTTTCCTTAATATTAAGCCTTGCTAACTCTGCTATCTTTTTCACTAATGTTTTATCGACCAACAAGGGAACCTCCGTTCATGCAAGTATTTAGCACGAGCCCCTAATGTTGTCAGTATAATTTACCCTTGTAGTTTAAGGTATTTGAGTGTTTAATTAGCTCTGTAAATATGCGTTTTTTAGTCTATTTTATAATACTGCTTTTTTCTATATCCGGCCTTTCTTTGGCAGGGGAAAAACCGTCTTTGACCCCGCAAGCAAAAAAAACCTTATCCTTGGAGGAAAAAAAGAACGAAATAATCCAGAATCCGGATCCGGCTATTTACAATGATATCCGTGACTACGAGCCTGACGACCAGACTTCGGATCAGACACAGGAACTGGAGCAAGATCAATTGTACAGCAATAAAGCCTCTAGCGGACTACAAAAAGACTTTTCATCTATGGGTGCTGGACTAGAAGGCATAATGAAAAACCACAACCTTACCATCGACAAAGTACCCTATTCCTTGCAAGGTATCCCGATAGTTTACACCTCAAAATCCACTGGCTTTAACCTAGGAATAAGGGCGTCAATAGCCGATTTGAAAAATGAACAGCCTTACACTTATAGATTCGCCTTTCAATATTGGATCTCCGACAGGGGAGTAAAAAACCATGAGGTGGAATTAGATTTCCCACATTTTATTTCAAGAGCATGGCACATTCGTTTAGACTATAAATATTCTGTGGCAATAGATAATAACTATTTCGGCGCAGGTAATAATTCTGTTTTCAATCAGAGCTTTGTTACACCCTCAGATCCTTCCTTTATTTCAAGGACCTACTATCAATATATATTAACATATCCAAGTTTCACTTTTAACATAGAACGTAAGTTGTTTTCCGACAAGGTTTCTATATTTACCGGTATAGGTTTGGAAAGAGCTTCCATAGAAACACATAACATGGATTATAGGTCTAAATTATTCACAGAAAAGCCTTTGGGTTATGAAGGAGGTAATACTAACTACATCAAATTGGGCCTCGTCTTTGACACGAGGGACTATCCTTTCAACCCCAAAAAAGGCGTCGTCCTCGTCGGAACATATACCGATCATGCCAAATCCGTGGGTAGTGATTACCAGTATGAAAACCTCGACTTCACCTACATGTGGTTCTTTTCCTTCCTAAAATATTTCACCATTGCTCACAGAATAATGGTAGATCAAATATGGGGTAACCCACCATTTTTTGCTCTTGCAGAGTTTAAATCATACGAAAGTTATCAGGGTCTTGGTGGGGGAGATCTCTTAAGAGGAGCACCCTCTTTTAGGTTCATTGACAATCTAAAATTCATTAATCAGATAGAATTAAGGACCTGCTTTTATAATGGAGTTGTTTTTGGTCAACATTTACAGATCAATCTAAACCCCTTCTGGGACCTAGGACGAGTTTGGGACAGAAAACAGCAGATAAAATTTAATGATCTCCATAATACTTTCGGTAGTGAATTCAGGTTTACGTGGAATGCTAACTTCATCGCTTCGTTCACTGTAGGCGTAAGCAGCGAACAAACTTCTACTTACCTGTCTTTCGGGGAAGCTTTCAATTAAGGGTTTAACGACGAACCTTCTGTGTCAAAAAGCAAAAACTTCTCTTATTTGTTCCTCAGGGTTCAATTGTACTTTCTCAAGCTTAGGGTCAATAAGTAAATAGTTGCCATTGCTAGTTTGAACAACGTACTCCGACTTAGCTTTGGGGGTATCAAAAATTATAGCCAAAGGCTTTTGCTTGGTTTTTTCTTTCAGCTTTCCCTTAAATAGCATCCCGTCAGCATACACAAAAACTCTTTCTCCATCCATTATCTTAGTACAGGCAATAGCACCCTCCAGTACTTTATCAGGAGCTTTTCCTCTTATAGAGAGTTCTGTCTTGTCGACCTTGATCTCTGCAACAGAGCCATTGCTCTGAATTGCCAACAGATCCTTATCCGCATAATCCACAAAAAGGACTTCATCATCCTTTCTGAGACCAAACACAGCCACTCCATTCGATTTTATTCCATTGAATTCAGAAAGTTTGATTCTCTTCACAAATCCTTTTTTTGTTAGAATGACTATCTCTTTATCAACAACCTCATCGAATACCGCGACTATTTTTATATTATCTTTTAATTTGAGTAATTCCTTTATATCAACGCCTTTACCATATCTTCTCATCTCAGGAATAGAGAATACTTTTAATGGATATACTTTTGCGTCTGTTGCAAATAATAGTATTCTTTCCGACATATCTGCCTTGCAGACGAACCTAACTACATCGTCACCAGTAAATACGACATCGGATTGCCTCTCGCCTTGCTCAGCTGCAGGATTATACCTTTTTATGAATCCGCCATTTGTTATCGCTACAATTACTTCCTGAGACGGAATAAGGTCATCTAACTTTTTATCTTCAAAATTGGAGATTATCCTGGTCTTTCTTGAATCAGGGAATTTCATTTTGATCTCTGTGAACTCATCTTTTAATATTTTCTTTATCCTATGGTCGCTGTTAAGAATATCTAATAGCTCTTCCACCAATTTAGCGAGTTCTTTGTATTCTTCTATTATTTTATTTACTTCCATTCCTGCGAATTTGTAGTTAGGCAAGATAACAAGAGCTTCACTTTGCAACGGCGTAAGGGCAAATTCCTTTTCTGCTTTGACCTTAAGATCTTGTTTGTCTTTTGCTTTTGGAAGTATTTCCTTTAAATATTTATCCTTAAAATCGAGGACCTTTTTGTAGCCTTCCAGAATATGCTTCTTTTCATTTGCTTTTCCAAGCGTATAGGTAGTTCTTCTTCTGACTATCTCTTCCCTGTAATGTATAAAGATGTTCAAGATCCTTCTTATGTCTACCGTTTGCGGCTTACCATCTACCAGAGCGACCATATTGACTGCGAAATTGGAATCCAGTGGTGTATTCTTATAAAGTTTTTCTATTATAAAATCCACTGGAGCGCCCTTTGCCAGATCGAGGACTATTCTCACACCTGCCTTTGCCGACTCATCCCTGATATCGACTATACCATCGATCTTTTTGGTCTTTATTAGGTCAACTATTTTTGTTATTATCCTGGTCTTAACAACAGAATAAGGGATCTCTGAGATCACTATCCTTTTTTTATCTTTTTCTGTTTCTACCTTTATCTCCGACCTTAGTCTTATGGTGCCTCTCCCGCTTTTATAGGCATCAATTATCCCTCCATCATCTACTATTGACGCTCCAGTAGGAAAATCAGGGCCCTTTATATATTTATTTATTTCCTCAACGCTTAGTTCCGGATCTTTTAACATTGCAATAAGAGCATCCATCACCTCTACAAGATTGTGAGGTGGAATATTGGTAGCCATCCCTACGGCGATACCAGAAGTTCCATTAATAAGAAGGTTTGGGAATCTTGCAGGAAGTACCAAGGGTTCTTTTGCTGTATTATTGTAATTGTCACCATGATCGACGGTATCCTGTTCTATATCTGATAATAAGTATGAAGATAATCTATCTAGTCTAGCTTCTGTATACCTATAAGCAGCAGGTGAATCTCCGTCTATAGAACCAAAGTTTCCTTGTCCTTCTATAAGTTGATATCTCATTACCCAAGGCTGAGCCAATCTAACTAGAGCCTCGTAAACTGCAGTATCGCCATGTGGGTGGTATTTTTTTAGAACTTCTCCGACAATACCAGCACATTTAGTGAATTTTTTATCAGAAAGTAAACCCTCGTTAGCCATTGCAAAAAGAATTCTTCTTTGAACAGGCTTTAGACCATCACGTATATCTGGCAGAGCACGACTAGTGATAACACTCATTGCGTAATCTATAAAAGACTCTTTTACCTCATCAAGATAAGATAGAGTCTCTTCGCCACCTTTAACAAAAAAATCTGGTTGCTGTTCAGCCATTAAACCCTTACACCTCTACACATCTAAATTCCTTACATTGAGTGCATTAACATCTATAAAATGCTTTCTAGCAGAGACTCCTTCTCCCATCAAGATAGAAGTAAGATCATCCGCCGCTTCTTCATCGTCCATATCAACTTTAAGAACGTTCCTTGTTTTTGGGTCCATGGTCGTTTCCCATAGTTGGTCTGGATTCATTTCTCCAAGACCCTTATAGCGTTGTATATCTATTTTAGCTTTTGCGACCTCTATTAACTTCTGCAATAGATCAAAAACATCCATCGCCGAGACTGCTTTGCCTTTATCTATAAGCTCTATGTAGTATGGTGGATTTCCTAACATCTTAAGTTTTTTAGAAAGTCTATCCATATCAAATAATTCAGGTGACTTCATGAACTCATCATCAAAAACAGTTTTAAGCCTTCTTCCTCTTCTTTCTGATAAAAAAGTAAATATCGTTGAACCGTCATCTTCACCCTTTCCGAACTCCACTCCAACAGGGTTTATCGATGGATAAAGGCTGGATATTATCGGCAAATAGGACTGTAGTTCTCTTTTTAGCAGACTCTGACTTTTTTCTTCCCAAAGACTTTCTTTTCTTATGGTAGTTGACCTCAATATGTAATCTATAATAAGTTTTTCTGAACTTTTTTCTACGAACCTATACGCATTCTGATAGTCTATTAAAGAAGATATAAATGTTGCCAATTCCTTTCCCTTAAAAGTTTTCCCTTCTGAAGTTGCGACCACACAATCCTTTTCTATTATTTTTAATAAAAAGGCATACAGCTCCGTATCATTCTTTATGTACTCGTGTTTTTTACCATAACTGATTCTATAGAGGGGAGGTTGAGCAATATAGATATTCCCTCTTCTTATGAGCTCTGGCATTGCCCTGTAGAAAAAAGTAAGCAGCAAGATCCTTATATGGGAACCGTCGCTGTCTGCGTCTGTCATTATTACTACCTTGTTGTATCTTAGTTTGGAAATATCAAAGCTTGTATCTATTCCACAGCCAAGGACCTGAATAAGAGTTTGTATTTCTTCGTTCTTTAATATTTCATCTATGTTCTTTTTTTCCACATTAAGTATTTTACCTTTTAAGGGCAATACTGCCTGATTCCTTCTGTCCCTTGCCTGTTTTGCTGAACCACCTGCAGAATCTCCCTCAACAATAAAAACCTCAGCTTTGGCAGGATCCTTTACTTCGCAATCAGCCACCTTGCCAGGAATAGCAGTTAGCTTATCCAGTAAACCTTTTCTTCTAACAAGTGTTCTGGCCCTTTTTGCAGCCTCAGAAGCTTTGAAGGCTATTATGGCCCTGTCACAAATATCTTTTGCAGCAGAGGAATTATTCTCCATATATTCTGTCATTTGGTCGCAAATAAATTTATGTACAGCATTCCTTACCCAGGTATTGGTCAATTTTGTTTTTGTCTGACTTTCGAATTCTGGTTTTTTTAGTCTTATGCAAACAATAGCGGTGAGCCCTTCTCTTATATAGTCACTATCCAGCCTTTGCTGCTTGAACTTTTTCTCGTTGTAATCATTGACCGCTTTAGAAAACCCACTCTTAAAACCGGCCTCGTGTGTTCCTCCCTCTGCATTGTGTATTGAATTAGTATATGCTCTAACTTTTTCATATGTTGTATCGTTATATTGCCAGCCAACCTCCACAATAAGTCGTTCTGTATCATTGTCGTCAGGAATAACCTCTCCAGAGAACACCACTGCTTCTTTGGGGACAACGGCTCGCCCCTCGTTCATTTCCTCTATAAGATCTTTTAATCCTAGTGGGAAATAATAGAGGTCCTCTTCTGCTCCCTCTTCCCTGAAAACGATGGATAGACCCCTGTTTATATGAGCAAGTTCTCTGAGCTTAGTGGAGAGTATCGCCGATTTGAATTTGGTCTTTGCAAAGAACTTCTCCTCAGGCTTAAAAGTGATAGAGGTTCCTTGTTTATCTGTTTTCCCCATTACCTTCAGAGCCTGGACAGGTTTACCATGCTCGTATCTTTGCCAATATTTTTTCCCGCCTCTTTTAACTTCTACTTCTAGATATTCGCTGAGGGCATTAACAAGAGAAAGCCCAACACCATGCAAGCCGCCGGAATAATCATAAGCCCCTTTTTTCATTTTCCCACCAGCGTCCATGGTGGTTAAAACTACTTCTAAAGCTGTCTTTTTCTCCGTAGGATGCATCTCAACAGGAATACCCCTGCCATTATCACTAACGGTAATTACATTACTTGCATGCAGGATAACGTCTATCCTAGTACAGTGGCCGTTCATTGCCTCGTCTATGCTATTAGCAACAAGCTCATCTACCAGATGATGCAAGCCTCTAGTGGAAACATCCCCAATAAACCTCGCAGGGTTCTGCCAGACAGCTTCCAAACCTCTTAAAACTACAATGTCTTCTGCTCTTTGTTCTCTAGCGTTAGCCATATTCACATTTTCACGCTTATTCCAAACTGAACTCCGCTTATCAGTCTGGAAAAGACGTGCCTTATATCTATTGAGGTCTTAAAGGATATCGTAGGATACACATAATATTCAGTGCCTATTAATCCTTCAACGATCGTGTATCCCTTTATCCAACTAAGGTAGTTTACAATAAACATGGAGAATCTACGAGTAAAAGTTATATCGTAGTTAAAAAAGCTGAGCTGGAGGCCGGAACCGGAGTTTTGGTCCGTAGCTATGTGCCGCAACCCGATCAAAAATTTAGGTTGCAGATGACTTCTTGGAAAAAGTCTGAACACAAAGTGCAAAGACCAATATCGTTGATCAAAATCTCCATTGTTGTAGGTATCATAATCAAACCCTGCGCCGGCCCACTGCTTATGCAATTCCATACCGAATTTATAGCCGCTGTTATGATCGTTAGCTTTCATGAGGCCAAAGTCCAATTCACCGGTGGTTCTTTCGTATCGTCGTAATTGCGACATAGAAGGACGAGCATCCATTGGATACTGGAACCAGGGAAATATAGGCGCAAAAATTACCGATTTACCTATTAAACAGGGAGTAGAATCTGAACAATAAGAAAGGAACCTTGTAAAACCATCCTCTTTATTGGGCAAACCCTGCGCCGGCAGACAAAAAGAGGCAGTCAAAAGAGCAATAATGAATAAAAATCTCATAAATTTGAATTTTATCTTATAAATCATCTTTAACTAGGATAAAATACCAGCTGTAATGATTACGTCAATAAATACAAAGATAATAGCAACGCTTGGCCCAGCAACCCAAAATGAGAAGGCCATTACTGCGCTTGCAAAAGCAGGGGTTACTGTATTCAGGCTCAATTTTTCGCACGGAAATCATAAAGATTTTGAAAAATGTATAAAGACCATCAGAAAGGTAGAAAAGCGGCTCGGCAAATACCTCCCAATAATGCAGGACCTGCAAGGGCCCAAAATAAGACTTAATAGGTTCGAAAAAAAGTTTACTGTACATAGTGGAGAGGTCTTTTGGTTATACACCTGCGATAGACCGGATGAACATACCGACAAAATATGCATTACCTACCCAAAACTGACGGATGAAATTAAAAAAGGGGACAGGATCTTTATTAACGACGGTAAAATAGAATTAAAAACAATAAATATAAAGAAGGGAGAAATACAGGTTCACACCATCAAAGGTGGAGAGCTAGAGCCAAGAAAAGGGGTTAATCTTCCAGATACCTGCATCTCGTTGCCCTCGCTAACAAAGCAGGACCTCGATGATCTTAGTTTTGGGGTCAAGAACAAGGTTGATTACGTTGCAATGTCCTTTGTTCGTTCCGCAAAAGACGTTACAGACCTAAAAGCCCGTTTGTTAAAAATGAAAAGTAAGGCAGGAGTAATCTCAAAAATAGAGAAACCTCAAGCCTTAGTAGAGATAGAAGAAATAGTAAAAGTTAGTGACGTTGTGCTGGTTGCCAGAGGGGATCTTGGCGTAGAAATAAAATTAGAAAAAGTACCGGCTGTGCAAAAAAAAATCTTAGAGCTGGGGTTCAAACATAAAACGCCGGTAATAGTAGCCACTCAAATGTTGGAGAGCATGATAAAGAACGCTCAACCAACGAGAGCGGAAGCAACGGATGTGTTCCAGGCTGTGGCGGACGGCGCTGATGCAGTAATGCTGTCCGGTGAAACAGCCGTAGGCGACTACCCAGTAGAAACAGTTGAGGTAATGGGTAGGATAATAACGGAAAGTGAACGGACTTTAAAAACACCGTCAACCTGTCCAATAATAACCGAAAACATCGATGAGGCAATAGCTGAGACCAGCGCAGAAATAACAGAAAAAATAAATGCAAGGTTCATTTGTTGTTTTACTTCCAGTGGGTGGACAGCAAAATTAATATCTAAGAACAGTTATCAGCACCCCGTAATTGCTTTCACAGAAAAAGAGGACGTTGCACGTCGCATTGCACTTTATAAGGGGGTGCTTCCCATTAGGGTAAAGAAAAGGCTAAAAACCCTAGAAGAGGTATTCCGTACCTCTGCTAGTATAATAGAAAAGCATGGTTTTGCCAAAAAAGGTGATAAATTCGTGATAGTTACAGGATCTCCCATTGGAGTAAGTGGCAAAACAAATTTGTTGAAAGTGCATACCGTAATGTAGTATAAGCTTTCCTATGCTACTCATTTTGATAACTTTAATTTTAAATCAAGTAAATGCTTCGAATATGTCTCTTCAAAATGGAACCTATGCCTTTAAGGAATTCGGAACAGAGATCTATGTAACAAATAATCAGGCTACCTCTGCAAAAGTATTTGAAGATACCATCATGCTAACTCAGAGCATGGATTCCTTTAATGGAAAATCAACGAAACCAGTAAAAGTCACTTCCATTAAAAAAAATGAAGATGAAGAATCCCCTGTATCAGAAAAAGAACCAGCCACAAAAGATGAAATAACCTGCTCTGATGATGCAGCGGTACCAAAGAATAGTATAACAACTTCAGTAACTGTAAAAAAGAAAAATAAAAAAAGTTTACTTACAGAGGTAACACAAACAACCTCTTTGATAAAATCACCTAAAGACAAAATATACAGCTTTTCAGAAGGGGATATCACTCTAGCTATAAAAAAGGACCGAATAATAGAGCTCTATACTGGTGCAAATAGCCAGACTCTGTTTAGCATACTAACGCTAAACCAAGATGGGACCATCGCAACCTATAACATCACTAACAAAAGTACGTCGCCATACGTTCTGAAAGCTGAAGGTAATGAAATAACACATTTTTGGTGCAACGAATGTGCATACGAAATATATGGAACAAGTGAAAGTGCGATAAATATTTCAGGCAATTCATTGGTGTCTTTTGCTTCTAACCAAATACTAATGACCAACATATCTAGTGGCATAAGAAAAACCATCACTACGCAAGATGCAAAGCAGATAGACATAGACGTATTATATTTTGATGATCACAATATGCTAGAGGCCTCCGAACAGTTCATAGTAGGAAAAGAGAGTGTTACCCATAAAAACACGGCAAGGTTCCTGACTAAAAGAATCGCTCCAAAGCTCTTATAGCTCTATCAGCTTCTCTAAAAACAGGAATACCTTTTAATATCCTGCAAGCAGGATCATAGAGCTCTCCGCTATCTACCACGACTACAAACGGTTTTTTAGTGTTGGCATAAAGATCATTTATCATATTGAACATCGAATCTGGGCCAAGTTCTTCTGCAAGGGACTTGATCGCTGGGGTCATTGGTATACAAGAAAACACACCGAAATCTACGTTGTTATCTGCCATCAATGATCTAAAACAATCTATATTTGCTTTGTCGTTACCTGAAGGAGTAACGTCCATAGGATTGCCAGCGCTAACAAGAGCATCAATCTTTGCTTCTTTTAAGGCAGCTGTTATTGCACCTAGTGTTTCTGTACTCAGTTTGCCAAGTGTTAACTTTACAAGATTATCTGCCATTCCCACCGTCTCAAAACCAGCATTACTCAAAACAGCCATCCTTTTACCGGATATTTTAAATCTATCCCAAAGTACACAAAGTTTTAGCAAGTCCTCGAACTCAGTGAAACTTTCAACTATCATAGCACCAGCATCTTGCATTACCGATTTGTAAACAGAATAGTCTCCAGCTATAGAGGCTGTGTGCCCGCAAGCAGCAGATTTACCTGCGCTGGATTTTCCGCCCTTATATATGACTACTTTTTTTCCACTATCTACCAGACCTTTGACAGCTTTAGCTGTTCTAATACCATCAAGCTCTTTAAAACCTTCTATATAAACAGCTACAGTATTTATGTCCTTACTGTCCTTAAAATATTCAAGGTAGTCGCTGAACGTGAGGTCCATCTGATTCCCAATGGAAGCAGCATATTTTGGAGTTAGGTCCGTTTTGCTGACCTTGGAAATTATGAAAGCTCCTGATTGGGAAATAAAAGCATACGGTCTTGGTTCGGAATACTTCATCTTATTAGTAGGAATAAAGAACGTATCATATTTTCCAGGAAAAGAGATAACGCCAAGACAATTACCACCGACTATAACAGGTCCATGGCTTTTAGAGGTTCGACTCTTTTGTATAGCTGCAACAATATCCTTTTCAAGATGTTCACAGCCCTCTTTTTCTGCGAATCCACCAGGAATAACGATAATACTTTCGAACTTATCCTGATCTATGCTCTCCTTGATAACAGCGCCTGCATCACTTGCACTGACCGCAAGTACAAGCAGGTCTATTTTCTTTGGAAGTTCCTTTATTCCTGGATAACATTTTACACCGTCTATAACTTCTGAACCGGGTTTTATGACATATAGATTTTCCTTAGAGAAACCTTTTTTCATTACATTGTTCAGTATTATCCTTCCCATATTCATGGTTTTTTCTGACACACCTATTACTGCTATAGAAGATGGGTGGAAAAGTTTTTCAAGTTTTTCTGCAGGCCTTGGTACCAGAGTATCACCAGAATATTTTTCTATTTTCATCAGCCCGTCTATTGCAACAAGCCCGCTGTAATCACCTTCGGCTATTAGTATCGGATTTATTTCGCATTCGGTTATTACTATATCCCTGTTCTGATAAGAAAAAGTCTTGCCAAGCTCATTCAATTTATTAAGGACATCAACGATCTCTTCGTCACTAACCAGTCTCTTTTTACTTCTACCAAGCCCAGCCGTCTTATAATAAGCAGCATTACCTTTTATTTTATTCAGTATCGAATTAACTAGTTCGGTTGAGATAACAGAAAAAGAATTATCCATATGCTTCCCAAAGAACTCTGTATCCAGTCCTCCAATACCAAAACCTGTTAGCGTTCCAAAGTCTCTGCTGTTGCGGACAGAAACTATTAATTCTTTGCCGAACGTGGACTTACAAGGGACCATCCCGTTGACCAGATAACCACGTACATCATAAGAGGCTGTGTTCTTTGCTATCTTGTCTATAGTATCATTGATGTCTTTTGGATCGTTACTGCAAAAGAGCACTCCACCTGCTTCCGTTTTGTGCAAAATTTCTGGAGACACTACTTTTACTACGACCCTGTCTTCTTTTATACTTATTTTGGAACTATCGAACTTTGAACCTTTTTCAATAAAAATATGATTTGAGGTCTGGATGCCTATTGTTTTGAAGATTGCATAGGCCTCATGTTCCAAAAGAGCATTCCTGCCGTCTTTAAGGACTCCCTCTAGTATTTTCTGTATACTGTTCATGTGGATCTCCTCTTAATATTGCGTAAAAAAAAGCCCGAGCGTTCCTTCGCTCGGGTTTATCATGAAAAACTAAAAAGTTATAACTTCCTATTATAACCCCATAACCCTGAGAGAATATTATATTGTATGGCAATATATGGCAAGAAAAAGTTTTGGCATTGAATTTATAGGATGTTATAGCCTAAGAAGGAAATGAAGATCATTAAGTTAAATGAGACCAATAATAAAAGCCCTTGGACCGCAACCATAGGTATTTTTGATGGACTGCACAAAGGACATAAAAAATTATTGGAGATACTAAAACAACATGAGCCTAGTATTGTTCTGACTTTTTACAAACACCCCAGAAACATTAAAACACTTCAATCTCTTGCAGAGCGACTAAGGACTATTAAGGAGCTAGGCATCAACAGTGCCGCAATTTTTACAGATAAAGATAAAATAATGGGAATGCCCACAGAGTTTTTTATAAGGAACATCGTAAAAAAATTAAATATAGAAGCCTTGGTGGTCGGCAGCGATTCCAGAATGGGAAAGAACAGGGAAGATGGAATAAACGAACTAAAAAAAATATGCGAGCAGAATAAGATAGCTCTTACTGTTATCGATGTTGTTTGCGATCATGGAAAAAAATTAAGTTCCACCGACATTAGGGATTATGTGGAACACGGCGACGTACCCAAGGCAATCTCCCTGTTGGGGCATAGCCTCGAACTTAATGGCATCGTCGTAAAAGGAAAAGGTAACGGTGCAAAGCTCGGGTTCAGGACGGCCAATATACAGCTCAATCCCTTAAGGACCCTCCCTGATCATGGAATATATGTAAGCAGAACTCACTTGAGGACAGGGATCTTTCCGAGCGTAACTTTTATAGGAGAAAGCCCTACTATATATAAAGACCATGTAACTATTCAAAATCCTTTGGTAGAAACTCACCTAATAAACTTTGAACAGTATCTGTATGGCCAAAAGATACATATAGAACTTATAGAAAAAATAAGGGATGTTAAAAAGTTCTCCAGTTTGGCAGAACTTTCGAAAGCCATCTCAAAAGACGTTGAACAAGCTGTAAAAAGATTGCACAGTTACAAATAGTTTATCCATCTTAATCCCCTAACCGGCAGTACCACAAAGTAAAAAAGCACAATGTAATTAGCTAGTTAACATAAATATCGGGTTTGGCATGGCGCTTGCTTTATATAAGGTATAGAGAAACAAAAAAAGGGGGATGGAACAATGAAGACCTTGTTAGTGATTTTAGCGATCCTTATATCTGGAAGCAGTTATGCTATGGAAAATAACCCTACAACAAGTAGCGGTTGCTATGGCATAGGCAAAACACCAAGTCTTGCTCAGCTTTCTGCAATAACAGCCAAAAACGGTCTAATACTAGACAAGATGGCCACAGATACAAGCGTACAAGTAGTAAAATAATAGTACTTTATTATGACTATTTTTTTACTGTACTGGTTTGATCAGCGGGTGTCTTATCTGTGGTGCCGGTTGCGTCATAGCTTTTCGAACCCTTCCACCATTGGAAATCACAAGTCTTTGGTTTAACCTCTATTAAAGAGTCCCCATTTAAACCAATTTCTGCGTACAGCTCTGTGCCTACAAGCATAGCAGCGACCAATATAAAAATTTTTATCAACTTCATCTTTGTACCTCCACTATTAGTCCTCTACTTCTGCAAGACGGAATACCGACATCAGTTCTATGTAATCCAAATAGATCTTCCTTATCGACCACAGCTTATCTGAATCATCGTTACTATTTTTTGGCATTACAATAGGAGCACCGCTATCCGAGTACTGAACGACCATGGCAACATCCTTTGAATAAACCTCGCTCATTTTACCACTCTCGTTGTATTTAAAAGAGAACGCATTCTTTTTGTTATCCACAATATTGGAAACATTCCCATTCCCATCATAACTTAGTTTGAACTTTAGATCTTTACTTGCAGCAAGGATTATCTGGTCCCTGTCATCATACTTGAACACATATGGAGCTCCATTATTGATGATGGAAGTTATGCGCTTTTTATCATCATATTTAATTTCTACTATCCTGCCATCGGAGAAAACTTTCTTTTTAAGTTTACCCTCCTTGTTGTATTCAAAGCGTGTTACCTTTCCATTTTCGTTGACCACAAGTGGCGTGCCACAACACATTGTATAGGTAACTGTTTTTTCCTTGTTACCTATTTTTTGTCTGGTCTTATAGGTATAGAGGCTGCCTTCCGGATCAGGCCTTTTCCAGAACTCGTACTTTTCGGAAATAACTTCATTACCAAATTTCTTTACCAGACTAACAGCATCATAATACTGGTTGTTGCTCTTGTCGTTGGCATACTCAGTGAACACTTCCCAGCCTTGAGGCGTTTTTTGATAAATGACTTTTCCTGTCTGGGTATCGTAGCCTATGTTCCATTTTCCGATCTTTGCGTCACCAGCTGCAACAGGTAGCGTGACTTCTATTACCCTGTGGTAGGAATCGTATTTATATTTATATGTTTGACCATTGGCATCAGTTGATTGTGTAAGATTCTCGTTATCGTCGTAAGAGTAAGAAACAGCTTTACCATTATACAAAGAGATCCTTTCCAAGAGCCCCTTTGTATTAAAGAAAAACGTCATATTGCGACCAAGACTGTCCCTAATGGTTTGTAGCTTGCCATTCGCGGTGTACGAAAAAACAAATCCTCTACCTGTTTTTGCTATCCTCTTGGTCAGTTTACCGTCCAGATCGAATTCATCTGTAACACCATCAGCACCTATCCTTACATAACCATCACTTGTCTTTTTTAACACTTCTCCTGCTTTTTCTATATTTTCTAACACTACACCAGTCTTGACCTTTCCATAGAGTTTATATCTTCTTGCATACTCGAACAACAGGGTCGGATCTTTCAGCAAGGTTGCCTTAAGCCCGCTAACGAAGTCCTTCCCATTGCCCTTTGCATTGGTTGCTTTAAGATATCTGTCTGCAAGTTGAGCTAGGGTAAAAGAACTCTTGTCTACATAATGACTTCTCCCTCCACCAGGAACTTCCTCTATCATCACATAGGGCCCATCAACTACATAAAGCTTTGTCTCAAAATGAGTTCCCCAGCCATAACCAAGTATTCCTTCAGACAAACTTAAACTGTTATAAAAACGTTCAAGTTCAAAATTATTACCTTCTTCTATATCTGTATATCTCAGAGTGAAGTTACCGTTCAGCAACCATAGGGTACAAAACCCAGATACTGGTACCAATAGTAAGGCAACCGCAAGTATAAATTTTTTCATAGTCCGTCTCCCTTAAACTTTTATAGATATTATTCGTTTTATCATATATCCGCCCAAACCCTGAAGGAAAAACATCACGGCCAGCATTATATAACCCAGCGGGGTTGTAAATAAAAGAGAGGTCTGACCAGGATTTGTATAATATTGAAGTAACAAAAGAAGGAATGGAATTACAGTAATAACAATAGCTTGAAATATCCCTTGTGCAGTAAGAGCCTTTACCTTTGCTGTAAGCTTAACTCTTTCCCTGATAGTGTAAGCTATGGTGTCAAAAGTTTCCGGTAAGTTACCACCTGTTTCTCTTAAGATCAGTATTGCTGTTGCGAACATATCAAGATCTTCAAGTTCCAGTCTTCTGGCGAGGTTAACAAAGGCCTCGTCTATTGGAACTCCGACCCTGTTCTGCGCCAACAGTAAGGTAAATTCCTGTTTTATAGGATCCGGCATTTCTTCAACTACCAGTCCAACAGCCTGTATAAGATTGAGTCCGCTCCTTAAACCATTGGACATCAGCGTTAAAGCATCAACCATCTGCAAATTGAAGGTCATTGAACGTTTTGCTTTCATCCACGTTATTACTGGCATTGGTGCTCTGGAGATCATAAAACCTACAGCCGAGCCTATCAGTATGCCTGCAAGAAAATTTGGAAGGAACAGAACGAACACAATAAAACCAACACCTAGCGTGCTGGCATATATAAGTATAAGAGCAGTTTTTTTATTGAATTCTATAAAGAGTGTATCAAGTTCTTTTACCAGCCACTCCGCTCTATCCTCGAATTTACTGTCTAAATAGGTAAGTGCCTTTTTAGAGTTTATAAGAGCAACAATAAAAATAAGCGTACCGCCAACTACCAATACCCCTATCTTATATAACATCCATAAATTGCTCGTTTCCTGGAACATCTCTTATCCCACACTAAAGAGGCCCTTAGGTATAGAGATACCTCTAGCCTCGAGTGTTTCTATGAATCTTGGAATGTAACCTGTAGCAACGAACTTACCAATGACTTTGCCGTTGGAGTCCACTCCTGTCTGTTTGAACAGAAAAATATCGTTAAGTAGGATCTCTTCTCCCCTCAAACCATTGACTTCAGTGACATAGGTAACTTTTCTGGAACCGTCGCTCAATCTTGTTTGCTGTATTATGATGTTGATAGCAGAGGCTATCTGTTCCCTTATAGCTTTTGCAGGAAGTTCCATCCCTGCCATCATAACAAGGGTTTCTAATCTTCTTATACAATCAGAAGGGCTGTTAGAATGTATCGTCGTCAACGAACCATCATGCCCTGTATTCATAGCCTGCAACATATCCAGAGCTTCCCCTGAACGACACTCACCAACAATGATCCTGTCCGGTCTCATTCTTAGTGTACACTTAACAAGGTCACGTATCGTAACTTCGCCTTCACCCTCTATATTAGGAGGTCTGCTCTCTAATCTGACCGTATGGTCCTGTTGCAATTTCAATTCGGCGGAATCTTCTACTGTAATTATTCTTTCGACTTCAGGGATCATACCGGAAAGAATGTTCAGCAAGGTTGTCTTACCAGAACCCGTACCTCCAGAAATGATAACGTTTAGCCTGGATTCTATGACAGCCTTAAGGAATTCTGCAATATCCTTGGTGACAGAGCCATATTTGATGAGGTCCTCTGCTCCAAGTTTTTCTTTCTTGAATTTCCTTATTGTCAAGGTCGGCCCGTCTATAGCAAGTGGAGGTATTATTGCATGGACCCTTGAACCGTCGGTAAGACGCGCATCGACGTATGGCGATTTTTCATCTATTCTTCTGCCTATTGGAGCAAGTATCCTTTCTATAACTCCCATTAACTGTTGCGAGGAAGAAAAAGTATAGGGAGAAAGTATTACCTTACCGTTCTTCTCTGTATAAATTACGTCTGGCCCATTGACCATTATTTCAGAAACAGTTTCGTCAGCCAAAAGATCTTCCAAGGGACCCAGACTCAGTGCTTCGTCCAGGATCGATTTGATCAAAAGAGCCCTGTCCTCTCTGCCCTTTAAAAAACTCAGATCCTCTTTTTCCAACAGACCAATGACCGCTCTCTTTGTTTTTTCATAAAGTATCGTTAGTTTGTTAGGATCATCTTTGGTCTCAAGATCCATTTTTTTAAGGTCCATATTGTCAATAAGAGCTTTGTGGACCCTTCTTTTTAACTTTGTTACCTCACTGACCTTTCCTGCCCTTCTTTCCTTAATGCTAAGAGTTCCCAGCGAAGAAAAATCCGGTGACAGATTGGCTCCGTCTTTTTGTCCACCCTGCTGCTCGGCTTTTTTTGTTTTATTGATTCCATACAGTGAATCGAGAATCCCTCTTTCCTGAAGTACTCGTGCTATCTGATATATGTTTTTTGAAAGCAGACTTTTTGGAGCTAAAAGTATCGCTGGTTTTCCTTTTGTTATGGCATTGTTACTTGTATTAGGATCATCCTGAACAGCTCCTAAGATTTGAACATTCAAGTTCGATTGTACTATTTGAGGTGTTATTTGATTGGATGGATCGTATTTATTTATAACTATCTTTAGCACTTCTGGAGGAAACATAAGACCATTCAATTCATCTATTAAACGCTTGGTATGTTTTAATACAAGTATCTCTGGATTGGTTAGAATAAGGATTATTGTTGCCTGTTCTAAAATGGCCAGTGTTTGTGGAGTGAGACGACTTCCACAGTCAGCAACGGTGAATGGAAAAAAAGACAAGGCAGCATCCATAACCCTTTTTACATCCGTGTTACTAACAGAACTATAGTCGGACAGTTTTTGTGCGACAGGGAGTACACTTAGTCCACTGGAATGGGAAGACAAGAACTCCTTAAGCATCGCCTGTGTTACTCTGCCTGTGAACTTGCTAACATCAGAGATACTTCTCTGATGTTTTATCCCGAGTATCATCCCGTCGTCACCGCAGGTATCCGGATCAGCATCTATCAGCAGCACTGGTCTTTTAGTATCCAAAAGAAATGACAGCGCAAGGTTAGTCGAGAAAACACTTTTACCAACACCACCTTTGCCACCAAGCACCGCTATCAAATATGTTTTATTTTGAGTTGGCATTATTTTATTTCACCCTGAACTTTTCTTTAACTGAGTCACTACCTTCGCTAGCAGTATTCAATATAGTCGGTGTTATAAAAACAACGAACTGTGATTTCCCCTTTGTAAAACTCTTTGAACGCGAAAGGCTGACAATAACGTTAGCGTCTGAGCTACCATCACCATAAGCCTTGTATAAGTTATTTTGAACAAGGCCACCTATTGCAGCCGTTTGATCAGATTTTATATTTATGATCGTTGAAACAGTGTCCTGTGCCGTTATAGGGTATGACGTTCCTTCAACTTTACCGGTAACCTGAGAAACGCCTATATTGATATCAAGATTTATATCGTCTGACTTTTGAGAATCATTCAGTATTTTAGGTGTTAATTTCAATTTAATACCAACCTCTGCTGTCCCTGTATCAACGCTGTTCTGCGTTTGGATCAGATAAGGATATTTAGTCGTTTTTTCTATGTTACCAGTTTTTGTATCCTCTATGGTAATGGCAGCAGATTGTATTACGCGTCCTCTATTATTGGTAACAGCGTCTTGAAGTTTTGGTATAAAGTTGCTTACGATACCGGTTATTGTGGTAGCAAGTGGTGAGAGGTCATTGCCGTTGGAATCTTTTGTAGGTGGATTGGACCATGTAAGCGAGGCATTGGTCTTGGTAGTGTCTATTGAAGGAGCCCAATTAAAGCCAAAATTATTCTCGAACCCTTTTGAGATCTCTACAAAGTATACAGAGATCTTTATGACCCTATTAATAGGTTTGTCCGGTTCTATGACCTTAACAAAATATTCAATTATAGGTTTATCCCTAAACCCTTCTGCTGGCATCGTCATGTCACCAGCTTCAGATGGATCACCGATTTTAGGTGTATAGAAATATTTTGGTAAATACAAAGTGGCCCTCAGAACAACATCCTTGTATTCTTCCTCACTCTTAACTTCACCTTTAAGAACAAATCTCTGGTTTATAACATCAACCTGAACAGTTGGAACGCCGATCTCCTCCTGCATTTTTTGAGCAACGACCTTAAACAGCGTTGGGCTCAGCCTATATTGTACCTTGAACACATCATTCGTGTAGTCTCCACCACCTATTACCTGATGAATTCTTGCAATGTCTTCCGGCAATAATATCTCTCCGTCCAGCACTATACGCTTCTCGCGTATATACATCTTTAATCCTTCTACATTCCTAAATTCCCTTCTAAGAAAGCCCAAAATCCTTTTTAAGTTCTTTTCTGTAACGGTAACATTATAAACGTATCTTAAGACTTCCTGGTTGTCGTAAACCCAAAGATCAGTCATGCCAGGTGTCTTCCCTCTAAAAACTATTCTGTCTTTGTTAAGATTAGGATTCTCTTCCTTGGTCTCAAGTTTCCACTCAAAAATATTCTCGTTGGTCGTTCTTACGGTACCAACAGGAAAGTTCAAATAGAGTTCTTTCCTTATACCCATCACAACGTTGAGGTCCCTATACTTGACTTTTGTTCGTTTCTTTATTTTTTTCTTCTCAGTAGACGATTTTGTTTCCGCATCAGTAGTTGCTTGTACGGAAGTTGCACCAGCCTCAGTGTTATTCTTGCTTTGACCAGCTGTATCCTGAGAGAATAAAATACACGAGTATGCAAATGCAATAACAAAAAGAACGGTAAAAAATATTTTTCTAAATATCGTCATTTGTCTAAACCAAAGATCTCCCTATCTGTAGTCGGAGTAATGCTCTCGTTACCTCTATCGTTAGGATTTCTGAGAGTATAATAAAGCTCTGCGCCAGATAACGCCACTATCTTTTGGGCTTCTTTTGGCGTCACTTCTATAGTTATATTATTGAATTGCTGTCCAGACTCTGAACCTCTTTCTGGTTGTATGCATCTAAAATCTGTGGCTGCCTTGGTGTTAGGTATGAATGTGGGCACCTGTGTATAAACATCAGTTCCAACAGAAAGCACAAAAACGTCTTGTAACACTGTGGTCACTTTTGCAGTATTTTGCGTTCCCTCCGCAACCACCGATTGTGCAAGAATGTCTATCCTGTCGCCTGGCTTTATCAGATTAGCAACGCTGTTAACCGTTGTCGCTCTTATAGCTATGGCTCTTTTGCCTTTGGAAACTATCGGTGCAAGACCAGTTTTTTGTCCCAAGAATAAAAGTTTATTCGTCGTAATTGTTTCTTTTTCCGCAATGGGCACCGACGTAACAGTATCTTTAAGGTCTTTTACGTTCGCAATATAATTAGGCTGAACATATCTTCTTGGGATCCTTGCCAACGTGACGGAGCCGGCATCGATGGACTGATATTGTCCAATATCTTTGGTAGCAACAAGTACGTCGTCAAAAGTACCAAGGTCCTCATATAATTTTGCTTCTTTTTGCTGTATGTACGTCCAGCCGAGCAAGATCGCAAACCCCGTCAATATAATAGAAATTATCAAAGATTTTGTGTTGCCCATATTTTCTCCTCTTATTTCTCAGCGCAAGTTTGCCCTTCTTGCAAACTTAGAACAGCGGTGCTGACCTGTTCATCCATTGCTTTTCTCCCACCAACACAGATACCCATTGCTTGAAAACTTTTCTGTCCCTTGGTCAACCGTTGTTCAAGACTATCACGGTCACCTTTGCCGGTCATAAAAGTCAAAAGCATACTTGTTGTCGCCTCATCAAGTCCTGCATTCATAGCGGGACCTTCCGAACCGAACTCATTATATACATAGAAATACTGCCCGTCAGCAGGAGATTCGCCTTTTGGATTCAGAGCTGTATGTTGTTCTACTGTAACTTCATAACGATTCATTAGTGAACCTATAACTTGCGCCTTGAGCTCTTTTTGAACGACCTGCACTTTGTTAACGGATACATAGGCCTGATATATAAAGAATATCATGACAACTATGAACGGAATGAGCAATATCGTTTCCAACATTGCCTGACCCTTTTTAGCATCCGTTGTCGATGAAAAAAAGTATTTGAGTTGTGCTACTTTGTGAAACAATTTTTAAACACTCTCCCCATGTGCTGTCCGGATTTAGTGCACACATACAATGATCCTCTGTCATTTCACTTCCTGTCATTGATTCTACTGCAACCTTAAGCTGATTGTTGCCACTTCTGGTAACAACTGACGGTAGTATGTAATCAGCATACACCGAGCAAGCGATACCTGCATTGGAAAAAACATTATAATCCACACTATAACCGTAATCCATTATACCTCTAAAACCATTTGAATTGCTGCCATCAAAAGCACAGCTAAAGTTCTTTGAAATATTCTTTACTATCGCAGGAGATAGGCTCTTATCATACATGTCCTTAACTGCCTGTGCTCTGGTAAGTTTTGCAGAATAAGAGCTGGAAGACGATAGTATTGCCCTACCGACCATAAAGGCTTCGTAGCTCCTATAGTGAAGAGCAGCAAAAGAAACAGCAAAATAAAAAGCATATACAATGATGCTAATCACCAAGATGAACATTAAAAGAAACTCTACAGCGACTTGACCCTTTTTAGCTTTCTTTATTGTCACAGCCATCCCGCCCTGATCTTGGATATTGGGTGTTTAGAATCTTGATTGCTCCCAGGCCCGTACATTAGAGGGGCCTGACCACTTGTTTCAGCAGCTTTGCCATCGTCAAATTTGCTGCCAAGGGCTTTTTTTGAATATCCATAACGTACCTGTGAAACAACTTCTGTTTTTAAAAGTGTTCCTATCCTTTTAAAGACCTTCTCGTTGATCGCAGCTATGGATGCCACAATTATAGGAACAAGGACTGCCATCATTAACAACAGTTCTACCGTTGCTTGTCCTTTCTTTTTACCCATAGAAACCCCTAAGGCAAATTATAACCTGTTAAGGGATTTTACGCCAACCTGATTTTGACTGATCGACTGTCGAGAGTTTTTTCACGACCTGATCTTTTAGAAAAAGTTCTATCGCCCCGGACTGGCCTCCCCAGCCATAAAAAATATCCTGCACGTGAACTATTACTTTAAAGAATATAGCGGCAATAACGGCCATGAGTAAGAGATACTCCACCGTTGCCTGACCTTTTTTATTCTGGATCTGCATTAACCATTAATTACTAGGTTTAGAAGCTTGGTCTATTCCACTTTCTACCTGACCCGTAACCTTGGTTATGAACCCCTTGAACATATTCGGCATGTATTTGTTAACGATAAGTATTATCGCAACTAACACGGCGAGTATAAGAATGTATTCTGTAGCGCTCTGCCCTTTTTTATTTAAAAGCGCCCTTAAACCCTTCATACTTTACCTCCCCCGTAAAGATCTGTTCTCTAGCTTGTTATTATAGTATATCCATACAAATTTGTCAACGCTCCCGCCAAACCTTTGTCACAATTTAGTTCCGCATCTCTTTTTTGCCTTTGCTGCCGCATTATTATAATACTTGCTGCCAGGAATGGAAATCTCCAAAACCCTGTTATACAAAGGACAAGCGGTTGTATAGTCGGAAACGCTTTCTGCTATTGCGGCTCTAGAAAAGACCTCCCTTGCTTCTTCTTCCAGTGCTTCCTTCGATTTGCTTATCCCCTCTTTAGCCTCTTTATTCTTGTAATCCATCTTCAGGACCCTGTTATATGCCTCTATTGCCTCTTTATATCTGCCGTTCGTATAGGCTTCCATTCCAGCACTTAATTCAGGGGTCACTGTTGTTTTAAGCAGCTCATTAGATTCATTTAAAAGTTTTTTACAATTATTCCTTATTTCTGCAATTTTCTCTCCCTCTATTGGAGGATAAGAAATACATATTTGTAATGACTCTATCGCTTTCCTATACTCCTTGGAATTGTGATGTTTTTTACCCTCACCAAATATTTTTTCATATTTGGAAAGTGTTACAAGGAATTTTGCCCTGTCGTCTGCCAGCCTTTTCTTTTTGGCATCCGCAGCCTCTATTTTATCTGCAAGGTCCTTTGCGCCTTGATTATTGGGATCAATTTCAAATATCTTAGAGATCAACTCCTTTACTTGTTCGTATTTTTCTTTCCTCATTAACGATTGTGCTTCCTGAAGATAATCGGAGACTTTCTTCTCCAATTCCTTTCGCAGGGTCGCATCTTCTTCCTGTTTCTTCTGGGTTAGAAGTTCGTCCTTTGCTCTGGTTGAAACTTCTAAAAGATCTTTTGCTTTGTTCCAGTCTGGGACCTTTGACAAGATTTGCTGTACCCTGTCCTCCGAAAGTTCATACTGAAAATTCTTGAATAGTTTTACTGCAACTTCATATTCTGCCAGAAGCTGCTTTTGCACCGCTAGTGGCTGTTGGCAAAAGGAGCCTTGTTCTTCACATTTTACTTCTGGAATAGCTTCTTCCGCTGGAGGAGCAACTTCCGTTTTTGTGTTATTATTGTTCGCATTACCAGGCGTAGGAACCTTCTTTGATTTATCTCCAAATAAAATAACGACGATGATTATAATGACACCTATCAAAATAACCAGTGGCAATAGTTTCTTTTTGTTTTGAACTTTTGAAACATCCTGCTCGAACCCATATGACTTCTCTATGTTTTTGATCTCTGTTTCGCTGGGCATTACCTCTATTTTTTCCACAGCACCACGGCCTGAACTTTTTGATGAGCCTAGGTCTTTAACACCCTGAACATTTTGTACCTGTGGATTGACCACCATAAACCGAAGTATGGAAGAACCTATTTCTACGATATCACCGCTAGTTAGAACTACCGGTTCCACCACTTTTTTACCATTGACCCTAGTCCCGTTTGAACTGTCAAGATCTACTACCAGGTAGTCAACTCCTTGTTTATAAAAACGTGCATGCTCTCTGGAAACAAGGTCATCGATCAGAGAAATCTCTACTTTTTTACCTCTACCAGCTATCATGACGTCTTTTTCAAGTGTAAAAACCTTGTCTTTATGTGGACCACTAATAGCAATAAGTTGATACAATAAATAAGCAGGTCCTACTACTGTAGCATCAGACAAATTAGGTTTTTGTTCCTTTTCTGGTTTATCATTAGCTATCTTTTTTTCTTCTTTCTTTTCCTCTGTTTCCTTCTTTTCTTCTTCTGATTTTTCCGGAACTATGGTTTTTTCTTTTTCTACCGGCAGAACAGTATCTTCTTTATATACCTCTGCCTCTGCATTCATTGTAAAAAAATCAAAATCACTGTTGGCAGCCTTAGGATCCTCTGCCTGAGCTGGAGTTGTTGTTGCGTCAAATACTATTGTTACGTCACCAACGGACAAGCTTTCACCGTCCTTTAACTCTCCTTTCTCTATATCCTCACCTTCTTTTGTTATCATCGCAAATTTTGCTTTTTTGGAAAAAGACAAGGTTTGATCATCCTTAACACTGAAGGAAATGTGTTTTCTAGAAATATTGTCTTCAGGGACACAAATGTCGCAACTTTCCGTACGTCCTAGCACAAAGTCATCTTTTTTTATCTCGTATTCTTTTAAAAGCTTGTTAGCTTTAAAAATTTTTATCTTCATTGTTCAAAAACTTCCCCTTTTCTTTTTTCGGTCATACTCTTCCACTTTTCAGCCTCTTTAAATAGTGCAGAGTCTGGTTGTCTGAAATTAAGATTAAGAACATCATCAAATTGTCTTAAAGCATCTTCGTAACGTTTTTGAGAGTACATCTTTTTGCCAATAGATAAATGGAGTTGGCTTTCTTCCTCAATCTTTTTGGCCGTTTGTCCTGCCGCAGCTCTGGCTCTGGCATGTTGAGGATAAAAAGAGACGGCTTTCCTGAATTCCTCTAGCGCTCTGGAATAATTTTGCATCCTGAACTCACGTTGACCATCAAAATAATGCTCGCTGGCCTGATCAAAAAGTTCTTTCTCATCATCAGGTATCTTTTTTCTTATTTTTTCCTCTTCTGATCCTTCAGTATCCATCTCCCCATTCTTATTCTGGTCAATGACCGCATTGGAGTTACCAGCGGCATTATTGTTGTTATCCTTGGAAGCCTCTTTGCCAGAAGGTGCCAACACAAAAAGGATAACTAGGATCAAAAAGATAGAACCATATAAGATTACCCTTTTGTTCTTTAAGCCTTTTCCCGACGTAGAAGAAACTGGAACATTTACCTCCCTAGAGGAGATAGAGATCCCAGGGATAGTTCCACCATCAGAATTCTTTAAATTTACCGTTTGATGCTGCCCAGACGTAACAGGCTCTTTTTCCACATACCTATACTCGTGATTGCCAATAGAGAACATATCGCCAGAAACAAGATAATGCTCCTTTATTTTGTTTCCGTTAACAAAAACACCATTACTTGAATTGAGGTCTTTTATTACGAAAGAATCATTGACCTTGGTAAGTTCAGCATGATTTCTGGAAGCTGAGGCATCTGTAATAATTATGTCACTGTCCGCAGACCGACCTAAACGTACTATTGACCCGGTTATTTTGAACTGAGCTCCAGCATCATTTCCTTTTAGTATTTCCAGTCTTGCTTCTTTTGCCATAAGTTACTAAACCATCTCCACACTTAGACAATGATAGGTAAATTCACCTCTATCATTTTTAACGCCGCTAACACCGATCCTATAAACTTTTTCATTAACCAGTGCTTCTTCGCTAAGGTCCTGACCCATCTCATCGAACCTTGCTATAAGACTTAATATAACCCCTAAGATCCTCTGTTCCTTTATTGCGTCTACGATTGGAACGCCATGCCAGTCAGAGGCTTTATATGTGGCGATGCCAGAAAAAGCTTGGTTAGCAGAAACAATTGTATTGGAGGTATCCAGTACAAAGAAAGGAACCTTCAAGGATCGACCCACCGAATCGAATACCAGAATATTATCTATACTACCATGCATATCGTGCAAGGATTCTGGAGCATTATCGTACACTACTTTGGCAGAGGCTCGCCGAGATTTTCTTATGAGTATATTCAATAGCTCTATCAGGTCCATTCCTTCTCTGGTCCCAAAGCTGTAGCTAACTCTTTTTGCTTCCCCTTTGAGTGAAAGATCAAGCTCGTCGTAGATCCTGATAAAAGGCAACACAAAAAGCCTAGAAAAGAAAATTGATATCATCAAACCAATAAAGCAGGCAATAACCATACCGACCAAGATCCTTTGCCAGGCACCAGCTAAACTATTCTGGATGCCTGAGGTAGCAAATTCAAGTGTTGCAAAACCGGTTATAACGCTTTCTCCCTTCTCCTCTGAATAAACTTTTATAGGCGACGTAACTATATATTCTCCTTCCTTAATCGAATAAACATCAGCACTTCTTTTATAAACATTTGCGCCTATCTTTACACTATCCTCTTTAAGAGAAATGGTCCCTTTTACTATCTCTTTTATCCTATCCATAACGACGCCGGGAAGCTGATCCCCCGCTTTATCCGCAGGAGCAAGTATCCTTCCGGAGGTATCAGCGATAGCTGACCACATTACACCAGGAACATCTTCGGCAGCTTTTATAGAAGGTACTTCTTCGCTTTGCACACCAACAACGTTCTTATTCTCTTCCGCCAATAGATTGGATAAATATACCGCTCGCTGTGCAGCTTCTTTATCTAGGATCATGCTATCAAACTGAACTACAGGAACCGTAACAATAAGAGTGATCAAGATGATACACGACAAAAGAACTACTGAGATTATGGCAGAGACTGAATATCTTTTCGAGATCTCTTCAAAAAAAGGCATCACAGTTGATTCTATGAACTGGTCTATACTGCCTTTTATGCCAGGTGTTTTTATCCTCGGTTTTCCTCTATATTCAAACTCGACATCTTCTCCCTGTTGGTTCTCAGGAATAGAAAAACCAGAGAGCTCCTCGACCTTAACATCCCCTTTTATCAACTGATATATATGGTCATGTATTGCTATTTTGTCGCCAGAATTAAGTTCTTTTTTCTTTACCATGACCCCGTTAACGAAAGTCCCATTCTTCGAACCAAGGTCAGTTACATGAACACTACCTCCCTTGATATTTATAACAGCATGTTTTTTGGATACACCGTTAGAGGATATTTTAATATCTGCTCCGTCCAGTCGTCCAATGACGTTGTCACCCTCTTTTAAGATAAAGGATCTTGCGGAATTTTGGCCACTTATACATATCAGGCGGAACATTGTAAAACCTCCCCGATCTTTAATGAATTTGAACTTATTGCCCCACTGCAAAGCTCCAAGGTACTTTTTGCTTTAAATCGCGGCTTACAAAGTTTCCAGGGACGTACCTCGCTTTCCAGATCTACTATCATTCCCTCTGTATCCAAGTACACAGCATCTATCTTTTGCAACATGAACAGTGTGTGTATCCAGTTACACCTTGGGATCAAAAGACCCTCTCCCTGTAAGATATGTGCTTTAAACATAAAACCCCTGAACCTATTGAGCATAGAGTCCGCTCTTTCTACCTTGTCTGCTATCAATCTGTCTCCAGCAAAAACCTTCATCCACCATATACCTTCTTTAAAATGATCGGACCAAAGATTACTATAAAGACCGCAGGAAGAATGAACAGTGCCATAGGTATTAAGATCTTCGTTGCAGCTTTGCCTGCTTTTGCCTCTGCAGACATAAATCTTTCGTGTCTTATTGCATCAGACTGTGCCCTCAGCACATCCCCCACCGGCGAGCCCATCCTTTCTGCAGTAACCAGAACAGAAACAAAAGAAGTTATTTCCTTTAACCCTATTCTTTCAGCCATATTCTTTAAGGCTTCACTTCTCATTGCACCAAGTTGTATCTCTTTTAGAACTATCTCAAATTCTCCTCGCAAGGGACCTGGTTGGCCTTTTTCCACAACTTTTCCCATTGCCCCATTAAAATCAAGTCCAGCCTCTACACATAAAGTCAATAGATCCACCACAAAAGGCATTTCCCTTTTTACATTTTCCTGCCTTCTGGTTATAACGCCACCCAACCAAAGTTGGGGATAGTACCAACCAAAAACAGCAAATAAAGGAGTGTATATTACGGGAAGTCCTAGACCCAAGATCATGTTGTAAACGTAAACAACAAACGGAAGAGAAAAAGCAAATACGACCCTGTAAGCGTAGAACTCATCAGCAGAAAAGGTTTCCCTTAATCCTGCACTTGAAAGTTTTTTCCTTATTTTTTCCCTGTAAAGGTCTATTTTCCATTTTGTTACACTCGGAAGGATCCTTCTTACAAGTGGATAGGTGAACTTTAACAGCGGTGATGGAAAGTCTTTTTTTATAAGCCCAATACCAAGTCTTTCTTGGTCATCCAGAGATAGTTCTTCCCCAACTACAAGTTTAACCAATACAAATACAGCTATACCAATAAGTACAGCTGCAACAATGAGAGTAATAGCACCAAATCCCATAGGCATTATTATACAACAGCGTTTGAGGAATCAAAGGAAAATAGATACCAGCCACCAATTAGTCTGCTTTTAGGTCATGTCCATCTGGCAATAGCCCTTACAAAGGTAAATTTACGTAAGTTTTTTACTTAACTATAGAGTCGTATACTTTCTTTAGCTTGTTAAATTGAATGGAGTTCTTTGGTGTAAGTGTTACCTCTAGAGTTTTACCTTTTCTAAAAGCAAGAGGGATCTCCCAACCACTAACTACACCCTGATCGGACTCTGACATCCTAGTGATCAGCCATGCCTTCTTGAAACAATTGGTAGTCAACCCACTACTTGATGATGTGTGCTTATCAGCATTGTTGTAAAGCTCCCAAATTTTAGTACCCCTAACCATATCAAGAGAGTGGTTCCAGTAGTTTATTA
>Ga0118677_10000339_pt1 | contig 102575 bp, 106 predicted proteins | sample AliMusrvi5mmetaG_FD_86154 | JGI IMG/M metagenome (GOLD analysis project Ga0118677, IMG submission 86154) | reverse complement strand
GCCCCAGCTTGGCATCAGGGTGTACCGCGCCAAGCTGGAGCTTGGCGTTCCGTCAAGGGCTGATTTCACGCTTAATGCATCTTAACTTAATGGCAGTGAAGCTGGAGCTTGGGAACGAGCAAAAGCTGGAGCTTGGGAACGAGCAAAATCGAATTGTTTAGTGAAGGAATATTTTGTTTTGTTTCACAGCACTTCCGCCGCGCCCAATAAAATGACTTCCCTCCCTCCAACCCAACTCACCCCAACGCGCTGTCCCACTTGAAAATCAAAGGCATGTTCTTCCTGGTCGAAAAACGAGCAGGCATTCAAACGTTTGCCGCTGTCCAGTTCAACCACGCAATCCAACGTCATGCCTTTGTAAATTTGCTCGACGAGTCGTCCGCGTAACCGAGCGGACGGGTCGGAATGATCGACCAAATGAATATCTTCGGGGCGTAAAAGCACACTGAAGTTGTCGCCTATCCCAAGGTTTTTAGATTGGCGCAACACGCAAGCCAGCCCTTCCACACAGGCAGCAAATGAATCATCTTCAAGACGGGCTGAGACTATGCCTTCCAGCAAATTACTTTCGCCGACAAATTGCGCGACAAAAAAGCTGGCTGGGTTTTCGTAAATCTCACGCGGCCCACCGATCTGCTCAATCCTGCCGGCCCGCATGACCACCACTCGATCAGACATGGACAGAGCCTCTTCCTGGTCGTGGGTGACAAAAACGAAGGTGATGCCCAACTGGCGTTGCAGGGCCTTCAATTCCACTTGCATGGCCCTGCGCAATTTGGAGTCCATTGCGCTCAGGGGTTCATCCAGCAGCAGCACACGGGGCCGGTTGACCAAAGCCCGCGCCAACGCCACGCGCTGTTGCTGGCCCCCGGACAATTGATTCGGTTTACGGTCGCCGTATTCGGGCAAATGCACTGCCGCCAAAGCTTGCTGCACCCGTTCCGTTCGTTCTGCCCTCGGGATTTTTTTCATCCGCAGGCCGAAAACGACATTGTCGAACACACTCAAATGGGGGAACAGCGCGTAACTTTGAAACACCGTGTTGACGTTGCGCCTGTCGGGGGGGAGTTCGTTGACCCGAACCCCGTCGAGCAGAATATCCCCGAAATCTGGCGTTTCAAAACCCGCCAGCAAACGCAGCAAAGTTGTCTTGCCGCAACCCGACGGACCCAGCAGGGTCAGGAATTCGCCCTCGGCAATGTGCAGGTCAAAGCCGTCCAGCACTTTCAAACCGTCATAGGCTTTGGCAATGGATTTAAACTCGACAACGGTGCGGTTATTAGGCAAGGTCTCAAGAGGGCTTGGAGGGTTGTTTAGATAAAAGATTATAAGACAGGACCGTAAGGGCGCAATAGCGGTACTCCGCGTATTGCGCCGGATGGGGATCGTCCAACAGTCGGCGCAATACGGCTTCGCCTATTGCGCCCTTCGGACCTCATATTTTCGCATTGGGCGACCAACGGATAACATCCCTCCAAGGGATGTTATCCGTGTTTTCATGGCAACCCGGCTACGACTTTCTTCAGACGTGACGGCGACCAAAGCCAATTAGGCCAGCCAATGCAGAGCCGACTAGCCAGATTGCAGACGGGATGGGCGTGGTCGCATTGGTAGGCGTAGCCACAAAGGATTCAGAATAACCGCTGTAATCAAAATAATACCCAGCGATCTGCCCACTGTCGTTGATGCTCACGGCAGCGTTGCCATATACCCCTGGCACATTCAGGGTTGTGAACACGCCATTGCTTTCCACGAAACCATGGTTGCCTCTGCCATTCCAATACAACCCCGCGACTTGCCCGCTGGCGTTAATGCTATAGGCATCAGTATAAACTGTCCCCGGCGCATTCAGGGTTGTGAACACGCCATTGCTTTCCACGAAGCCATGGGAACCACCGTCGGCATCATAATAATATCCCGCGACTTGCCCGCTGGCGTTGATGCTATAGGCATGAGTAAAAACTGCCCTCCGGCTCGTTCAAGGTTGTGAATACGCCATTGCTTTCCACGAAGCCATGTGCGGTACCGCTGGTATCCGAATACAACCCCACGACTTGCCCGCTGGCGTTGATACTATAGGCCGCGGTGGTTCTAGTAGCCCCTGGGTCGTCCAAGGTTGTGAACACGCCATTGCTTTCCACGAAACCATGAACCTTATTGCTGGCATCCGAATAATATCCCGCGACTTGCCCGCTGGCGTTGATGCTGTAGGCTTGGGTGTTGGTTGCTGCCCCCGGCGCGATTAGTGTGGTAAAGCTATAACTGGCCGCTGTTGCAGACAAAGGCAAGTAGCCAATGATAGTGGCTAGGCATAGGTGTGGCAGGTGATGTTTCAAGGCGATCTCCAAGCAAGTTTTAAGGTTTATCAATGACGAATATAACACTCGACGAACAGCCATTCAATGCGCGTTGCGTTGCTCTTGGCGTTGCGTCGTTGCGCCGTTGCGTGAGACTTTCTTTCCTTGACTTTCCAACAACTGCACATACAATGGAATGACAAACTATGTCTATACTATAGGAATTTTTATCATGGTGCGCAATTCGACTTATCAGCTTCGACTTGATGAAACAACCAAACGGGAATCTTTTGCCGTTTTTCATGAACTTGGAATAACACCGGCGGAGGGGATGAGGATTTTTCTGTCCGCTGTTGCCAGGACAAAATCAATCCCCTTTCCCATCGAGTACACTCCAAACGAAAGGACTGCCAACGCTCTCTTGGCAGACGATGAGGCAAAAGGATACAAAGAATTCGATAATTTGGATGATTTATTTTATGACCTTAAAAACTAGATGCGGCTGATAAAGCGATCAACTGCTTTTAAGCGTTCATATAAGCTTATGGAGAAGCGGGGGAAAGAAATGGACAAGCTTCATACAGCCATTAAACTTCTTGCACAGGATTTGCCTCTCCCGGCTTATTATAGAGATCATCCCCTAAGCGGAAATTTTGTCGGCTTTCGAGATATTCACATTGAGCCTGATTGGTTGCTGATCTACAGTAAGCATAATGCTATTCAAAACTCTCCAGAAGGCATTCTCTATCTTGAATTAACGGGGACACATTCGGATTTATTTTCGAAATAGGAAAAATGCATGACATGCACAAACAATAGGCTTGCTAGCTTTTTCGATGTGTTCCGCGTTTTTCTGAAACTCGGCCTGACCTCTTTTGGTGGGCCGATTGCCCATCTTGGCTATTTTCAAAATGAATTTGTCCTCCGTCGCAAATGGCTTGACGGGCAGGCGTTTGCCGACCTTGTCGCCCTTTGCCAGTTTCTGCCTGGCCCGGCCAGCAGCCAGGTTGGGTTCGCCTTGGGCCTTTCACGCGGCAGTTTTTTAGGGGGTTGTGCGGCATGGCTTGGATTTACCCTGCCGTCAGCTTTGGCGATGATCGCCTTTGCTCATTTTTCTGGCTCCATTGAAGGGACAATCAGCACTGGCATTATTCACGGCCTCAAAATTGTCGCCGTTGCCGTGGTTGCGCAGGCCGTGTGGGGCATGGCGCGAACCCTATGCCCAGACCGGCAACGGTCGACCATCGCGTTGCTTGCGTTGTTTATCGTGATCGGGGCATCGGGCGCGACTAGGCAAATTGCGGCGATTGCCTTAGGTGGGGTTGCAGGTCTGGCCTTTTGCCGATCAGAACCCTCCGCGAGTGTGGGCCGTCTTTCACCCTCACTGTCGCGACGAACGGGCGTACTTGCCTGCGTAGCGTTTTTCCTATTGCTCGCAGGCTTGCCGGTTCTTGCCGCATTTTCTCAAAATCATGCACTTGCGCTCATGGATGCCTTCTATCGCTCCGGTGCGCTGGTGTTCGGCGGTGGACATGTCGTATTACCCCTGTTGCAGGTGGAAGTCGTTCAAACCGGATGGATGGACAACAACGCCTTTCTTGCCGGATATGGCGCGGCCCAGGCAATGCCAGGGCCATTGTTTACTTTTGCGGCTTATCTTGGCGCAGTGATGAAAGCGCAGCCTAATGGCCTGCCGGGGGCCATGATCTGCCTTGCCGCCCTGTTTTTGCCCGGTCTTCTGCTTCTTATTGGCATGTTGCCATTTTGGGATGATTTCAGACGGCTGGCAACCGCACAGGCCGCCATGCGCGGGGTGAATGCCGCAGTTGTGGGCTTGCTTGGCGCAGCGCTTTATACGCCACTGTGGACCAGCACTATTCATCAGGCCAGCGATTTCAGCCTTGCCTTGACCGGGTTTGTGCTTTTGACGGTCTGGAAGGTTCCGCCGTGGGTCATCGTCATTGGCTCTGCCGGGGGTGCTGTTTTACTGGCAATGCTTTGACCATAGCCTATAGCATCGCTTCGATCGAGTAGACACTCCCCTCACCTTCAAATTGTTGCATGGCAGATGCGGACAGCGGTTTAAACGGCCAAGGTGTTCTGCTGTTCTCGCGCACGGACTCGCTGAGCAAGAGGGGAACTCCGCAACGACGGCTTAGGGATTCCAGTTGTGTCGCCAGACTTAGAGCCTCTCCCAAGATCGTATAATTCATTTTGACCGAGGAGCCAATGTTACCCTCGATCAAGGAACCGACGGCGATGCCGAAACCACCGTTAAGGGATTCAGGGAAAAGAGGGGGTTTTTGCTGTGCTTCGGCAAGGCCCCTGAGCGCGTCCATGCACGAGGAAATGGCCGCGTCTGCTTGGTCTGGTGGAAAGTAGGCGATGACACAATCACCCACATACTCGGCAACCTGGCCGCCATGTTCGACGATGCAACTTGAGCAGATTTCGAGGTAAGCCGTTATGGCCTTTGCCAGTTGCTCTGCGGAAAGGTGCTCCGACAAATGGGAAAAACCTGCCATTTTTCCCACCAGCACCAGTTTTTCGGTTTTTTGAACCGGCAAGGTTAAGGGATTGATACCTTCGGTTAGCAACTTCAGGACGGTGGGCTGGGTGTACCTCCCAATGATATGGTGGGATTGGGCAATGTTGCGCAGCATCATGCGCATCGCTTGCAGCAAAACTCCGCTTTCGTCATTGATGCAAACGGTGCGCATGCCCCAATCGGTGAATAAGCGGTCTTCCAGCCCATATTCCACGCTGAGGATGGTCACGTCCCGATGCCTGGAATCCGACCTTATCTTTTCCAGCAAGCTTTCCAGCACGGCTTGCTTGCCCTCTAGGATTTGGAAGAAGTATTCATGGACAGAGATCAACACCCCGGTTAAGCCTAGGCGGTTGTTGTTCAGGCTAGAACGATGCCCCAACTCAGTGATTTCCTCATCACTGAACGAGGCATGTTTGGTGCTGACATACATCACCCGTTTGATGCCGCCTTCATGGGCGGCACTGGGTCTATCCTTGGCCAGATGTTGCAAGGCTTTGCCCATCAGGCCACTGCCCTTGGTTAAGACTTTAAAATCGTTCTGCGACAAAACGGTGAGTTCGCAGGGTGAGCTGCAGCGGATCGTTTCCGAGCGTCGTTTGAGGTAGGCCTGGGTGATTTCCCCGAAATAATCGCCTACGCCCAACTCTCCCACTTTACGTTCATCTTTGAACACCTCAAGCCGACCAGACTCCACCACATAGGCCATTTCGGCCTCATCGCCTTGCTGGAAAACTTCGTCGCCTTTCTCGAATCGGACTTTTTGCAACCTGGAGACAGGCGCTGGCGCGAGCACTGCTATATCACTGCGGAAGGGGATTATCAATGCCCAATCAATCATGATGCGAAGGTTCTTTTCCAAGCCCGGCATGGCCAGAAGCTGCCCTAACCTGGACATAAACCAAGCTACCCTGCCGCTGAAGGTGAATGCCTTGACATCGCAGAAAGAATGGAACCCGATGGCAAAAGTCTTGATCGGGCGGGCATGTGGGCGGTAGGGACGGGTTGCAAAGCCTTGCGTCGCAGCCCATGCGTTGTAGCCAGCCGCCTCACCCAAAGCCTCCCAGTCGGCCGCGGTGATGAAGGCATGATCCGGCCCAAGCTGTGCGGGTGAGGTTATCCACAGGTGATTGTGTCCTTCGAGGGAAAGGTCTTCTCGGACGGTCAAGGGCCAGGCCAAACCGATGCCACCCTGAAAGCGGACCGGTGGCATGGCGAAACAGGCATTGATGGCCAATCCAAGCTTGATCGAAGCACCCGGCTCCAAAACCACTTCAGCCTCGGCCAAAGCCGAGACTTTTTGCCCTTTGTGCAAGGTAACCCCAGCCTTTTCCAGGCAACTGTCACGCAAAGCCAAACGCTGGCGTTCGAAACCCGAATAAACATAATCGGGTTCATCGAAGAGGTGCACCTGCCACTGGTAATCCCGCAGCACCGGGTAGGAATGTCGCATGGCCCGTAACATTTGGCAAAGTTCCGCTGCCACGCTGCAAGCCAACTCGCCCGAGCCGAGGATGGCGAAATTTAAAAGCCTCTGCTTTTCAGTGCTGTCTTCGGTGAATTCCGCCTGCTCAATCAATTCCAGCACGCACTTTCTGATGTGCAAAGCATCGCCCACCGATTCGATGGGTATGGCGTGGGATAACAAGCCTGGAATTGCACCTGCGTTGGGTTTTGAGGTTTGGGCGAGGACTAACTCGCTGTAGTCGAGTTTAATCCGCTCGCCACTGGGCCGCCGGGCAAATACTTGCCGGTTGGTTTCGTCAATGGAGTCCAAGCGGCCTACGATCACATTGACCTGGGGTATCACCCGGCGGATCGGATTGACCACATTGCCAGGCTGTACGATACCCCCGATTACCTCCGGCAATAGCGGGGTCAGTACGAAATTGGAATTGTCATGGAGCAAAGTCACATTGACATTGGAATAAGCGCCGATCAGCCTTTCGATTTCAATGGCCGCGTGCATGGCACTGAAGCCACCTCCCACAATGACGATATTCGCTGCGCGATCACGAGGTTCAGGCTTATGCCAATAACCGGCAGAATTGATCAAACAAGAGAGCATCACGCCATAGAACAGGACATGTTCCATGAGCGTTTCGGGGAGTAGAAGGGCGAAAAACAGGAAAGCCGAGAGCAAAAAAATGGACAACGGCCTGAGCAATATCCCTGCGATCATCAACAGGCCGGCGGAAACCTCCACCAAGGCCATGAACAACGAGAACCCTTCCGGCACTGAGGACAAGAGGGGAATCTGATAGGTCTTGATGATGCCAATCACCAAGTTAGGTTGCATGATTTTGAAGGCTATCCCCAGATACAGCATGGTCAGGCCCGTCAATACCCGCATGATGAATTGGGCGCGTGATCTAGGCTGTGCCTCAAGCCAAGCGACTATGCCTTGGAAAACAGTCGGCACGGGCAGCGGCGGATAGTGCCTGCCCGGCCCTTGCAACAATAGGTAAATCGATGCGCCCAAAATCGCCCCGCCATAGGCAAGGAACCCTAGGCCAAAAAGCCAACCGCCCAGCAAACCGAGCAGCATCAGGACTATCGCGCAGAGACGCACATAGATACCGAATAAAATCGCCAATCCTAGCAGAATTTCAAACCCACCCAACCAACTCCAGCCAGGGCCAAGGGAACTTAGTTCGAGGTCAGGCGCGAATAGGGTTGGCGAGGTGAAGGCTGCAACCCCTAGCCGTGGTTCAAGTCCTAAAGCAGAGGAAATCAACATCCAACTTAGGCAAACCCTCAGGATTCGAGGGACATGCTCACCATAAGAAGCCAGTCGGGCCTGCAATTCCGGGAATAGTTCGCGAGCCCCGGTGAATCCCAAACGTATCCAGCCCAATATGAAAAGCAGGAACATGGAAACCATCGCGAAATTGCCGATGGAAAGTTCAGAATAAAATGTAGGCGTCGGCAGGCTGTTCCACTCAGCGATTTGCTCTGGGGTCAGAATCCAACGCTCATGGGCATTGCTTTCTCCAGAATAAAAAAAAGCTGCCGCAATCCCTACCAAAGCCGCAGCGCAAGACATGGGCGGTTTTCTAATTATTGTTTTCATAATCTCTCCGGGGGAAAAGGGGAATTTCTCTTATGACCGCAAACAGTTGAGGTCGCATAAATCTGTCCAGCCCGAATCACCGTAGCCGAGCCAACACTAACCCCCTCTATTTATTGCATTTTTCCGTATGGGCATTGAAGAGACAGTGGCTTGTCATTACTTTTTTAAGTGGATAGGTATTTTCCTTATATCCACAGCCAGTTGAGACAACTATCGTTCTTATTTGTTTCACAATTGGAAATGCGCCGTGTCTGAATATTCGAGAACAGTCACTTAACAGGTAGTACACTGCTTCTCGAAACCGAATAGTTGTCGCTATCAGAAGAAAAAACTACTTAGCCCACCAAAACATTCCCCCCATCCTCATCCCCGCAAAGATACTCAAGCTGTTGCCGGCTGCGGGGAGGGTCTTCCTGAGTGGCTGAATAAGCATCTAGTATCGGGCGGAAGTGACGCTCCGTCGCGGGTGTGGCATAGACGAGGTAATTCCGCCCGTCGTCACTCCACACCCCGAACAGTGCCATGCCCTGTGGACCATTGCGGGAAATATAGGCGGCACGGAAGGAACCCCGGATGATATCCACTTCGCCCGATTCGTATTCTTGCCGGGTCAGACGGATGCAATGCCAAATCATCTAAAAAGCGCCCAATAGTTGCGAGTGGTTTGCTCGGCGACTGTGGCCAAGGATATCCCGCGCAGGTCGGCGACATATTGGGCAACATGGCGGACATGGTGTGGGTAGTTGGGTTTGCCGCGATGGGGAATCGGTGCCAAATAAGGGGAATCCGTTTCGACTAGGTAACGGTCTTCGGGTACTTTGCGTGCCGTATCTTGGATTTGCGTGGCATTCTTGAAGGTGACAATTCCGGAGAAGGAAATATAGAAATTAAGGTCTAGTGCCTGACGGGCAGTTTCCCAATCTTCAGTAAAGCAGTGCAGCACGCCGCCAACCTCGTCAGCCCCTTCCTCACGAAGAATTCGCAAAGTATCCTCCCGTGCTTCGCGAGTGTGGATGATAAGCGGTTTGCCCGTCTGTTTGGCCGCACGGATATGGGTTCGGAAGCGTGTATGCTGCCATTCCAAATCCCCTTCGCTACGGAAATAATCCAAGCCTGTCTCGCCGATGGCAACCACTTGGGGATGCTCAGCCAACATGGCCAATTCTGCCACGGTAGGCTCATGGCAATCTTGTTCGTTCGGGTGCACACCCACCGAAGCGGTGATGCCAGCGTGACCCTCCAACAGTTCCATCATGGTGGGCCATTTCTCCATGCTGATGGAAACGCACAGCATGTGGCTGATTCCCAGAGCCTGGGTTTCCATGACATAAGCGTGGAAGTTGCCGCCGTAAGGTTTGAGATCAAGACGGTCCAAATGGCAATGAGAATCTATAAGCATGGCTTTACATGGTATGAGTAGTGCGATCCGATTCAAGGGCACCGGCGAGATAGTTTTCGATGCGGTTGCGGGTAATGCCGTTGTCCTTGTCGCTAAACTGAACGCCAATGCCTGTAGAGCGATATCCTTCCGAGTTGCGCGGCGTGACCCAAATGACTTTACCCGCAACAGGGATTCGCTCAGGTTCGTCCATCAAATTGAGCAATATAAACACATCGTCGCCCAATTGATAAGATTTATTAGTGGGAATAAACAGCCCCCCATTTTGCACAAAGGGCATATAGGCCGCATACAAAGCATTCTTGTCGCGGATGGTAAGGGAAAGTATCCCTCCCCGGCCTTCGGTTTGGTCTTCGCTCATTGGGGTAACAGGATTAAGTCTTTGGTTTTGTCACGCAACCAGTGAATCAACAGTTCTTCCAAAAGTAGTTGCCGGTTGACTTGGCCTAAAAGCATTTTCCTTGCGGAATTCAGTCTATCCAGAAACCTAAACAAATTTCTTACATTAATTTTTTGCGCCAACGCCAGCAAGTGCTCCGCTAAATCGGGATTTTCAATTGCCTGATTAAGGGGATCAGTCCGCAAACGGATCATGTCCATGGTCCAGCAAACCATCCAATCGACAAGGGTCTCGGCGGAAAACTTGGACCATTCTTCCGCCAATGCGGCCGGGTCTCCACCGTATCCGCCCAGATCGCCCCAAGCAGAAAAAAACTCATTGCGTTTTTCTATTATGCCATCATTAGCCAGCCCCAAGGCTTTTATCGGGGCACCTCGCGCCAAAGACAGCAAAACATTGGCATGGTCTCCTTCATACCCGTTTTTCGCTAGCCAAGCCAAGGCCATTGATCGCTCTGGAACGCAGATTTCCATGCGTTGACATCGGCTAAGTATAGTCGCAGGCAACAGTTGGGGTGAGTCGGTGAGTAATAGTAGTGTGGTGTGTTCGTCCGGCTCCTCCAAGGTTTTTAGCAGGCTGTTGGAAGAAGAAACATTCATTTGGTGTGCAGGGTTGATTAACACCACTCTTCTTCCGCTGTATTGAGGTTTAAGCGCCAAATTGGCAATCAACCCGCGAATGACATCCACCGGGATGATTTTACCCGTTTCCACGGGTTCTATGCGAAGAAAATCAGGATGCGTCTTTGCTGCGAACAAACGGCAACTGGCGCATTCGCCACACGCATAGTCTAGCGGGGTGCGGCATAACAAGCGTTTGCTGAAGGTTTCCGCCAATTGGGTCTTTCCCACCCCTTGCCTCCCGACCACCAACAGAGCCTGAGGCACACGCCCAGACTGTAGATGGGAATCGAGCCTGTCCCAGTGGGGGGAAAGCCAAGGCATATCATCAACCAAGTTCATGGCACACACAGACTTTTTAGATGAGTGGTTATTGCTTTTTGCACATTTTCCAGCGGCAGTGAAGCATCTACGAGCCTGATGCGGTCAGGAAAGAGTCCGGCCAAGAGTAAATAGGTATTCCTTACCCGTGAGTGGAATGCCAAAGACTCCGCCTCCATACGGTCACTGACACCGCGATTTTTAGCCCTGGCGATGCCAATTTCAGGAGGGGCATCAAACAGCAGGGTCAAATCGGGTTTGCGGCCTTTTTGCACCATTTTCTCCAAGTTAAGTATGAACTCGGAATCCACATGCCGCCCCCCGCCTTGGTAAGCATAGCTTGCATCGGTAAAACGGTCACAGACTACCCAGGCATCGGATGCCAGCGCTGGCTCGATGACATCCCGCAAATGTTGGGCACGGGCGGCAAAGACTAGCAACAATTCGGTTTCCGGGGCAATCTCCCCGCCTGTCAAAAAGAGGTCACGGATTCTTTCCCCCAGCGGGGTTCCCCCCGGTTCACGGGTGACAATGACTCGCTTTCCCAAGCTTACGAGAAAATCACGGATAAACACCAGATTGGTTGTCTTGCCCATCCCTTCCCCGCCTTCCAAGGTAATAAAACAGCCTTTATTCATGATGTTTCTTCTGAAATTGTGCCACAGCTTTGTTGTGCTCGGCCAGAGTGCTGGAAAAAACATGCCCGCCATCACCGTGCGCCACAAAATACAGGCTGCTTCCTTGATCTGGATGCAGCGCAGCGCGTATGGAATCAATCCCAGGCATGCTGATTGGCGTGGGGGGCAGGCCATTGTGGATATAAGTGTTATAGGGCGTGTCCCGAAGCAGGTCGCCCTTGCCGATATTGCCCGTATAGGCATTACCCATGCCGTAAATCACCGTCGGATCAGTTTGCAAAAGCATACCTTTCGCCAACCGGCGACTAAAGACCCCGGCGACTTTATTCCTTTCCTCAGCCAAGGCGGTTTCTTTCTCCACAATTGAAGCCAGAATCAATGCCTCGTAAGGGTTATGCAAAGGCAGTCCCTCTGCCCTACCCTGCCATTCTTCAGCCAAGACCGCCTGCATTTTTCGGTAAGCCTGTTTCAATAGCTCTAGATCGGTGGTTCCCTTGGTGTAAATGTAGGTATCAGGGAAAAACCGACCATCTGCCTGTTCCCCTGGCGCATCAATCATCCCCATTATTTCGTTGGACGACTTCCCGGCAATCAGGTGGGCAAGAGCCGGTTGCCGGTTCATTGCCTCGAGCATTTGATTAAACGTCCAGCCTTCGACGAAGGTGACGCTGTATCGACGCACCTTGCCCAAGACGAAGAGATTCAATAACTGCCGGGGAGTGGTTTGCACTGGAATCTCGTATTCTCCATATTTGATCCGTTTCGCAGAATTTTCCGTCCAAGCCATCAAACAAAACCAGAGCGGCCTGTCGAGCAAACCTTTTGTATGCAAGCCATTTGCAATAGCCTTCAGACCCTGTCCTTTGTCGATTTCAAAGTAAGCGGTCTCGTGGTTGTTCAGGGGCGAGTCCATGTGTAGCCGGTAATCCATCCACAGGCTAAACATAAGGACGATAGACGCAACGGCAATGCCAGTGGACAAACGTTTCATGATTGATGCTCCCTGGCAACCATTTCGTCAATGCGCCGGGTCAAAAGTCGGGTTATGCTGCCGACCGGATACGCCTTGCCATCCAAAAGGCTAACCGGCCATATGCCGATGACAGAGTTAGTAAGAAATATTTCATCGGCATCATAAGCTTCTTCAGGAAGAATCCGGGCCTGTTCAACCGCCAACCCCAAAAATACCGCACTTTCCAAAACCAACCCACGCATCACACCCGCAACTCCGCAACGCTCCAACAACGGAGTGCGCAACATACCACTGTTGACCAGAAACAGATTGCTCATAACGCCTTCCACCAGAAAGCCTTCATGATCCAACATCAGCCCTTCGCCTATGCCCTCATCGTCCCATTCTGCACGGGCAAGCACCTGCTCTAACCGGTTCAAGTGTTTGATGCCAGCCAAGTGCGGATTAAGCCCTAGGCGAATATCGCAGAAACGCGCCTTTACACCCGATTCCCTGATTGATTTTGGATAATCTGGCTTGGGGTGTGAGGAAATAATACGGGTGCCTTGGCTTTGTTTAGGGGGCAGGTAGCCGCGTCCCCCAAGGCCTCGGGTCAGCATGATTTTCAGGACGCAGCTTGAATTCATATGACCGATCCGCTGAACCTCCTCCGTTAAAATCTCAACGCCCGGAAAAGGGATATTAAGCCGCAAGGCATCGGCTTGTAACCTTTTAAGGTGACGGTCCAGAAAAATGGCCACGCCCTCTTGCACTGAAAGGGTGGTGAAAATGCCGTCTCCATATTGCAGCCCTCTATCGGCTATATCCAGAAATCGCGTACTTTTGCCGTTGACAAGGGCGGAGGAAGAAACTTCCGATGTCACACAAATCGTCTGAAGATCAAGGTGCCGTTTGTGCCTCCAAAGCCAAATGAATTCGACATGATGACATTCAGTTTGGCCGATCTTGCGGTATGTGGGACAAAATCCAAATCGCATTTTGGATCTGGATTATCCAAGTTGATGGTCGGAGGAATTATTTGATCGCGCAGTGCAAGTGCCGAGAAGACAGCCTCAATGCCACCTGCCGCCCCCAGCATGTGGCCAGTCATGGACTTGGTTGAACTGACTGGGACCCGATAGGCAACATCCCCAAAAACACCTTTGATGGCAAATGTTTCTGCAATGTCTCCAGCGGGTGTCGAAGTGCCGTGTGCATTGATGTAATCTACATCATCAGGTGTTAATGAAGCGTCCCTTAAGGCATTTGTCATACACTTGCCTGCACCTTCCCCATTCTCCAATGGAGAAGTCATATGGTAGGCATCGCTACTCATCCCATAGCCGATTACTTCTGCATAAATGTTTGCCCCGCGCCGTTTGGCATGCTCCAGTTCTTCCAACACAAGAACGCCGGCACCATCGCTCAAAACAAAACCATCGCGATCAACGTCCCAAGGGCGGCTTGCCCTTGTCGGTTCGTCATTGCGCCGTGACAAGGCACGGGCAGAGGCGAATCCCCCCAGGGAAGTGGCTGCTGTCGCCATTTCCGCACCGCCGGCAAACATCACGTCAGCATCCCCGTATTGAATTAGCCGGTAAGCATCGCCTATGCAGTGTGTTCCCGTCGCACAAGCTGTGACAATTGAGTAATTTGGGCCTTTCAATCCATACTTGATGGACAGGTTGCCGGAAATCATATTGATAATATTACTCGGCACAAAGAAAGGCGATATCTTCCGTGGCCCCCCTTTTAGAAAGGCATTATGCCCCTGCTCTATCCCTTCGATTCCGCCGATCCCAGCACCTATGACCGCTCCAATGCGATCAGCATTTTGTTCGGTCACATCAATCCCGCAATCGTCAAAAGCCTGAGATGCGGCCGCAATTCCATAATGGATGAAGGCATCCATCTTTTTGGCATCTTTCTCGGGAATGTATTCCGTAACATCAAAGCCCCTGACAGCACCCCCGATCCGGGTAGTGAATGCGGTAACATCAAACCGTTCTATAGGCCCGATTCCGCTTTTGCCGCTAATTATGCTGTTCCAAGAATCGGCAACATTATTACCAACCGGGGAGACTGCCCCAAGGCCGGTGATCACTACACGTCTCTTACTCAAGATAGGTCCTCAGGTAGACGGTTTGGACTCTGCCACAAAGAATAATGCCCCACGGAACCCGCTTGACTGGGCGTTCCGTTGGGGCGTCCAAAATTTACAGATGGCTTTCAATATAACTGATAGCCTCTTGAACCGTAGTGATTTTCTCGGCATCTTCGTCTGGAATTTCGCATTCAAATTCCTCTTCCAACGCCATGACAAGTTCCACCGTATCCAATGAATCAGCGCCAAGGTCGTCCACAAACGAAGCTTCGGTGGCAACCTCCTCGGCACCTTTAACACCCAGTTGCTCGGCAACGATCTTTTTTACACGCTCTGAAATATCACTCATCTTTTTCTATCCTCAATTGTTTAAGCTTGAAAGTATCAGCCTGAAAATTTTAATTGGAATTCCAATAATTACAAGACTTGATTTTATGCCACACTCAGTTTTCCTGTCCTAGGGTAGCTTTTATTTTTGCCTATGAAAATCCTCAGCGGTGAACAATACCACGATCCAAGCACTTAGTGAACGGCTAGACTGGATTTGACGGTAAATTCCACGTTTTCCATTAGGCCATGTACATGCCACCATTCACATGCAAGGTCTCTCCAGTGATATACCCACCGTCAGGCGAACAAAGAAAGGCCACCGCACCCGCTATTTCCTCAGCTTGGCCCAAGCGCCCTAAAGGAATCTGACCGAGCAAAGCCTTTTTATGATCCTCTGTCAATGAGCGAGTCATATCCGTGTCAATAAAACCCGGGGCCACCGCGTTGACCGTGACATTACGGGAGCCGAGTTCTTTGGCCAAAGACTTGGTGAAACCAATTATACCAGCCTTAGCAGCCGCATAATTAGCCTGACCCGCGTTGCCAGTCGCGCCCACCACGGAAGTGATGTTCACGATACGGCCAAATCTTGCTTTGACCATGCCCTTCATGGCCGCCTTGGACAATCGGTAAATTGATGTCAGGTTAGTTTGTATGACCGCATCCCAATCTTCATCTTTCATTCGCATCAGCAGACCATCACGGGTAATGCCTGCGTTGTTGACTAGAATAGTCGGTGCGCCAAACTCGTCAATCACCCCTTTGATAAAGCTTTCTATCGAAGCCGCGTCGGAAACATCTAGAATCTTTCCGGTTCCTTTCAGGCCAGCCTCGACGATTGCCTTGCCAATCGAATCGGCACCCGGCTCAGTCGTAGCCGTACCAATTACGAAATGACCTGCGGCAGCGAGGCGCATGGCGATAGCCCTCCCTATGCCACGGCTTGCCCCTGTAACCACTGCGATTTGACTGCTCATTTTACCAGCTCCAATGCCTTATTTAGAGAATCGGGATCGAAAACGGCTTCCATCCGGGCATCCTTCACAATCCGTTTGTTTAAACCCAAAAGTACTTTGCCGGGACCGCATTCAACGAATTGACCGACACCCTGTTCAAACAGGAACCTGATAGTATCAGACCAACGCACCGGGCTATATAACTGTTGCTCAAGAACGAAACGGATTTCTTCGGGTTTCGAGTGGCTCCCCACATCGACATTATGTACCACAGCAATGCTGGATGAATGGAAAGTGGTGTTTGCCAGGATTTCCCTAAACTCCGCAGCCGCTCCAACCATCAGAGGACAATGCGAAGGAACGCTGACCGGCAGAAGTACCGCCTTTTTAGCACCTTCTCTCTTAAGCGCATCAATGGCGCGGGAAACGGCGGTGGCATGGCCTGCAATCACGACCTGTCCGGGCGAATTGAAATTGGCCGCTGTCACTACCTCGCCGCCAGTGGAAATTTCTGCGCAAACTGCAATGACTATTGCATCATCAAGACCGAGAACAGCAGCCATTGCCCCGATCCCAGGCTCAACAGCACCCTGCATCAGCTTAGCCCGCTTCGCGACCAGTTCCACCGCTTGCGCAAAATCAACCACCCCGGCACACACCAAAGCAGAAAACTCTCCCAAGCTATGCCCTGCCATCCATCGAGGCTGGACATCGGAGACCTTGGCCCAGACTCGATAGGCCGCCACACCGGCAGCCAGCATAGCCGGCTGCGTATGTTGGGTTAGGTTCAATTCCCCGGCCGGTCCATCAGTGGCCAATCGCCACAAGTCGTAACCAAGAACCTCGGAGGCTGTGCCGAAAACTTGCGCAACCTCAGGGTGTTCGGCAGCCAATGCGCCCAACATGCCCACCGATTGCGATCCCTGCCCAGGAAAGACAAATGCCAAGCCATTATCTGTTTTGTTCATGCGAATGCATCCAATGAGTCAATAACGAACCAACGCTGAACCCCAAGCAAACCCTCCGCCAAATGCTTCCATCAGCACGGTTTGCCCACGTTGGATTCTCCCGTCGCGCACAGCCTCGTTTAATGCCAAGGGGACGGAGGCAGATGAAGTATTGCCTTGGGTCTCGATTGTGCAAACCACTCGCTCCATCGGCATTTTCAGTTTTTTTGCGGTCGCCGTTATGATTCGTATATTTGCTTGATGCGGCACTAGCCAATCAATATCGGACTTTTCCAGATTGTTCGCCGCCAAGGTTTCGTCCACGATCTTACCTAAAGTATTTACGGCGGTCTTGAATACATCGTTGCCTTGCATCTTAATGTAACGTTCCTCATCGCCACCCCCGGCTTTCTCGCGAGGAGGATAGGGTAGATACAATAAATCCTTGTATTGGCCGTCCGAACTGATATGGGTGCTCATTATCCCCGGTTCATCGGAAACCTCCAACACCATCGCGCCGGAACCGTCTCCAAACAGGATGCAGGTCGTCCTGTCGGTCCAGTCAACAAGGCGTGAGTTGATTTCGCTGCCGACAACCAGAACACGTTTGGCGTTGCCCGACCGGATGTATTGATCGGCGATGCTCAGTGCGAAAATAAAACCAGAACACGCTGCCTGCACATCAAACGAGGCACAGTTTCTGATGTTGAGCCTTTGCTGAAGTAAACAGGCAGTGCTGGGGAAAACCCTATCGGGTGAACTGGTGGCAAGAATGATCAGGTCAATGTCATCAGCCGTCACCCCTGCGGCCGCTATAGCCCGCCTTGAGGCAACCTCCGCCATACTCGAAGCCGTTTCATGGGGTGCGGCAATGTGCCTGGAATATATACCCGTCCGCTCCAATATCCACTCGTTGGATGTATCTACCATCCTGGCAATGTCATAATTGGTTCGAACAGCTTCAGGCAAATAGCCCCCCGTTCCAGCGATACGGGAATATCGACTCACGCGGATTTCCTTTCTTCAATCAACTCGGAAACTCTTTGTCCAATTTTATCAGGCACGGCATTTTCGATTTCCAAAACGGCGATTTCGATAGCCTTGGCAAAAGCGGTGCGATCAGCGTTGCCATGGCTTTTCACGACTATCCCGCGCAAACCAACAAAACTTGCACCATTATATTGCCTAGGGTCAAAGCGCTTCCTGAACGCACGTAGCACTGGCAAAGCAACGACACCGGCCATTTTGGTCAACAAACTCTCAGAAAAGGCTTGCTTCAGCGCCACGCTGATCATCTTTGCCAATCCTTCGCTGGCTTTCAGTGCCACATTACCAATAAAGCCGTCGGTGACAACGATGTCCACGTCACCGGTGTAAATATCGTTACCTTCCACGAAACCAATAAAATTAATATGTGAATCGGCGATGAGTTTTACCGCCTGCTTGACCTGTTCGTTGCCCTTGATCTCTTCCTCGCCAATGTTAAGAAGGCCGACTTTGGGGTTGGGTATTTTTTCAACCGCCTTGACCAGTTCGTAACCCATTATCGCAAACTGTAGCAGGTGCTCCGCGCTACAATCAACGTTGGCACCCAAATCCAAGACATGAGTATGCCCATGCAAAGAAGGGACAACACCGATGATCGCCGGACGGTCTATGCCTGGAATGGTCTTCAACACAAACTTGGAAATGGCCATCAATGCCCCCGTGTTGCCAGCACTGACACAGGCATCGGCGGTGCCATCCTTGACCTGATTAATAGCCACTCTCATCGAAGAGTCCTTTTTATTCCGTAACGCCTTGGAAGGGGACTCGTGCATTTCCACCAATTCGGAAGCGTGACGGATAGTGAGACGATTGCCAAAATGGTTCGAATTGGCCACGCTTGCCTTCAAAATCGCCCCATCCCCGACTAATATCAAGTTCAAGTTTGGATTACGGTCAAGACTGACCAATGCTGCCGGCACCACCACCTCGGGACCGTAGTCGCCGCCCATGGCATCAAGGGCTATCGTAGGATTATCATGCATTAGGCAAACCGCTCGCGAACCGGGCTATTTTCTGGCATAGGCATATATTCTTCCGTACCCCCCCTTTGGCAGAGCCAACCGATAGGCTAGGAAAAACTAAAGGGACGATATTAATCTTCTTTTTCAATTTCTACTTTGGATGCTATGACTTTGCGGCCACGGTAGAAACCATCTGGACTGACGTGATGCCTCAAATGAGTTTCACCCGTGTTAGGTTCTATGGAAAGTGCCTTTGCAGTCAATGCGTCATGTGCGCGGCGCATACCCCGCTTTGAACGGGTTTTTCGATTCTGTTGTACAGCCATGGAATAAATCCTCGTAAATTCATTATTTTTTTATTTCAGCCAAAACGGCAAATGGATTAGGCCGCTTTGGGGTATCAGGTGTCTGCGCCAATTCCTCTCTTGGCGCCGCCGATGCATCGCATTGCCCGTGCTGGGGAATGGAGGGAATCGCAAGCAGCAATTCCTCTTGTAATATGTCGGCCAAAGATATGGTTTCCTCTTCCAGCAACAAAGGATCACAGGACTCGGGAAGCAAATCGGCCTCATCAATCGAACTGACAACCGCCAATTTAACTTGGTTGCTCACCAGCCATGCGATTGGCCCTAGGCAGCACTGGCATTGCAACTCCAGTTCAGCCTCCACGTAGCCCGTCACCATCGAAAGTTTGCCGACTTTCCCAAACTTCAACTCAAACCTAACCAACCCATCCGGGTTCAGCAGCACTTCCCGCAAACGGACCAGTTGGGATAAAGGCAAAGACCCTTTAAACTGGCGACGCTTTTCTGCCAATGCCAAGGGGTCTATTCGCTCAGGTAAATGTTCGACCATAATCCGAGAATGATACCGATAAACCATCAAAACTGTCAAAATTATCTTAACTAACGATCAGAAAAAACCATGAACACCCATCCATCCTCACCCATTCGACTGGTTCTTGCATCAAGTTCACCCTATAGGCGGGAATTGCTTGCCAAACTCGGCATCCCGTTTGAATCAGCCTCTCCCGACATTGACGAAACAGCAATGGCAGGGGAAACCCCGACCCAACTATCCAAACGGCTGGCCGAGGAAAAAGCCCACGCCTTGCGGAACCACTTCCCTGCTCATCTAATCATTGGCTCCGACCAAGTCGCCATACTGGATGGGGTACAACTCGGCAAACCCGGCGACACGGCGAGGGCTGTGGCCCAGTTGCTCGCTGCATCAGGCAAAGCGGTTGAGTTTTTCACCAGTGTTTGCGTGATGAATTCGAAAACTGGCATGACAGTCTCCGATACGGACAAGACTGTCGTGCATTTTCGCACGTTGAGCAGAAGGAAAATTGAACGTTACGTGGACATTGAACGCCCATTCGATTGCGCCGGAGGGTTTAAATCGGAGAGCTTGGGCATAGCATTGATCGAAAGGCTGGAGACCGCCGATCCCAACGCACTGGTCGGCCTGCCACTGATTCGATTGGTCGGGCTTTTGGAAAAATGCGGACTGGAAATTCTGGTTCAGCGGTAATAATAACCTAGCACCCGATCCACATAGTTTTGGGTTTCGGTGATCGGAGGAACCTGATTGCCGAATTTTTTTACCGTGTTTTCGCCGGAATTGTAAGCCGCGACGGCTAACTTTACGTTTGACGGAAACATTTCGAGAAGGTCGCTCAGATAGCGCGCACCGCCCTCTATATTTTCTTGCGGGTCAAACCGGTCGCGTACCCCGTAGCGACTGGCTGTCGCAGGCATGAGTTGCATCAAACCGGCAGCGCCCTTATGGGAAACCGCACCGGGGTTATAACCCGATTCTGCCCGTATGACCGCATGCAATAGGGCTGGATCAAGGCTATATTTGCTGGCGGCCGCATCGATTAAAGGAGATAATTCTTGCTGTTTTAGTAGGCTGTTCGCGCTTAGATGACGACCAGACGGCCTACTGCCCCCGCCTGCCTTGCCAACTAAACGTGTCAATCCGGCGTTGTTGGTGACATAGGAAACCGCCATAGTAGCAGGCGGACTCCGCAAAATCCGCTTATAGCCAGAGTGCTTGGGCTTGTCGGTGTAGAAAACATTCCCTGTGGCATCAACAAACTTGAAAACGTCGGCTACTGCCCCGCTCAAAGGTAAACAAGCGAGCAAAGCCACTACAAACGGAGCAAAGAATTTCGACATTGTTCTATTTCCCAGCAAAACTAAACGCATGGAGGCCTGTATGCTTGAATCAACTTCTTGGCAAACTCCTGGTAGGCCACGTCTTCCAATGGAGGATGGATAAGCCCCGCCCTGGCATCGCGAAACGCCCTTTCCAATTCGCCGCGCGAAAACCCCGGACCGCCGGCGATACGCATCGCATGGTCGGTGGCAAAAACCGCTGCCTCGGTCACCTTCAGTTTTGCAAGGGCAACGTCAGACAGACAGTCTTCACGCCCATTTTCACCGGTAATTGTTTCCCATCGCTGGGCAACTTCAAACAGCACTATCCTGGCAGCCCGTAATTCTGCATCCAACTTTCCCAATCGATGCCGCACAGACGGTATTTCGGCCACAGTCGTCCTGCTATCGCCAGGTTTGCGCTCCACGGCCCAGGGTAATAGGGCGTTTCGCGCACCTTCGCCTACCCCTAAATACACCGCCGACACACAGAGCCCAAACCAAGCCTGTGCAGAAGCCCGCCGTGGGTCATTCACTCTAGCAACAGATGCGGCTATAAGACGGTCATCGTCTAAACAAACATCCTTCAAATCCAGTATGCCCGATGCTGAAGCCCGCATGCCCAAGCCGTCGAATGCGGGCAAACGTTCAACGCCCGGCAGGGAAAGGTCTAGCAAAAATGACCCAAGCCTAAGCTTTTTCTCAATGACACTAGGATGGGAATCGACAATTCTTGCAGTAACCACTGCATAACGCAAGGCAGGGAGCCAGGTAGTCCATCGCTTTTCGCCATTAATGACCCAATTAGACCCTTGCCGCCGCGCCGTAACCCAGGGAAGGGCACCACGGGCCGGGCTGCCGCCACGCGCCTCGGTCGCGGCTAGGTTGATCAACGCCCCCTGCTCGCATACCGCCGAAATAACCTCGTTCAGAAGCGCCGGGGGCCATGACTCCGACTCCATTGCCGCACCCAAGGTCTGGTAATGCATGGCCAAGCCCAAAGCCGCCGAGCCATCCACAGAGCCAAGTTCAGCCAATACCCTCATCGCATCGACTAAGCCTCCCCCCAAACCCCCGTCTTTTAAGGGGACGGGAAGCCTTTGCAAACCGGCCCGCAGCAAGGCAGCGGGAACGGCAGGATTAAATGAATCCTCACCCGCCAGCGGGCGGAGAAATTCCAGTCCTTGCGCCAATGCTTCCGCTATGTTGAGCGGCAATGTGTCGTTCATTCGGGTAGTTCCATAACAGCGTTTTCAACATCAAATGCTTGCTTGATGAAGCGTATGATGGCGCAGGACATTCAGTCAAGTCAAAGGCTGGTTTGAATATACTTCATTTATATTTATTTTTTTCGCATGAACGGGGAGTCCCGCGTAGCGGGGCGAGTAGCACCCGCCCGCCCCTGCGGCTGGTTCGCCATTTGCCTCATTAAGATTTCTGTTGGGTATCTATATTAAATATAATATAATTTCGGCATGAGTAGTCCGCAAAAAGGGGATTGCCACCCCGAAAAGTGAAATTGAGTTGATCGAACAACGCTTGAGAAAGGCGAAAGAACACCATGACCAGAATTTTGCACACTGACCGCGTGACCGCCACCGAGCATCCCTTTGTCGGGCTTCCGAATGGCGAGGAGCGCTTTGCCAAGGCGCAATTAGCCCGCCTGATAAACCAACAAATTCAGGAGCGCGGGCTTAAGCAAAGGGAGGCCGCCGAACTTTTGAGCCTTACGCAACCGGACGTTTCCAATTTGGCCAATGGCAGGCTGTCCGGTTTTACCTTCGACCGTCTTTACCGCTGCCTCTACGCGCTGGATACCGATGTGGAAATTGTCCTCAAGCGGCACTTGCTGACAGATGACAAGCCCGCTGGAATTCATGTTTCGCAGCCTGGGTTTTAATTCGTCGGCGCGATGGGGTTAAGCACCCGCGCGGAGGGGATTTGATAGCCCAAAGGGCGCAATAGCGGCTTGCCGCGTATTGAGCCGTATGTGGATGATCCGCCCATTAGGCGCAATACGCTTCGCTATTGCGCTCTACGGCCCTTTATTATAAGGCAGTATTGAAAGCATGAACAGGTTCAGGAACAAGTCTATTGAGCAGTTCAAGTAAAAACAATTACCGTTTTTGTTGTTTAATTTTAGTAAGAGTGGTAGATAAAATGAAACATTTGATGCAAGTTTTAGGGGTTACGTTATTTACCTAGTTTGTATTCTTTTCATTAAAATTGTTATTTCATTTTAAAAATGATGATAGTAGTTTTATTGAATTTATTGGGGTATGCTTAATAATTGCAAGCGTATTTATTGGAGGAATATTAAATGACATTTCAAAGACGTTGGATGGAATAAGAAAACAACTTGAAAATCAAAAATAACCATAAAAGAACTAACAGGACAGTAGGGCGGATACAGGGATGTGATCCGCCGAATGAAAACGCTCATCCGCAATCATGAAGAGAGAAAGGGGTCATGTCTTGCTATTTGACTTTAGCAATTAACGCGTCAAGGCGTATTTCCTAAACGCTTTGCTCTTACGTTGCGTCGTTGCGCCTTTGCGTGAGAAATTCTTCAAAGCCATTCTTATTGCAACCCGTAGGGTTTCCAGCTATTAGCCGGTGGTTGAGCGCAGCGACACCACCGGGCGAAGTGGCAAATAGTTACCCCGACCCCGTAGGGTGTCGCAGAGAAAAGACTATTAAACCTGATGCCCTTGATAGCGGGTGAAAACATCGCAATTAGGCTTATTTATAATCTGGCCCACCCAATAAAGACTGCGACCCTTTCAGGGTCGATATTTTATTTTTATTCCATCCGGGGGTGTCGCTCAATACTGTTTACTTAAGAAAAACTCCGTCGTTCCGGCATGAACCGCCGGAACCTAGGCTCCATGGATGGTATGGATTGTTGGCATCCCTGCAATCTGGATTCCGGCGATCCCTGCCGGAATGACGGCTGTTTCAACAATATTGGGGGTGTCGCTGCGCTCAACAGTCATGCAAATTGGTTTGCACCCCCGACGATGAAAGCCGTAGGGTACGCTGTGCGTACCTTCAAGGGCTTACAATGGTACGCACAGCGTACCCTACTTGGATACCGTACTTTCATGGCAACCCCCGGCTAATGGCTTGAACCCCTTCGGGGTTCCATTTGCTCACTCAAGGAATGTTGAAAACGCTGTAATAAACCTCATTCATCGCCAAAACGCAGCCGATGCTATCCAAATTCACCAACCCCTCCAACCCCGCAGTTTCCGTCAATACCCAAGCTTCCCCCTGCCTGACATACCTCTCTATAAAAGGTTCTGCTTGCGACACTAATAGGTATTCATGCAACGATTGTATTTTACGGTAAGCGGCGAATTTACCGCCCCGGTCATAAGCTTCGGTCGAAGGAGAGAGAATTTCGACCAGCACGGTAGGATTGAGCAAGGTATCCAAGTGTCCATCCTCAAATTCCGGCTTGCCACACACTACGACGATGTCGGGGTAGTGATAACCCTTTGCTTCTGCAGCCTTGACTCGCATATCGTTGGCATAGGTCTCACAGGGCCGGTCCTTTAATTGGGTCCTCAATTCTGAGGCAATATTAACCCCAATCAAGTTGTGTTCACGGCTCGCGCCGACCATGGCAAAAATCTGTCCATCGACAAACTCGCATTTGCCTTCCAGCGAGCTTCTTTCCATGGCAAGGTATTCCTCGACGGTATAGGTTTTTTTGGCAGGTATTGCGGACATGGAAAACCTCTGATTTTCAATTTTTTCCTCCCCTTTTAGAAGGGGGTTAATGTAACATACAGCATTTTTAATACAGCGTTTTCATCATTAAAATATAACTAAATAATGGATATTCATTTAACCCTTACAATTAACCGAATTTCATGCGCTATCATAACAACTATTAAGTAACTTTTTGATGTTGAAAACGCTGTATCAAGCACGGCTCTTATGCTTTTAACAAGCTCGTAATCTCTATCGCCGTCGCCAAGGCTCGCCGACCCGCCTTGCCTGAACAGAGGGGTTCGCGCCCCTGCCGGATGCAATCTAAAAAATGCTTGATCTCTTCCATCAAGGCATCGCCGTTTTCAAACGTGGATTCCTCGCCAATGATTTCCGGCACACCGGGGAACATTTCCTTTTCACCTTTACGATAACGGGCTAGGACGCGGTTTTGAAAATCCACCGTAACATAACAATTGGGCATGAACATCCGCATCTTGCGTTCGACTTTCAAACTGGCGCGGCTGGCGGTTACGTTGGCCACACAGCCACTTTTGAATGTAATCCGGGCATTGGCGATGTCGGTGTCGTGCGTCAGTACGGTGACGCCCTTGGCATCCATGCGCTCCACTTCGGAATCGACAATATCTAAGATGATGTCGATGTCGTGGATCATCAAATCCAGCACCACACTGACATCATTGGCCCTTGGGTTGAATGGGGCTAGGCGGTGGGACTCGATGAACAGCGGCTTGTCATGGGTGAGGTTTAGCCCCAGGATGGCGGCGTTGAAGCGTTCCAGATGACCGACCATCAAGCGCAAATTTTTTTCTTCCGCAATGCGAATCAATTCGTCGGCCTGTTCCACAGTGACGGTGATAGGCTTTTCCACCAGCACATGCGTTCCAGCTTCAAGGAAATCGCGGGCCACTTCAAAGTGAAGGGTGGTAGGTGTGACGATACTGACGGCATCCACTTGACCCAGCAGTTCGCGGTAATCAGTAAACGCGCAGGTATGGTTTTTTTCGGCAATGGCTTTGGCATTGTCAGTATTGCTGTCCACTACCCCGACCAGTTCACAATCGGGCAGGGCAGCATATTTTTGCGCATGGAATTTGCCTAAGTAACCGACACCGACGACAGCGCATTTAATTTTATTCATGTTTTTAGCAAGGCTAAATGTTTAGATTCATGCATGTAGTCAGAAATGACAGCAAGAACTGCTATCTTTCCACTAGTCACTGTCTTTATGGATGTCAACAAAAGGTAGGATCCCACGTTTACTCATCACTCCCACCCACTGGCGGAGGTAGGTAAGTTCGGGAGTGTCTGGCAAATCATCCAAGGGGATTTTGTCGCGCAGGCGACGTATTGCCAAGGAGACGGCCTTGAGGCGATCGCCTTCTATGCCGGACCGGCGCATTCCAACGAGATTGAGGCGATAATGCAGTCCAGGACGGCCGCCCACCATCATAAATGGCAGCACGTCTTTGTTAATACCGGCCAAACCTTGCAGCATCGCAAAACTACCAATCCGGCAAAATTGATGCACCACCGCACCACCGCCAAAAAAAACCCGATCGCCCACACCCACATGCCCCCCCAAAGCCACATTGCTGGCGAAGATATTGCGGTCGCCGACATGGCAATCGTGACCGATATGGGCGTTGCTCATCAAATAGCAGCCGTTGCCTATGCGGGTCGAACCTCCATCTTTAGTTGCCCGGCTAATAGTCACTCCCTCGCGAAAGACATTGCCGTCGCCAATCTCCAGCCATGTTTCTGTTTCAGGTTTGAAGCCGAGGTCTTGCGGCAGCCCACCCAGCACGGCGGTGGGATGGACAATGTTATCACGCCCCATGCGCACACCAGGCTGGATTATGGCATGTGGCCCGATATTGCACCCATCGCCGATTTCCACATGATCTTCAATGACGGCGAAAGGCCCGACATGTACGCCATTCCCGAGTATTGCCCCAGTTGCAATATAAGCAGAAGGATGAATAATGTTTTTCATTTCAGCGTTTTCAACATCTTACAGCGTTTTCAACATCTAACTTGATGAAGTGTATCATTGCACAAGACATTCAGTAAAATCAAAGGCTGATTGCGTAATCATCATTTTACCCCCTAGGATGGCAACGCTGGTGCAATTCCTTAAGCCGTTCCTGGGCGACATGGGTGTAAATCTGGGTACTGGACAAATCGCTATGTCCTAACAGCATTTGCACCACTCGCAGGTCGGCACCATGGTTGAGCAAATGGGTGGCAAAGGCATGGCGCAAGGTATGGGGAGACAGATGCTTGTGGATTCCCGCCTTGTTTGCATAACGCTTGATAAGATGCCAAAAAGCTTGACGGGTCATCGCCGAACCCCGGCCAGTGACAAACAGGTCGTCACTTGTTCGCAGCCCCAGGATTGTCCGGCGGCTTTCCCGTAGATATCGCTCCAACCAACTTTCCGCTTCTTCGCCAATGGGCACCAACCGGTCCTTGCTGCCTTTGCCTATCACACGCACCACACCTTGCCGTAAATTGACTTGTTCCAGGCGTAGGCTTATCAGTTCCGTCACCCTAAGGCCAGTGGCGTAAAGCAATTCCAGCATGGCACGGTCACGTTGCCCCATGGACTCGTTTATATCAGGGGCAGCAAGCAGGTCTTCCACATCGCTTTCAGTCAATGTGTGGGGCAAGGGCTTGCCCAAGTGCGGATTTTGGATGGTTACACAGGGATCGTACCCGATTTTGCCTAGTCTTAACAGCCATAAGTAGAATTTGCGTAGACTGGAAAGCAGACGGGCACTACTGCGGCTACTGGTATTTTGGCTAAACTTTAACGCTAGGTAAGCTTCAATGTCGCTGGTTTCGACATGTTCTAGGCTTTTTTGAGATTTCAAGTTTAGCCAATCGGCAAACTGGGCCAAGTCGCTGGAATAGGCTTTTTGCGTGTTGTCACTAAGCCCCTCCTCTATCCACAGGCTATCTTGGAACGCCGATATCAAAGCAAGGCCGGATTCAACAGGTTCAGGGGTACTCATAACCTTCATGCTGCAATAACCAGCGTTTGACTTTAAGCAAAGTGCCTGTGGCAGTACCACAATATCCACCTATCCCGTTTACGGCAACCACGCGATGGCAAGGTATGATGACGGGAAACCGATTGGCCCGGCACACACCAGCCACGGCCCTTGCCCCACTATGAAGTTCATCGGCAAGCTGCCCGTAACTTTTCACCGAGCCCAGGGTAATTGCACTCATCGCCCGCCAAACACGGTTTTGATACATCGTACCCTGTTGGTATAAGGGCAAGGAAAATGGACACAGTGGATCATCGAAATAGGCATTCAATTGCCGGGTCGCTTCCAGCAAAAGAGGGGTTGTGGGCTTTGACAATCCCGACGTTTCAATTTTAACTTCAATATTGAGCAAATGGCTGTCGCTTGCCTCTAATAACAGCGTACCGAAAGGGGCGGCAATCACGGCCTTGCTATACTGGGATTCGCTCATTGTGACGGCCTAAAACGGTTAACACCTATTGCGCCCTTACCGGGCTACGGCCCGATAAAACCCCACCGTACAAACTGACCCTGCATTTCTGGGTTATTCTTGAATGCAAGGAAATAAATATATTCAGGTGCCAAGTCCGCACCATTGGGCCAGACGATGGTTTCCAATTCCTTGTCGACTTGTAGCTTTGCAAACACCGCATTGTCTTTCAAAGGTTCAAACACCGGACCATGTAAGGCCGGAGCCAAGTCGGCAACTCCGGTTTTTCCATCATTGAAGACTACTTCCACTTCGTAGTCTTTCAAATACTTTGCTTCTGTAACATGGATAAACAAGCGACTACTCCAAAGGTTCAATCGGGTTTGGGAGTTCATTATTCCTAGACAGCTCCCAATCTTCCATTAATTCGTCCTTGTGGAGATCATACCAGTCCAACACATGCCTAAGTGCCCGTTTTGGAAATTTCCCTTCGACAACACCTGTTAAAATATTGACCATTACCTCATAGCTTTCGTATTTGGCATGGAAATGAGGCGGAGAATGATCATCCCAGTACATTGCGATAACTATCCCCAAAAATCTGCTGATGACAGGCATGTTTATTTTATATTTGCAGCGTTTTCAACATAAAAAATATATTCAAGCAGTTATAGAAGGATGTGCCGACATAGGAGACGCATCATTCGCGATTGATGGGCCTTCAACTTCTGCTCGTTTCCAAGCTCCAGCTTCCCAAAGAACGTCCAACGTACAAGCAGGAGAGCTTAGGAACCAGCCAAATAGCGCAGATCCGCCGAATGCAGGCGACCGACAAACAACATTCTTCCGATGCAGGATGGAATTTGTAATCCCGTCCGCACCGTTTGAAAAATGCCGCATCACACAAAACGTAAGCGACGGGGTTACAAACCCCGTCGCGCTTCGGGGCTTTGACAATCCCGACGTTTCAATTTTAACTTCAATATTGAGCAAATGGCTGTCGCTTGCCTCTAATACCAGCGTACCAAAGGGGGCCGGGATTATTGCTCTGCTGTGCTGTGGTTCATTCATTGTGGCGGACTGGTACGGCTAACACCTATTGCGTCCTTTTGATGTATTTCTTCTTGGCGGATTAACATGGCTTTTGTACGTTTCCGCCAAAACTCCAATTGCTCTTGCAGAGACATGCCTGTTGTTAATTGTGCAACATACTCAGCACCTCGCCGCTTCAAAAGGACACACTCAGATTCACGAATCATCGACTACATCTAATTCAGAAAAAAAACGTTTGGTTGATTCGGCAAATTCTACATCGAATACCCCGCCAAAAACCGATGTATCTGCATAAATTCCCATATCTTGTTAAACGCACTTTTTTGCTATGCGCAAACATGATTGTTAGGCTCTTGATATTAATTACCATCCGGCGCAATACGCGGAGTACCGCTATTGCGCCCTTACGGCCCTATCGTTCCCACGCTCCAGCGTCAATGCCATTAAGTTAAGATGCATTAAGCGTGAAATCAGCCTTTGACGGAACGCCAAGCCCCAGCTAGGCGCGGTACACCCTGATGCCAAGCTGGGGCTTGGCGTTCCAATTAAACGCTTTTTCTTAACTTAATGGCAGTGACGGAGACCGTGGGAACGATGAAACTGTTTCCTCTAGCCTAAACCGCAAACGGGCGGCACTAGGCCACCCGCTTTTTTTACAGCGTCTTCATTTTTAACAATTAACTAAAAACGAAAACAATCATGCACTTGATTTAAATAATGCCTTACACGACCCCACACGCCATCAAATAACTCTTAGATGTTGAAAACGCTGGGGGGATTAGATTTTCTCCTTAATACGCGCAGCCTTTCCTGTCAGGTTGCGCAGGTAATACAGCTTTGCACGACGCACATCGCCCCGGCGTTTGACTACTATGTCCTGGATTTGGGGGCTATAGGTCTGGAAGACTCTTTCAACACCCTCGCCATGGGAAATCTTGCGTACCGTGAATGCGGAATGATAGCCACGGTTACGCTTGGCGATTACAATGCCTTCATAGGCTTGTAAACGCTCACGGGTTCCTTCCTTTACCTTCACCTGTACAACAACGGTGTCGCCGGGAGAGAATTTAGGAATGGTTTTTTGGCTCACCCACTCTTTTTCGAGTTGTTGGATGATAGTGTCGGTCATGGATGGTTCCCCTTTACAATTTTCTGCTATTCAATTCGTTTTTAAATTCTTCCAACAATTTTCCCTGCTCGGCATTGAGTGGATGGCAATCAAGCAAATCTGGCCTTCTAAGCCAAGTTCTTCCCAGCGACTGCTTCAACCGCCAACAGCGTATCGCTTCATGGTTGCCGCTTTGCAGTATATCTGGAACCTTCATGCCAAGCACTTCCACGGGACGGGTATAATGCGGACAGTCCAATAATCCATTCATATGGGAATCTTGGAGGGCGGATTCATTGTCCCCCAACACACCGGGCAGCAAACGCACGACGGCATCGAACAGAACTAGCGCGGGCAGTTCGCCTCCACTGAGGACATAATCACCAATCGACCATTCTTCGTCTATCTCCGCCTCAATCAGGCGCTCATCCACTCCCTCGTATCGTCCAGCCACCAATATCAACCTAGGCAACTTGGCAAAGCGCCGTACCGCGTCTTGGTTCAGTTTTTGGCCTTGGGGACTCAAATAGATAACCAATGATTCTTGATTGCAAGAACCTCGTGCTTGCCATATGGCTTCGCGAAGGGGTTCCACTTTCATCACCATGCCTGGACCTCCCCCGTAAGGTCGGTCGTCTACAGTCCGATGCCGGTCATTGGTATAATCCCTAGGATTCCAAGTTTCCAATTCTACAAGACCCAACTCCAAGGCCCTGCCAGTCACCCCCCAAGACACCGTCTCCTGTATCATTTCGTGAAACAAGGTGACAATGTCAAAACGCATGATGGGGTGCTTCAAAAATCAGCGTCCCAATCAACCAGCATTTTCCCTTCGCCCACGTTGATTTCCTTGACGAAAGTACCCATGACAAAAGGAATGAGCCGCTCACGCTCTGCTTTGGCAACGATCACATCGTTAGCCCCTGTTGATAGCATTTGTTCTATGGTTCCGAGTCCCACTCCATCAAGATTGGTGACTTGCAAGCCAATTAAATCAGCCCAGTAATACCCTGACTCAAGGCGTGGAAAGCTCTCTCTAGAAACCGAAATCTTAGACGACTTTAATTTTTGAGCTTTGTCCCTATCCTCAACGCCTTCCAAAAGGGCTATAACGTAGTTACCATGGACACGCCCGGATAATACTTTATATTCTTTAGTTCCATCCAAATCTGTGAGCAACCAAGGGCCGTAGTCTAAGATATTTTGGATGGGATCGGTATGGGAAAATATTTTTACCCAGCCTTTGATGCCGAAAGCACCGGCAATCTCTCCAACAATTATCAGTTGGCTCACACTATCTGCTATCGTTTTAGGTAGGCATTAAGCAGTGACTTCTTGCTTGGCTGCTTCTTTGATTAGGGTGGAAACCCGGCTTGTCGCTTGGGCACCATTACCGAACCAATATTGGATCCGTTCACCATTCAAACGCAATCTCTCTTCCTTTCCGCGGGCGATTGGGTTAAAAAACCCGACCCGCTCAATGTAGCTACCATCGCGTTTTGATCGGCTATCTGTAACCACCACATGATAAAAAGGCCGCTTTTTTGCACCGCCGCGCGCCAGACGAATAGTTACCATAGGTATTCCTCTATGCCCTAATTAAACTGATTGAAAAACCCGCAATTGTACAGGAATAATAAAAAAAAACAAACTGAATTATAACCCGTCTCTGCCTTTATGACTTCTGCGTACACAAAACGCCTATTAAGCGCAACGGCAGTGAGTGTTTTGATAGGTTTGTGATTTAGGCATTTGGCGGAGAGAGAGGGATTCGAACCCTCGATGGGCTTTTGACCCATACTCCCTTAGCAGGGGAGCGCCTTCAGCCTCTCGGCCATCTCTCCAAAAACTTAATAATACGAACTTATACCAAGTCACTCGCTAGGGCTTTCCGCACTCGGTAATCCCTGTTGCTGGAGCTGTTGTTCTTTCTTGATTCGTTCGTAGATTTCCTCCCGATGAACAGAAACATCCTTTGGAGCATTTACACCGATACGCACTTGGTTACCCTTGACACCCAGCACAGTTACAGTCACGTCATCCCCTATCATCAGGGTCTCGCCTACTCTACGAGTCAAAATTAGCATAGCTTCTTCCTTCCATTCTTAATTACGACAATTAAAAAATCCCGGCTTAATCGCGTTAGCCAACCAAAGCTTCCCCATTTCTGCCGAGCAATGAATTATATCAGAACCAACGCATTAGAAAAAAGCTTTTTCTAAATTCATTCACTCTGTTCCAAGCCAAAAGCCTCATGCAAGGTACGGACTGCCAATTCCAGATACTTTTCATCCACAACCACAGAGATTTTGATCTCCGAAGTGGATATCATGCGGATGTTTACACCTTCCCTGGCAAGTGCATCGAACATCTTGCTGGCAATGCCGGCATGCGACCTCATGCCCACTCCCACAATGGAAACCTTGACGATTTTGTCATCTCCCTTGACATGCTTGGCACCCAATTCCTTGGTTGTGTTTTCCAAAATTTCCATTGCCTTCTTGTAATCGCCACGGTTTACGGTAAAGGTGAAATCCGTAGTTTGATCCTCGGCCACATTTTGGACGATCATATCGATTTCAATGTTGGCATCGGCGATAGGCCCCAGTATCTTGGACGCTATGCCAGGACGGTCGGGGACACCTTGAACCGTCAGTTTTGCTTCGTCGCGGTTGAACGCGATACCGGAAATCAATGCTTTTTCCACGCCTACTTCCTCGTAACTAATCAAAGTGCCCGAGCCTTCTACAAAGCTCGAAACCACACGCAATGGTACATTATACTTGCCCGCGAATTCCACCGAGCGGATTTGCAAAACCTTGGAACCAAGGCTTGCCATTTCCAGCATTTCCTCGAACGTTATGCGGTCTAGTTTTCGGGCGCGAGGCTCGACCCGTGGATCGGTGGTGTACACCCCGTCAACATCAGTGTAAATCAGGCATTCGTCGGCCTTTAAGACCGCAGCCAATGCGACCGCAGTAGTATCCGAGCCACCACGCCCCAATGTTGTTATGTCCCCATCCTCGGTGACACCTTGGAAACCAGCCACTACGACCACCTTGCCACAGGCAAGATCGGCAATTATTTCATCCGTGTCAATATCCTCTATCCGGGCTTTGGTATGGGAGGCATCAGAAAGTATCCTCACCTGCCACCCGGTATAAGAGACCGCCGGACACCCCCTCTCTTGCAAGGCCATGGCCAGAAGGGCAATAGTCACCTGTTCCCCGGTGGAAAGCAATACATCCATTTCGCGCGGATTTGGGCGCTCCTGTACAGCCTGGGCCAACGCAACCAGTTTGTTGGTTTCACCACTCATGGCAGACACCACGACCACCACATCATCGCCACGTTGCCGTGCTTTGTGTATCCGCTCGGCAACATTTTTGATGCGGCTGATGTCGCCTACAGAAGTTCCGCCGTATTTATGAACGTAAAGGGCCATTTTGTCATCAAATCAAAAGATAAAAATCCCGTTATAAGGGGGTTAGTTTCCTGCCATTGAGTTAAGAAAAAAAATCGTCGTTCCGGCAGGGAATGCCGGAACCCAGTAGCCATGGAGGGCAATCTACATTCACCTCCCTGTGTTCTGGATACCGGCATTCCCTGCCGGTATGACGGAATAACTAAATGGCAGTATGGCTAGTTGAAAAAAGTCAAACCAGTTTTTGCCGTACCCATTCAGGCACATCGCGCAATGCGGCATCCAATTTTGTCGGGTCGTTCCCGCCGGCCTGGGCGAAATCAGGACGCCCCCCGCCTTTGCCACCCACTTGCATTGCGACCACGTTGACCAAATCACCCGCCTTGATACGGGCAGTCTGGTCTTGGGTGACCCCGGCAGCCAAACTTATCTTGCCGTCTTTCACCGCCGCAACCAGTATCGCCGCGCTACCTAGTTTGTTTTTTAGTTGATCCACCAGATCGCGCAAAGACTTGGGGTCGGCATCGTCCAAGCGGGAAACCAGCAGTTTCAACCCGCCTATGTCCAGTGCTTGGGAAGCTAAATCGGAACCGGCGGCACTGGCTAATTTTGCTTGAAGTTTTTCCAACTCCTTTTCGAGCTGACGGCTGCGGTCTAAAATCTGCTGGATTTTCTCATCCAAACCATCACGACCGGATTTTACCCGCTCGCCCACTGCCTGAATCAGCGATTCGGTGTGTTCGACCCATTCCACAGCGTTTAAGCCAGTGACCGCCTCCACCCGGCGAACCCCGGCTGCCACGCCAGTCTCGCTGACAATTTTGAAAAAACCAATGTCGCCTGCCCGTTCCACATGAATGCCGCCGCAGAGTTCGGTGGAAAATTCGCCAATGCGCAAAACACGCACTTCCTCGCCATATTTTTCACCGAACAAGGCCATTGCCCCGACTTTCATCGCGTCATCCTTGGCCATGACTTGGGCGGACACGTTGTTGTTTGCACGGATTTGTGCATTAACCAAACGCTCAACCTCACGAACTTGCTCACCCGTCATCGGCTCGAAATGGGAGAAGTCAAAGCGCAGGCGCTCGGCGTTGACCAGCGATCCTTTCTGGGCGACATGCTCACCGACTATCTTGCGCAAAGCGGCATGGAGCAAATGAGTCGCGGAATGGTTAAGCGCGATGGATTTGCGACGTTCGCCATCGACTAGGGCTTCGCATAGGGAACCAATCTCCAACTTACCACTTATGAGCTTGCCCACATGCAGGATGATTTCGCCGCCCTGCTTGCGGGTGTCTGTGACGGTGAAGACCGAGTCTCCAGCACGGATGATGCCTTTATCTCCAACTTGACCGCCGGACTCGGCATAGAATGGGGTTCTCTCAAGCACCACCATGCCTTCCTCGCCTGCTTCCAATTGCCCAACGGTTTCACCGCCTTTCAGCAGAGCCAGCACTTTGGTCTCTTCGCTCAGATGGGTGTAACCGGTAAATACGCAATGCGCGTCAAGCTCCACATCCTTGGAATAATCGGCGGTGAATTGACTGGCGGCACGGGATTGCTTGCGCTGCCCTTGCATGGCATTTTCAAATCCGACCGTATCAACGCTAAGGTTCTGCTCGCGAGCAACGTCGGCGGTCAAGTCCAACGGAAAACCATAAGTATCGTAAAGCTGGAAGGCCGTATCGCCGGATATCACGTTACCTTGAAGTTCCTTAATGCAATGGTCCAAAATTTTCATGCCTTGGTCCAAAGTCTCGGCGAAACGCTCTTCTTCTTTCAGCAGCACCCGCACGATCATCGCTTGAGACTTGGCCAGTTCCGGGTAGGCTTCACCCATCTCGTCGCACAAGGTTCCGACCAACTTATGGAAAAAGGGATCACGCAGACCTAATTTGTAGCCATGCCGGATTGCGCGGCGGATGATGCGGCGCAAAACATAACCGCGCCCCTCGTTGGATGGTGTCACACCATCAACGATCAAGAACGAGCAAGAGCGTATATGGTCGGCGATGACACGCAACGAGCTATTGTTCAAATCCTTGCTACCGGCCAATTCGGCGGCGGCTTTGACAAGGCTGCGGAACAGGTCGATCTCGTAATTGCTATGCACCTTCTGCATGACGGCGGCAAGGCGTTCCAGCCCCATGCCGGTGTCAACGGAAGGCTTAGGCAAAGGCGTCAATGTCCCGTCGGCAGAACGGTCATACTGCATAAACACCAAATTCCAGATTTCGATGTAACGGTCACCCTCTTCGTTGGGGGAACCGGGTGGGCCACCTTCAATTTCCGGCCCATGGTCATAAAAAATCTCGCTGCACGGGCCGCAAGGGCCGGTGTCGCCCATCGCCCAGAAATTATCCTTAGTGCCGATCCGGCTAAACCTTGCCGGGTCGATGCCCACTTCCTTTAGCCATATGTCCGCTGCCTCGGTGTCTTGGTCGTAGACCGTGATCCAAAGCTTTTCGGGTGCCAGGCCCAAGGTATCCGTCAGAAAACCCCATGCATAGTGGATGGCATCGTGCTTGAAATAATCGCCAAAACTAAAATTGCCCAACATCTCGAAAAAAGTGTGGTGACGGGCCGTGTAGCCGACATTCTCCAGATCGTTATGCTTGCCGCCTGCACGAACGCAACGCTGGGACGTGGCAGCCCGGACATAAGGCCGATCCTCGCGCCCAAGGAAAACATCCTTGAATTGGACCATGCCCGCATTGGTAAATAACAGGGTCGGATCATTGGAAGGGATAAGCGGACTGCTTGCCACGATGGCATGGCCCCGCTCCTCGAAAAATTTAAGGAATATTGAACGCAACTCGGCGCTAGTCATGGAATATCTTGTCTTCTCGATTGCTTGCTAATCATCGCTCCGGCTAAATCGCCGCATAAAAGCTTGTATTCTGTCTTGTTCAAAGCCCCGCTGGCTCAAAAAACGAAACCGGGCGGCATAGTCCTTAGGCGTAGAGGGAAGTCCTTCGCCAAATTTTTTTCCATGGACTTTTTCCAACAACTCGTCCCAGTCGTATTCAGCCAGACATTGATTCAACTTGTCGCCACTGATGCCTTGCAGCCCCAATTCTAGGCGAATTTGCGCTATGCCATGGCCCTTTGTGTAGCGGCTACGCACAAAGGATTCAATGTAACGCGCATCACTTTGCAATCCTTGCTCTACTAACTCGCCTATAACTTGGGAAATTACAGCTTCATCAACATTCTTGGCTTGTAACTTATGGACCAGTTCAACACGGCTATGTTCCCGCTGGAATTGCCAATGCAAACAGGCATCCTTGGCTTCAGAGCACGTCATCAACCGGAATGGGGTCAGATTTCGCGGTCAGTTTGGCGACTAGAGGTTCGGCTCCACCAAATGCCTTCGCACGAATTTTTTTCTCTAAATCGTCGGCTACATCCGGGTGTTCCTTAAGAAAATTACGCACATTGTCCTTGCCCTGGCCGATGCGGTCGCCGCTGTAGCTATACCAAGAGCCGGACTTCTGCATAAATTCAAGCTGTACGCCCAAATCCACCAGCTCGCCTTCGCGCGAAATCCCCTCGCCATAAAGCACCTCAAATTCGGCATTGCGAAAAGGCGGGGCAACTTTGTTTTTAACCACTTTGACCCGTGTTTCGTTGCCGGTGACCTCATCGCCATTCTTGATCGAGCCTGTCCGGCGAATGTCCAAGCGCACCGACGCGTAGAATTTTAACGCATTGCCACCCGTGGTGGTTTCCGGGCTACCAAACATCACGCCAATCTTCATACGAATTTGGTTGATGAAAATAACCAAGGTATTGGAGCGTTTGATATTCGCAGTCAACTTGCGCAAGGCTTGGGACATCAATCGGGCTTGCAGGCCAACATGCGAGTCGCCCATCTCGCCCTCAATTTCGGCCTTTGGGGTCAGCGCCGCCACCGAATCGATCACCACCACATCGACGCTACCGGAACGGACCAGCATATCAGTGATTTCCAATGCCTGTTCGCCCGTGTCGGGCTGTGAAACCAACAAATCGTTCAAATCGACACCGATCTTCTCGGCATATTGTGGGTCCAGCGCGTGTTCGGCATCAATAAACGCGCACACGCCGCCAAGTCTTTGAGCCTGGGCGATGACGGACAAAGTGAGGGTAGTCTTGCCAGATGATTCCGGGCCGTAGATTTCAACCACGCGCCCCCTCGGCAAGCCCCCGCAGCCGAGTGCGATATCCAACGCCAATGAGCCGGTGGGAATGACTTCAATATCATGGGCGCCGATATCGCCCATGCGCATCACCGAACCTTTGCCAAATTGCTTTTCGATTTGCGACAACGCCGCATTGAGCGCCTTTTTCTTATTTTCGTCCATCGTCTTATTTTTGCCTGAATGCATCGTGAACCGATTTACTGACCGCTATTATTCCACAACTAGGGGCATTGGGCATAGGGGGGAAAAGCAGCAATTCTCATTTTGAAAAATCGGGCGGGTTTGGAACCCGCCACTACGAATCGACATACCACATCCTGTTTGTAATATTTTGATAAATATGGATCAAATTACCTGCGTAGGGGCGGGTTCCAAACCCGCCCTTACAATATTTACCAAAATGAGAATGCTGGGGGGAAGCGGTTACCCCCAATATTATTGACACACTCCTCCCCCCATTGGAGAGAGGTTGGGAGAGGGGCAAGTTAAAAGCTTGAAGGCCAGCATCAATATCGGCAATTCCACGGTTCTATCTAGCGATAAACTCCCCAAAAGCACGGCTGCCATCACCCGTGGGTATGGTGTTGACCACCTTCAACTCGGCGGCATCAACCACCGACACGGTATTGCCCATCCAGTTGGCGACATAAACCTGAATGCCATCCGGGTGGGTGCTGATGCCTTCCGGGTATTCGCCTACCTTGACCGTCGCAATCAATTTCAAGTCATTGCCATCAATCACAGACACCGAGGCATCGTACTGGTTGGTCACAAACAACCGGTTTTGCGCCTCGCCAACGGCATAGGGCCGGTCCCCCACAGGAACGTTTTTCAACAGCGTGAATGTCGCCAAATTCACCACTGACAAATCATTGCTCTCTACATTGGCGGAAAAAAGCCGGGTTCCGTCTGCGGATAAATGAATGCCGAAAGGATGCTTGCCGACCGCCACCGTGCGCGTCACGGCAAAGGTTTTCAGGCTGATTTCCGACACGCTGTTGTCGTCACGGTTGGAAACATAGAGATCATGCCCATCGCGACTTACCGCCAAACCCGACGGAATATTGCCCACAGGGATACGGCGGACCACCGACTTGGCTTTGATATCCACCACGGCAATGGTGCTGTCAAACATATCCGCCGCAAAGGCGTACTGACCATCCGAGCTTAACGCCACGCCCACGCCGCCCGTCCCTATCGGCACTTTACCGATGAGCTTAAAACCATGCCCGTCAATAATGCTCACATCTTTGCTGCCCGGATTGGCAACCACCACCGTAGCCCCATCCCGGCTGACCGCAACCCCCGCTGGTTCGGAACCCGGAGGCAAGGGCAGCGTATTGACCACCGTGCCTTTGGCAGTGTCTATCACCGAAACGCTGTTGCCTTTCTGATTGGTGACAAAGGCAAACGGCTCGGACCAAGCCGGACTGGCGATTAAAAGGGCGAACGTCAATACCGCCGCCCCCCTCGACAAGGCTGAATGCTTGTTGAAGCGCATGGCGCTTATTTCTTCTCAGCCAAAACTTTCAGGTTCGCCAGAGCGTCCTTGGACAAGGTCGTCATCGCCTCAATGGCGGCTTTCTCGTCCTGGCCCGGTGGCGGGTTGTTGGGGGTGAAGCAACGGTAAGCAGCACTGGTCCATTCCACCTTGGAGCCTGCTCCTGCTACAGTGATAGAGATGGTGGCGGAATAATTGTTGACCGGGAACACTGCACAATCGGGTTCTTCATCAACCCGGTACTTGATGGTATGGGTGACCGCATCTTCTTCTTTCAACACTTCCTTAATCACGCCGCCCTTCTTCAAGGTCACTTCGCGTACCGAGCCTTTCTCACTGCCGTTGCTCGCCTTGGTGCTGGCGACGGCTGGAATCCAGTTGGGAGCGCCAAAGTCCTTGATGAGGTTCCACACCGCATCCGGTGCGGCGTTGATTTCGACGCTTTCCACAACTTTCTGGCGCGTTCCGCCGTGGGCGTGGGCCGCGCTACCCCAAGCGAACAGCGCGATGGACACTAAAGCTGCAATTTTTTTCATGGTTTCTCCCGTTGTCAACGTGGTAAAAAACGTACATTATCGGCAAAGCGGGGCAGGAAAACCAGTGTTGCGATCAAAACCCAGCAATTCTCACAAGGCTAGAACACCGTCATTCCGGCCGGGATGCCGGAATCCAGAGCCATGAAAGATTCAACAGCCCAACCGTTGCCATAATTTAAAAATAGACCGACTCGGTTTTTAAAACCGAGTCGGTCTGGATTTCACACTTGTCTTATGCCTCGGCCTCGATGCTTTCAGCCGCCTCGACTTCTGGATTCTGCTCGATCAACGCAACAACTTCATTGGAAGCAAAGAGTAGGCCGTTACGAAAAAACTGACACGCGCTAAACGGGTCATTCTCCTTCATGAGTACATCACCCATGAGTTGATAAGCTTCAACACTCGGCTCCGCCGCCAAACTCGCTTGGAGATAGGTTTTTGCCTTGTCCAACAGACCCGAGCGCAAAGAAAGCTTGCCCAGCACTCGCAATAGAATGGCATCGTTGGGATGGGCTTTCAGCCAAGCCTCCCCCTTGGCAAGTTGGTCCGCAGTGTCTGGCATATGAATGCAGCCGTATAACACAACCAAGGTTTCGCTCCATTCCTTAGCTATGGCTTGCCTCACCAAGGGTTCGACCTCGACTTCCGAACCCGCGTCAATCATCGCGGCAAAGTAAAGTTGCTGGATGCCGCTGGACTTGCGGATATGTTCGGGTATCTCCAGCCATAGGTTGCGCAAAGCCACGGCATCACGGGCATCTGATTTTTGCTTAATCAAGGAACTGAAGGTTTCTGTTTCCAGCAACTTGATTTCCGCCTCCATCATTACCTTATTCGATTGCAACTTGGGGATAATCAGTCTCAAACCTTGCCAATCGGACAGGTTGGCATACGCTTGGTGCATTAGCTTCAACACCGCCGCGTGGCTGGGGGCAATTTTATCGAGTAGGGTCAGGCTTTCCAAAGCCTCTTCAAACTGCTGGTTGGAAAGCTGGAGCTCGGCTCTCGTCAAGCCTATCGCCAATTCGGCTTCGGGCATGGTCTCCTGGGCCAACTGTAGGTATTCGTCGCGCTGTTCCAAAGCTCCCCGCGATTGGGCTGCGCGGGCGGCAGTGAGGTAGTTGATAAGCGGCACACCGCTGTTGGCGGCATGGCGGATCAAGTGCTTTTCGGCCGTTTCAAAATTGCCTTCGGCAGACTCGATCAAGCCAGTGAGCAAAGCTTCCTGTGAAAGCTTGCTGCGTTGCTCGAAACCCCGCTGTTTCAGAATTTTGGGCAGGCGCAAGGCAGTGACAACCAGCCTGACGGCGAAATAGAGCAACACGAAAGTCAACACCAGCACGACGGTCGTCAACAACAAAGAAGTCTCTACCGACCATTGGCCTAGCCCGACAATCACATAGCCAGAACCACCATGGGCAACGACATAACGCAATGCCACAATAGCCGCACCCAAGGCAACTAAAAAGCCTATTGAAAGGAGAAAGACTCGTCTCACGGCTTGGCTCCCTCTTCTAGCTGGGGTTCCATCACCGGACCCATGGTTTCGCTAGAGTGTTGGCCTGACGGCGGCTGTTGTTCATGCTGCGCTGGCGTTGGGGGTGGCGCGACTTTTTCAGGCTTATCGGACTTTTCTTGCTTGACCGGATGGGCCTTATCAGAATCCAAGCGCAATTTGTCAATGTTACGCAACAGGCTCAGTGACTTGCTGACATCGGGAAGCGGCACATGAAGTTGCAACCCCTGTAGATTTTGGATGTCTTGGGACAGTCCTTGTGTGGCTGCCGCAGCGGGGTCGAAGTTTTCTTTGATCCAGCTTAACGCCGAATCCATGTTGGCTTTGTAGAGTTCGTCATCACCGCGCAGCAAAGCCGAACGGGCCATTTCGAGTTTGAGCAACATCACTTGCCGTATGGCCACCACTTCCTCGGGCAACAGAATGGCTTGCACCGGACGATCAGTGTGGCGGACCGTCACCAAGCCTTTCAAATCAGCAATGGCAGAGTCCTTCCAATTGTCGCTGTGCTTTTCGGCATCGGGGATGGACGAGGCCACTGGCGAATGGTCTTCCTTGGCACGGTCGGAATGGGGCAAGAATAACGGCAAATCTTTGACTTGACCCTCTAGAACCAATAGCTTGGCCGACACACCGACAAGGTCCGGCGGATTAAAGTCTTTAAGAAGGTCGATTTCCTGTGCCAGGGCTTCGCGGACTTTGAAAGCCGCCGGGTCGCCACTATCTTGCAAGCGTTGGTCGGCAGCTTCCATCATCTCAATCACGGCTTTCACATCGCCTACCAGATGTAACTTTTGGTTGGCCACGCTAAGCAAGTATTCTGCATCGGCAACCATGATGTCGCCACGGGATTGGTTCATGTGTTGCTGAATATGCTGGATCGAAGAACCCAGATCATTGCGCACCGCATCAATCTGAGTCTTGAAGGTCGATCCTTCATCGCCAATTTCCCGCTCGAACTTGGAATCCTCAGTGGTCAATTGGGACTGCACCATGGCAAGCTGCTTATGATCCGTAGCGACCTCGTCTTGCAGGGTGCTGATTTGGTGCAGCAGTTCCTGAATTTGCTTGTCGCCTTTATCCAAGCCACTGCCTAGCCCTTCTTGCTGGGAACGCAATTCATGCAACAAGAAAACGCCGGCTGCCACAAGAATGATAACCAGAGCCAAAGCACCGTAACCGAGCCAAGCCGCCGTGCTGCGTTTTTTCGTGGGATTGCCAGTGCCGATATCATTCCTGTAATCAGGACGTTCCGGCTTTACAGAGTCTTCCACTGCTTCCGAAATGAGTTCTTTATCCTCGTCTACCAATGGTCTATCCCCGTGGTTGATGTGTTTTGTTAATTTCTTGGGCGGTGTGGACCACCGCATCGAAAATATCCGCATCCGTCGCTTCCGCCTCGAAAACGTGAACCGCCCCCAATTCGCGTACCTGCTTCGCCATGCGGCTGCCAATGACGACAATGGGCGTATGCAGGAGCAATTCACGGTCGCCCTCGGGCATCCGCTGCCAAAGATTGGCGAGGGCTTCGCCGCTGGTCAGTGTCACTATGGCTATATCACCTCTGCGCCAACTAGCCAACAACCCGTTCACATCAATTTCCGGCGCAACACGCCGGTAAACTTCGGCATATTCCACTTTGCCACCGCGTTGCCGCAAGGTATCCGCCAGCAACTCCCGCCCACCTTCACCGCGAACGATGAGGAAGCTTAGTCTCTTAGCATCCGTCAATTCAAGATGCGCCAACAGAGACTCACTATTAAACTGTTCTTTTGGCTTCAGGTCCACAGCCACCCCCTTGTCTAGCAGAGCGTTTGCGGTTGCTTGCCCAATGGCAGCAATCTTTGGCATCGACACACTATTAAGCCATTGTGGGCCGAGCAACTCAAAGGCATAACGCACGGCGTTGGCACTGACAAAAATCAACCAATCCGTATGCTCCAAGTGTCGTAAACGACTAAGCCCGATGTCTTCGACCTGCACAGGCTGGATTTCCAGCAAAGGCAAGCGAATGGCTTTGCCGCCGGCATCTTCAATGAGCTTACACAAACCTTCGGCCTGTTCGACCGGACGGGTCACTAATACACCAAGGCACGAAGGCAACATCGACATAGTTTAACGGTAAAGCTCGCCCAAAATAATGTCCGCACCTTTGCTAAGCAATTCTTCTGCCAAAGCAAACCCCAAGTTTTTTGCCTCCTCGCAGGGACCGAAGATTTCCCCACGGATGATTTGGCTACCGTCAGGTGTGCCTACAAGCCCACGCAACCAAAGCCTACCGCCGTCCAACTCAGCAAAACCGGCGATGGGTACTTGGCATCCACCCTGAAGGCGTTCGTTCATTGCCCGCTCTGCCGTCACCCGCAGTGACGTTGAGTCGTCATGGAGACTGCGTAGCCATTCTATGACTTGACCGTCACCGACGCGGCATTCAATACCGATGGCCCCCTGCCCCATGGATGGAAGGCTAGTTTCAGGCGATAAGGTTTCGGTGATCCGATCCTGGAAACCAAGTCGCTTAAGTCCAGCGGCGGCAAGTATGATGGCATCGAATTCCCCCGCGTCCAGTTTGGCCAAGCGGGTGTTCACATTACCGCGCAGGCTACGTATTTCGCAATCCGGGAACCTCTCCTTGATCTGACATTGCCGCCTTAGACTTGAAGTGCCTATTTTCGCATAGGGCGGCAATGCAGCAAAGGATGGAAAGCGGTTGGACACCAAGGCATCGCAGGGATCTTCACGGTCAAGGATGGCCGCAAGACGCAGTCCATCAGGAAACTCAATCGGCACATCCTTCATCGAATGGACCGCGATATCCGCTTCCCCGTCCAGCATGCCTTGCTCCAATTCCTTCACGAACAATCCCTTTCCGCCCACTTTAGCCAGCGGCGCATCCAATATCTTATCGCCCTTGGTGGTCATTTTCACCAATTCGGTGCGCAGGCCGGGAAAAGCCGCGCTTAGCCGCGTTGCAACGTGCTCAGCCTGCCATAATGCCAATGGACTTTTGCGGGTAGCGATACGGATGAGTTCCTGCGCCATGGATCTTGTTTTCCGATAACCATTAAAAATAATCATTGTAGCAGATCATCATGCTATCGGGATTAATGAAAAAACGCTATGATGAGCATTTATTTTTTCCAAAAAGGCGCAAAAAATGCAGGTTTCTGCCCAAAAAGTGGTTCACATCCATTATACCCTCACCAGCGAAGAGGGCGAAGTCATAGACAGTTCTGAAGGCCATGGCCCTTTAGCCTACATTCATGGACACGGTAACATTATTCCTGGATTGGAAAACGCTCTTTTGGGCAAAATGGCCGGCGACAAAATCAAAGTCACCATTCCTCCTGAAGAGGCATACGGACCGCGCGACGAGAATCTAATCCAAACTGTGCCCATCGATGCGTTCCATGGTGTCGATGAAATCCTTCCTGGCATGCAATTCCATACTGAAACCCCTAACGGAGTTGAACTGGTGACAGTTATCGACGTGCAGGACGGTTATGTCAGTCTCGATGGCAACCATCCCATGTCTGGGCTAACCTTGAATTTCGATGTCGAGGTCACTGATGTCCGCGATGCGACGGAGGAAGAACTTGACCATGGCCATGTGCATGGAGAAGGTGGGCATCACCACTGATTATTGCTGGCTCCCAAGCTCCGCCACTCGTCGTTATACACAAGTGTTGGAGGCCCGTCATTTCGGCAAGGATGCCGAAATCCAGCGTCCAAGGATGGCAAACTGGGGGCATCGACAGATGTCCCTGCAACCGCGAACATCAAACTACGGGTTGGCATGTTACCTGAATCAAGCATTTGCACAACCGACTTGTTACCGTCCTGGCCTGGATTTCGGCATCCCTGCCGAAATGACGGATTTTCCGGTTTGACTGGACTTGTGTATAACGGCAAGAGCTCCGGCTTGGGAACGAGAAAAGCCTTAGCCCCGCCAAAATGAATTTGTGGTAATCTTGTGACTCTAGGAGATGAACCATGGCAACAATCACATTCGATACTCTCAAATTTGTTGAAAAGCTGAGGGCGGCGGGGGTTCCCGAAGCCCAAGCCAAGGCGGAAGCGGAAGCCTTGCAAGGCGTTTTTGCGGAAACACCGGAAACGCAATTAGCCACGAAAACCGACATAGTGCGATTGGAGCGCCGCCTTGATGGGTTTGATGCCAAGATAGACCGGTTGGAAACCAAGCTATCCGGTGAGTTGACTTTGGTAAAATGGATGATGGGTTTGGTATTGGGGGGTGTTATTGCCCTCATCATGCGGGCTTTTTTTCCGGCATGAATCTCAAGGAACAATCAACGCCTCCATTGCGTCATACCGAATGTTGCCTTTTAAACCGGCTTCCTGTTGACAACAATAACAAACCACCTATTCAGCCCAAGGAAAATTACCTAATGTACGCAAAAATCACCGGTTTCACCCTGTTAGCAACTCTTTTGTTCGGCAATGCAGCCTTTGCCGCCAACCCCGAAGCCGCCAAGCCAACCGCCACAGGAGTTTGCGCAAGTTGCCACGGCCCCAAAGGGATCAGCGCTGCAGGCATGTTCCCCAATTTGGCTGGCCAGAAAGCAGATTATCTGTCCGCACAATTGAAGGCTTTTCGAGGCAAGACCCGGGTTAATCCGATGATGTCTCCGATGGCGGCAAACCTAAAGGACGATGAAATCGAAAACTTGGCAGCCTATTTCGCCAGCCTCAAAGCTTGCGAATAATACCCGCAAACACCGGGTAAGACCGACTCGGCTTTATAAACCGAGTCGGTCTAAATGCCGGAAAAACTCCGGCGCCACAAACGCCGCCCTATGGATTTCGGCATTGTAATAACGGGTGTCAAACGGCTTGGCGCGGGCATCATCTTCCCGGAAGAAACTCAAATTGCCTTTACCGGCCAAAGTTCCGCTCCACCAGCCTGATGGGTAAATAAACTGCGGGAAAAACAAGGTACGGGTAGACGGGAACCCTGCCACCCGCATTGTCTTATGCATCGATTCGATAAGTTCCAAATGGAACAACGGCGACTCGCTTTGTTGCGCCAGAATCCCATCCGGGCGCAGACAACGCAGACACTCGCGATAAAACGCTGCGTTGAATAACCCTTCCGCCGGTCCAACAGGGTCGGTGCTATCGACAATGATAATGTCAACGCTCGCATCCGCCGCATCCTTCACCCATCGTATGCCGTCGATAAACAGCAACTGGGCGCGCGGATCGCCGTTCGAGGCGCAAAGCTCGGGGAAGTGACATTCGGCAAGCCGGGTCACTCTCTCGTCGATTTCGATCTGCACCGCGCTTTCCACTTCCGGGTGTTTGAGTACCTCCTTCAAACTGCCGCAATCGCCGCCGCCAATGATCCAAACAGTCTGCGGATTCGGATGGGTATATAACACCGGGTGGGTCATCATTTCGTGATAGAGAAAATTCTCCCGGTCGGTCACCATGGTGCAACCGTCAATCACCATCAATTTGCCGAACCATTCGGTGTCGTAGATCTCAATTTTCTGGAAAGCCGTCTGCTCCTCATGCAGCTTGGCTTTGACTTCAATCGACAGGGCGCTGCCGTGTTTGGGATAAACCTCGGTGAACCATTTTTTTTCATTCAGCATGGAGAAAAAGTCCTAGGAGTCGAATACTTTGATTATTTTTTTATATTATCCATTATCTCAAATACCTTCGCCAATCACTTTGCCAAGCTGGTGCTTGGCGTTCCCACTAAGATTACTTGGGGCCGGGAACGACAGACACAACATTCCCGTGGCTATCAAACTGGGCCACCATTTTGGAATCCCGGTCTTTAAGATATTGCTCAATCAGCGGCTGAACCTCAGCCGGATTGGCAAGTGACCAAGCGTGACTAATCAGACCCTCCATAATCAAGGCATAAACACAGGATTCGATTGATTCCATGACCGCCATTTGCGGCGGTTCGTTGCTGGTGATGCCCGCCTCCACTTCCAATAATTTGTTATAGCTGATATAGCGGTACAGCCCGGACTCCAAATCGGCAGAAAAAATCGTCTTGCGCGCATCCACTTGGTTCAGAATCTGCCCATTCTTCACGGAAATCGACCGCAACATGGACGTAACGGCATCGCGCCGGAACTCCAACGAACCGCCTGCGCCAAAATAACGGGCGCCAACTCCCCCGGTCAACAAGTTCGTTTCATAAGCAATGATACCGCCATCAAGCAAGATGGGGGCATACAACATGGGCGGTAAAAAATGCTGCACGGCACCCTCTTCTGGTTGAGGCTTGCCCTCCTTTTCCCCCAAATATTGTTCGCGGGTCTGGCGGATGATTTTTCGTTCGTTCATCAGGTTGGGCAAGCTTTCCCGCTCCAGCACCGTGAACCACTTGCCGTTGCCCGCCTCCAACAGCGCACGGATGAGCATGGGAGTCCCGCCTTGCGTCACAGCAGTGGAATATTGCACCAAGGTGTCGCTACTTTTATATTGCCCGGTCTGGTCGCGAAACTTGTAAACCCCAACCACGATGGGTTCTGGAGGCGGCGGCAGCTTGCGCAACATTTGAGAAACGCTGGAACGGTAATCGACCAAGGGTTTGCCCGACGAAATGGGCTGGATCATCGAGGAACACGCCGATAATAATGCACAGCCGATGACTAAAACGGCAATTCCGAAGCTAAACCTTAACCGTAACCGTTCACTCACCCTTCCTTTTTCCTGGGAACGCGGCCATCCTGGCCGCCATTCCAACGGATGAGACGCCCTCGCTCCTAGGGGGAAGCGAGCGTTTAATCTTAACCAGGCAACAAGATACCGAAGGCGGAAAAAATGGGAAAATGAAAACATGCCTATTCCGATCAATTTGAAGGAAGCGTCGTGGGGATGGTAATGTTCGTGGACGTACCCGCAACAACATCGCTGACGTTGACGTTTAGCCCGCCCGTTGCATTACTGATGGTGACGACATAATCCCCAAAATTATAAGTACCCGTTTGGACGGAGCTTGTATTACCGTTGCTGGGGAATAGCTGGTTGGTGATTTCCAAAGCTAGTTTGTTGAGCACCATACTCTCCAACTGGGTCTTGAAGGAGTTAAGAGCGCTCTGCGATACCGATTTCGCTGAAGAACCGGCACCACTGGAAGTAGTGGAAGCAGTACTCGGTGCCTTGAAGAAATTCTGGGCGTTTGCCGAATTGAGTAGGACAGGGCCATTCAGCGGATTGCCGCCAAAATCGGGGTTGATGAAACGGTGATCCATCTCCGTGGATTCAGCAAACTGCGATGCGACAGTCAGAACGAATATTAAAAAAGGTATTTTGTATTTCATATTATTTCTCCGGCAATGGTGTGAAATCGCTAATAAAGATCAAGCTCTTGTAGCGCCTTCCCACGATAATTAATGTACTCTAAAGCATAATTGCGTGCGTCTTGGGCTTTTTCCTCGTTTGCGGTTAGTTTGGGTGTCAACAAACTCTCATAGACGACGGTATCGTCGATTTCTATCCAAATCAAACTGCCCAGCACCACACTGGGCCTCTCCTTGATCGTCAAGATGAAAGCATCATTCGGAGGGTCCCATTCTGCCATGAAAGAATCGTAGAAATCATGGCCGAATTTTGAAATCGTCTGGTCAATCACAAGCCCGGTAAATTCCTCTTCTTGCGCCAAGACCGGGCCGGCATGGGTGAGCCAACACGCTAAGAACAGCCAACCAAACCAACGCAACATTGCTTTCATTGTGAGTTCTGCCGAACCACAGCCCGGTTGCCGTGGCCTTTTTGCTCAATGTTGACTTGGTTGTGGCTGCCTTGCTGATTCACCTCGGCATGGTTATCTTGGGCTTCCTGTTGCACTTTTAGCGTGTTGGCGTTCCCCTCCTGGCGAATCTCCGCCGCGTTGCGGTCTCCCTTTTGCCGGAGTTCCAAGTCGTTGTCCTCGCCGGTCTGGGTGACGGATTTACGGTTATCCTTACCTTCCTGAATGATGACTTTTCGATTGGCATGGTCGGGCATGGCGACACCTGAAGTGGAATTGGGCGGGTCTGCGGCATGGACACTGGTCAATCCCGCTGCGAAAGCCAGGATCGCAAGCTTTTGTTTGCCATGATAGTTAAAAAAGCTACGGCGTAAGCACTTGATTGAGTTAAAAATCCGCATGGCGTTTCCAGTAAACAGTTTATTGGTGGCAATTTACAACAATGAATGGCGGGGTGAAAAAACCCTGCAATTCTCTATACCCAAGGTCGGGTTAGGCGCACATTATCAAATACTGCCTTTACGGCTAATATTATGTGCGCCGTAACCCGACATGGGGCCGTTTTAATCAAAATGAGAATTGCTGGCAAACCCCGTCACTCATAGAGATACCCTATTGATGGATGGTGATCGAGTTATTTACGCCATTTTGGGCAATAGTGGCAGTGTTGCCATTGCTAAGCTGGTGAATGTCAGCCGAGTTTCCGACACCGGTTTGGTTGATGTCAGCATTATTGCCATTGCCATTTTGCTCGATATAACCATAATTGCCCGACCCATTCTGCTCGATTGACGCCGTGTTATTGTAACTGGCCCACTGGTTGCCTTGGTCGATTAACGCGGTGTTCAAGGCCGTGCTGCCTGATGCGCCATCCTGGGTCACGCTGGCTTTATTGGTTTCGCCATTTTGCGTGATTCCCGCCTTGCTGTAATCGCCGTTCTGGGTGATGGTCGCAGAATTCCAGCCCCCAGCCGACAATGCCCCTTGAGTGATGGATGCTTGGTTGTTATTTCCCGAGTTTTGATTCACCGTTGCAGCATCGTATTGGGCGTATTGGCTGATCGTCAAAGAACCACCATCACCATTTTGCACGGTGGTAGCCGAGCTGCTATTACCCCCTTGGGTAACTTGGGCGGTGTTGGCATTGCCGCCTTGCGCCAAATTGGACGAGTTGGCCGAACCCGGCTGGCTTATTGTGGCCGAATTACCCACACCATTCTGCGTGATAGTGGCAGTTTCATTGCCGGAATTGCTCTGGTCAATGCTGGCGCTGTTGTTATTGTCAGGGTATCCCCATGTGCCTTGGTTGATAGTGGCAGTATTGGTTGCCGTACTTCCATGCTGGATGATGCTGGCACTATCATATTGTGAAAAAGACCCGGAAACCCCTTGGTTGATGGTGGCACTGCTGTTGGTGTTGGTGCTATAGCTTTGGTCGATGCTGGCCGTGCTGTTAGCTACCGTGGCACCATTACTGGCGGCTTGGTTAATGGTGGCAGTATTGTAGTTACTGTGCTCTTGGTCAATGCTAGCCGAGTTTGTGTGAGCGCTACTGTACGCATTAGCCCCCTGGTTGATGGTGGCGTTGTTATGGTCGCTGTACTGTTGGTCAATAGTGGCTTGATTGAAATCGGCCGTACCCCCGGAATTATTGCCTTGGATGACGGTGGCAGTGTCGTAGCTACTGTTTTGTTGGCTGATGGTGTCGGCGTTGTTGTTATTGGCCCCATAGCCACCACCTAGCGTGTAATTGATGGTGTCGTTGTTGGAGGAGGTCTGGTCGATGGTGACCGTCTCGCTGTTACCCGTTACGTTAAGGTTTACCGTGTTGTCGTATGCAATCACATTGCCGCTCACGCCAACAAGGGCCGCGAGAATGGCAAGGTTCAGCAGGTTTTTGTTCATCGTTCTATGCGTGGTATATCTGTTCATGGCGACCCCCTATTGATGTATGGTAAACGTGTTATTCGAGCCGTTTTGCGTAATATTGGCAGTGTTGCCATTGCTTGCTTGAACAACATCAGCCCAGTTTCCAGCACCGTTTTGGTTTATGCTTGCAGTGTTGTTATTGCCATACTCTTCAATGGTAGCGGTATTGACAGACGTATTGCCCGAAAAGCTATTCTGGGTAATGGTGGCATTATTGTACTGGCCATTTTGCGTGATACCCGCTGTATTATCATCGCTGGTCTGCGTAATGGTCGCTGCGTTCGCATACCCAGATGCTTGTGCCCCTTGGGCGATGGATGCCTGGTTATTGTTTCCCAGATTCTGCGTCACCGTGGCGGTGCTGTTGGTGTAGCCTGCGTAGTTGGCATCGTCTTGGCTGACGTTCGCTGAACTATTGGTTCCAGACTGCGTGATGGAGGCAATGTTCACGTTTGACGAGATATTATGCCCCCCTTGCGTGACTGTCGCCTGATTTCCGCTCCCCCCCACGTTCTGGGTCACCGTGGCTGCCTCGTTGTTGCTGTATTGGGTGATGGCCGATGAACTATTGTCGCCATTTTGCGTGGTAGCCGCTGTGCTATTAAAACCCGCCTGGGAAACATTGGCAGTGTTGTAGCTCCCCGCTTGATTTAAGGTTGAATTGTTGTTCTGGCCCGGCTGATTGACAAAGGCAGTATTGCCCGTTCCTTCTTGGTCAGAGTTGGAAGTGTTGTTGTTGCCCCCTTGGGTGACGGTTACTTTCTGACCGGTGAAATTTTGCGTTGCAGTGGCGGTATTATATGTACCGCCACTCTGATCGATGTTGGCAGCGTTGTCCGCACTCGGGCTTCCGTTACTGCCTTGGTTGATGGTGGCGGTATTGTTGTGGCTGCTTTCCTGCTTGATGCTTGCATTGCTTGAGTCGGTGTTATACCAATTGCCGCCTTGATTGACGGTGGCAGTGTTGTTGTTGCTGTATTGCTGGTCGATGGTGGCTCTACTGTTAGAAGTTACACCATAGTAGTCGTTAGCCTGATTGATGATGGCGGTGTTATGCTCACTGTTCTGCTGGTAGATAGTGGCACTGTTGGTGTTCGACTGACTGTTATAACCGTTGCCTTGGGTAACGGCCGCGTTGTTGCTGTTGCTGTTCTGCTGTTCAATGTCGGCCACACTGTCATTAGCAGTGCCTCCGTTGATGCCTTGCTGGATATTGGCCTGGTTATTGGTGCTGTTCTGCTGGCTAATGGCTTCGGCATTGCCATTCCCGCTGCTTTGTGTGACAGTAGCCTGGTCGCTGCCACCACCGCTCTGGTCGATGTTCAATGTCTGGTTATTGCCCGACACGTTGACCGTGACGGTGCTATTGTCTGCCATCACATTGCCGCTTGCGCCGACAAGGGCCGCAAGAATGGCAAGGTTAAGCAGGTTTCTGTTAAATGTTTTTTGCGTGATTCTGTTCATGATGACATCTCTCTGTTTGTCTGATTAAAAATTAAACTCAATCTTAGTCTGGCTGGTTCCCAAGTTCCGGCTTCACTGCCATTAAGTTAAGCGTTTAGCGGAACGCCAAGCCCCAGCTTGGCATCAGGGTGTCCCGCGCCAAGCTGGGGCTTGGCGTTCCGTCAAGGGCTGATTTCACGCTTAATGCATCTTAACTTATGGCCGTAAAGCTCCGGCTTTGGTACTCTTTTCTTGTAAGCTCCTGCTGGGTCGTACTTCGGGAAGCTGGAGCTTCAAAACCCCATTCCCAAGCAGGAGCTTGGGAACGAGCAAATGATGAGAGCAGGAGCTTTGGAACGGGCAAAACTCAATCTCAGTTTCTTTGTATCACATCGACCGTCCTCCCGTTGCCTATCTGGGTAATGCTGTAGCTCAAGCCCGAACCGAATTGGTGCTGGGTGATCGTATTGCCACTGCCCTCCACGGTCAGGGATGAGGTGTTGCTATTGCCGATCTGCTCTTGACCGACGCTGTTGCCCATGCCATCAACGGCGATGGCAGACTGGTTGCCCAAGCCATTTTGGTTGGTTGAAACCGTGTTGTAATCACCCGTGACCGTCTGGGTGGCTTGGTTGCCCCCGCCCTGCTGCACCAGCGAGAACCCGTTTTGATTGCCCGACACGGTGGTGGACTCAGCATTGCCCGAACCGGCTTGGCTGACGATGCTCCCCACATTGGCATCGCCAGCCACGCCTACATCGGCGCGATTGCCGCCGGAATACCCAGCCACATCCGTTGCACTCTGCCCGACTTCCACGGCGTTGCCCGAACCCGACTGCCGCACTTTGGCATTCTGTCCGGCACCAGCCTGCGTCACCTGCACCGCGTTATAATCGCCAACCTGTTCAATGGTTGCGGCATCGGCCATGGGGTCAGCCCAAACGGGGACACTGAAAATGGCCAAGATCAGTATTGCGACGATTTTTTGTATACGGCCCAAACGGAAGCTGAACATTATTTCCCTTAAGTTAGCGGCACATTGCAATGTAGGAGCTGGCTGTAGCCCGCGACCAGACACCCATCGCAGACTAAAGGCCGCTCCTACGGGGCATAACTTAATGGCAGTGAAGCAGAACATGGGAACCCCCTCTGAAGGAACATTGATCTTGACAGGTATGGACTAGGTTTAAATGCTTCGGCCCTAGCTGATTACCGGTCTATATGCAAAGCCTACTCCGAGATTTTTTTTTTGCAAGCATTATTCCACGTTTTTTAGTGGGTAATATTCACATTGATTTTACACGTCAAAAGTTGTAGAATAGGTATTAAAATTGGGTATTTATTTATGTTCCACGATGCCACTTGCGGACTGTTGTAGGGTGGGTTAGGCGCACACACCACCGTGGTTTCCGTGCGCCGTAACCCGCCGGTAGGACTGGGCAGTTGAATCTGAATGTCTCAGTCGTAGCCTGGATTGCGCCGCAAGCGGCTCCATCCGGGCTACAGCTACAGCCCACGTGGTTGCGTAACATCCGCTAATAAAGCGAAGCGTCCCCGTCCAACGAACATCTCTCCATCATTTGATCGGGTGCGATTAAGAGTGATGTCGGAGTGCAAGGCTTGCCTTGCGATAGCTTCTACAGGCAAGGCAAGCCTTGCACTCCCGGCGTAATTTCACCTACCGCCCACATTTCGTGTGCACCACTTTTAAGCATACCAGCTTCTAACCTAACGAAATGAAGGCATGACCCTCTTTCATACACCCACGGCTTATCTGATACTCGGCTTGCTGTATTTTATTATGCCGACCATCACATGGTTCGTTTTGACGGGTCACCGAACACTTGCCGTTAAATTATGGTGCGGAGGCGGCCTATCAATGGGGGTGGGTGTCCTTTTGATCGGGCTTCGTGGTCATGTTCCTGCGTGGGCGACTTTCCCGCTCGCCAATTTCTTGCTGTTTACTTATCTAATGATGCGCATCCAATCACTGCGCCTGGACTTGGCCGTGCCTTGGCGCTGGGAATGGATGGCGGCTGCATCCTTGTTATTCGTTTTGGTTCTTGAAAGCATCCGCCTAGGCCTGGGAAACCTCTCGCTGGTGGTGATCTACAACAATAGTGTTTATACCGTCATATCTTATTATTTGGCCACCTTGGCTTGGCAACTGGGACATCAAGAGAAAAGCCACAGTGTATCCTGGATTGCCTGGTCTTACCGAGCTATGGCAGCGGGGACATTAATTTCAGCCATTGTATCTTCAATGAGGTTGGGTACCGGCCCATCGGTGGAATTGTTAGAAGCAAACCCTTTTAGAATCATCATCGTCATTATCATCATTCCATTCATGGTGATTAGCCATATCGCCTATGTCGGGTTTATATTGGAACGCACCCATCGCCAAATTATAGAAGCAGAGAAACAATATCGTGCCATCATTGAAACCACCCTGGATGGCTTCTGTGTTTGCGACATGGAAGGGCGATTTATCGATGTCAATAAAACCTACTGTGACATGATCGGCTATGGACGTGACGAATTGCTAGCCATGCGGCTTTCTGACATTAAGTACGACGGGAACGACTTAGACATTCAGGCACGCATCCAGCAGACCATGCAGAGGGGATTCAACCGTTTCGAGTCGCGTTATCAATGCAGAAATGGACGCATTTTGGATGTTGAAGTCAGCACCACTTTTCAGCCAACTGGAGCCGGGCAATTTCTGGTGTTCATACGCGACATCACCGAGCGTAAGCAGTGGGAGCAGGCTTTGCGCAAGAGTGAGCAGAAATTCAAAGCACTGGCAGACACCTCCCCGCTCGCCATCTACATGTCGGTGGGTGTCGAGCAAAAATATGAATATATCAACCCTACGGCTGTAAAGCTGTTCGGCTACACATTGGATGAAACGCCAACCATCGAACAATGGTGGCCACTGGCCTATCCCGACGCAGCCTATCGCCGTCAGGTAGAGGAGGAATGGCAACGCAAGATCGAGAAAGCAATCAAAACGTGTTCGGAAATTGAACCGATGGAAGTGGTGGTAACCTGCAAGGACGGCTCACGCAAAAACATCCAGTGGGGTTTCAAGACCATTGGCGAACAGAATTGGGCTTTCGGGATTGACCTGACCGTGCGCAGGCAGATGGAAAATGAATTAAGGGACAGTGAGGCCCGCTTGCGCAGTTACTTTGAACTGCCCCTGACAGGACGAGCCATCACCTCACCCAGCACGGGCTGGATTGAAGTCAATGCCACTCTATGCGACATGCTAGGCTATAGCGAAACCGAATTGACGCAGATTACTTGGGCTGAACTGACTCATCCCGATGACTTGACCGCTGATTTAGCACAGTTTAACCGGGTGATTGCCGGTGAGATTGATGGCTACACCATGGAAAAACGCTTCATCCACAAAAACGGGCAGAGTGTCCATACTCACCTAGCAGTTCATTGCTTGCGCAAGCCCGACCAATCGGTTGACTATCTCGTAGCCTTGATTATAGACATTTCTGAGTTGAGAAAAGCTGAAGAGTCACTGAAACATAGCGAAGAACGCCTGCGGCAGATTACCGACGTCGCCCCCGTGTTTCTCGCAGAAATAAACAAGGATCTACGCTACCGCTTCGTAAACCGTCGCTATGCGGAACTATTTGGACTGCCGCCCAAGGAACTTTGCGGCAAACGCGTGAACACTATAATGCCCGAACAGGCCTTCGCCAATGCCCAACCTTACATGCTGAAAGCCTTGGCCGGTCAGCTTGTCGAGTTTGAAACTGAGTTGCAGGAAAGCCCTGGGGGGCATCAATTCATGGCTACGCGTTATGCCCCTAGACACGATGACACCGGGCAAGTTATTGGTTTTGTGGCAGCCATCAACGACATCACCGAACGCAAACAGGCCGAGCAAGAAATCAAGCAATTAGCCTTTTATGACCATCTGACCCAACTGCCCAACCGGCGTCTCCTGCTGGATCGGTTGGAACAAGCCATGGCAAACAGTGACCGCGACAAAACCCATGGGGCGCTGCTGTTCATCGACTTAGACAACTTCAAAACGTTGAACGACACGCTCGGCCATGACAAGGGCGACCTGCTGTTGCAGCAGGTGGCAAGCCGCATCACCGCCGGTGTACGCGAGAGCGACACAGTGGCCCGCTTTGGGGGTGACGAATTCGTTGTGATGCTCACTGGCTTGGCTGGAGACATTGAAGAGGCAGCCGCCCAGGCCCAAAAGATAGGGTGGAAAATCATCGACAATCTCAACCAAACATATTCTTTAGACGGTTACGAACACTACTGTAGCGCAAGCATTGGCATTACCCTGTTCGTTGGACATGGCAGTTCCATAGACGATTTGCTTAAAGTGGCGGATATTGCCATGTATCAAGCCAAGGCTGCGGGCCGGAACACACTATGCTTTTTTGAAACATAGACGGCTTGGAAATATGTTACGATTTTCCAGATAGTTAAAGAAATGACCCTCTTTCATACACCCACGGCTTTTCTGATACTCGGCTTGCTCTATTTTATATTGCCGACCATCACCTGGTTCGTTTTGGCAGGACATCGATCACTTGCCATTAAATTATGGTGCGGGAGTGGCATATTGATGGGCTTGGGTGTCCTATTGATCGCACTTCGGGGTCACGTTCCCGCTTGGGCAACTTTCCCGCTCGCCAACCTATTGGTGTTTGCTTACCTCATGATGCGTATCCAGTCACTGCGCCTAGACTTGGCCGTCGTGCCTTGGCGCTGGGAATGGATCGCGGCTGCTGCCTTGTTGTTCGTTCTGGTTCTTGAAAGCATCCGCTTAGACTTGAAAAACCTAGGGCTGGTGGTAATCTACAATCATAGTATTTACACCGCCTTAGTTTATTATTCATCAACCCTGGCTTGGCGACTGGGATGCCACAAGCAGAGCCACAGTGCATTGTGGATTGCCTGGGCCTACCGCTTAATGGCTGGAGTGGCACTATTGAATGTCATTGCATTTTCGCTGGGGTGGGCCGCCCCATTACCTGATGTTTTGGATTCAAACCCAGCTAGATTCGTCATGGTAATACTCGGCCTTCCATCTATGGTGATTACCCATATCGCCTATGTCGGTTTCATATTAGAGCGCACCCATCGCAAAACAATCGAAGCAGAGAAGCAATATCGCGCCATCATTGAAACCACCCTAGATGGATTTTGTATTTGCGACATGAAAGGAGGATTTATCGATGCCAACAAAGCCTACTGCAACATGACTGGGTATGGACTGGACGAATTGCTAACCATGCGGCTTTCTGACATCAAGTTCGACGGGAACGCCTTAGACACTCAGTCACGCATCCAGCAGACCATACAGATGGGATTCAACCGTTTCGAGTCACGTTATCAATGCAAAAATGGACGATTATTGGAAGTTGAAATCAGCACCACTTTTCAGCCAGCCGGAGCCGGGCAATTTCTGGTGTTCACACACGACATCACCAAGCGCAAGCGGGCCGAGGAAGAAATCAAGCAATTAGCCTTTTATGACCCGTTGACCCAACTGCCCAACCGGCGTCTCCTGCTGGATCGGTTGCAACAAGCCATGGTGAACAGTGAACGCGATAAAACCCAGGGAGCACTTCTGTTCATAGACCTAGACAACTTTAAAACGTTGAACGACACGCTCGGCCATGACAAGGGCGACTTGCTGTTGCAGCAGGTGGCAAGTCGCATCACCGCCGGTATACGCGAAAGCGACACAGTGGCCCGCTTTGGGGGTGACGAATTCGTTGTGATGCTCACAGGCTTGGCTGGAGACATTGAAGAGGCAACCGCCCAAGCCCAAAAGATAGGGTGTAAAATCATCGACAATCTCAACCAAACTTATTCCATGGCCGGTTATGAACACTACTGTAGCGCAAGCATTGGCATCACCCTGTTCGATGGACATGGCAGTTCCATTAACGATTTGCTTAAAATGGCGGATATTGCCATGTATCAGGCCAAGGCTGAGGGCCGGAACACCTTACGCTTTTTCGATACCCACAGGCCACCGCCATCATGACTGCACTCAAATAATCCGCCATTCCTGCATCAAATTAATCGCACCCGTTCCCCAACTATTCGAAACTTTTTGAAAATACACTATGATGGACAAACCCTGGGATCTGCAAAACGCACGCGAAACCTACGCCATAGAACATTGGGGCGACGGTTATTTCAACATTAACGAACGCGGTCATGTCGTCGCCTACCCGAAACGGAATGCTGACTTGGGTGTGGTCGATTTATTTGAAGTCGCCGACAAGATACGCCTGGAAGGACTTTCCCTGCCAATATTAGTCCGCTTCACCGATATCCTGCGCAACCGTGTCCACTTGCTGCACCAGTCTTTTGACAAGGCCATCGCAGAGATGGACTACAACGGCGAATATACCCCGGTCTACCCTATAAAAGTCAACCAGCAACGCGCCGTTATCGAAGGCATGCTCGACAATGGCGGGGCAAAAATTGGCTTGGAAGCAGGCAGCAAATCCGAACTGCTGGCCATACTGGCCTTGGCCAAGGGCGGCACCATCATCTGCAACGGCTACAAAGACCGTGCTTACATCCGGCTAGCGCTCATTGGCACCCGGCTCGGACTGAATGTTTTCATTGTGATCGAAAAGCCCGCCGAACTAGACTTGGTCATCGCCGAATCCAAGGTGCTGGGGATAGAACCGCAACTGGGCGTCCGGGCCAGACTGTCCAGCATCAGCGCTGGCAAATGGCAAAACAGCGGTGGCGAAAAGTCAAAGTTCGGACTCAGTGCCAGTGAGATACTCCGCCTGATCGAGGGACTGGAAGCCAACGGAAGTTTAAACTGGCTAAAACTCATGCACTTTCACATGGGTTCCCAAGTCGCCAACATTAACGATGTGAAAACCGCCTTGCGCGAAGCCTGTCGATATTATGCCGAATTGCGGCGGCTGGGTGCGCCCATCGCTTATATGGATGTGGGCGGCGGATTGGGGGTGGATTACGATGGCACACACTCCTGTAGCGAGTGCTCGACCAATTACAGCATCGACGAATATGCCCACGCCATCGTTCGTGCGTTCAGTGAAATTTGCTCGGAATATGATCTGCCCCATCCGCACATAATTACCGAATCGGGCCGCGCCATGAGCGCCCATCACGCCGTGCTCATCACCAATATCATCAACGTGGAGTCGGTCCCCGAAGAAATCCCAGCACTCACCCAGTCAGAGGCCAAACCGCTCAAAGACTTGTGTTCGCTGCTGCGTCGAGTCCCCGACGAGCCGCCGCTGGCGCTGTACTTGGACGCAAAATTCGACCTGTCCGAAGCTAGGGCGATGTATGTTCGAGGCAAGCTAAGCCTGAACGAACTGGCCGAAGCCGAGCGCCTCAACGCCGCCATCTGCCATATCGTCCGCAAACGCCTAGACATTCGCTTGCGCGCCCATCGCGAGGCACTGGACGAACTCAACGAACGGTTGGCGGACAAAGTGTTCTGCAATTTTTCGGTGTTCCAATCCTTGCCCGACGCTTGGGCCATCGACCAGACCTTCCCCATCATGCCGCTGCAACGACTGGACGAAGAACCCACACGCCGTGCCGTGTTGCAGGATTTGACCTGCGACTCGGACGGCCAGATCAATGCTTACCTAGACCGTCAGAGCATTGAGACCACTATGCCGCTGCACGAAATTTCCCCAAACGAGGGTTATCTGATCGGTGCTTTCTTAATCGGCGCGTACCAGGAAATCCTAGGCGACATGCACAACCTGTTTGGCGATACACATTCCGTCAATATCGAACTGGACAGCACCGGCAAATGGCGGTTGGTGCAACCCATGCGCGGCGACGGCGCGGATGATTCGCTGCGCTATGTCCACATCGAACCGGAAGAACTGGAACGGGCCTACCGCAAAAAACTGCTGGATGCCAAACTCGGGCCTCAACAAAGGAAATTGTTTGAAAGCGAATTGATAGCGGGGTTGAGTGCGTATACTTATTTGGAGGATTGATTGTGTTGCAAAGCTGGTAAACTCATCGCTATACACAAGTCACGCAGCATCGTCATCCGGGTCATGGTTGCCGGACAAATTGGCAGGGTAGCCGATTTGCACGGCTTCGCGAAGGGTACGGGGCATGGATGTCACGTATGCATCCAGCAACCAAAGACGGCAACCCAGGGACCACGACAAGTTCCCGTGTACCCAAAATATACCCACGGTTTATTTATAAATATTCGACTTCAACGGTCAAAACCCATGAATACGCAACTACTCTCCGAAGCAAAAAAGCTTACCCTAGATGAGCGCATCGAACTTGTCGAAGCCATCTGGGATTCCTTAGTTCCAGAGGCCCAGAACAAGCCCTTGCCAGAGTCACATCGGCATTTGCTTGATGAGCGATTTGCCCAATTCACAGCCAATCCTTCAGCGGGGAGTCCGTGGGAGGAGGTACAGGCTCGATTGGAGGCACTGGATTGAAAGTCATTGTAACACCCGAGGCTGAGATGGATATCGGCTCGGCACAGCAATGGTACGACCATGAACGTAAGGGGCTAGGAAAAGAATTTCGGGCGGAGATACGGCATTCCATTGGACTCATTCGAGACAATCCTTACGCATACATCGAAACCTATCGACAAATTCGTCGTGTACTGCTTAATCGCTTTCCTTTTGCACTTTACTATGTGCTGTTTGAAGAAAGCGTTATCGTTCTGGCTTGCATACATGCTAACCGCTCTCCGGAATTCATTAAAAGTCGGCTCAATATTAATTGACCAACAGTAACCGTTCCCCTTGGGAACGCGGGCATCCCGCCCACAGGAATTACGGCCAAGATGACCGCATTGGGGGAGGCTGAACGGTTACGACCAAGCGTTTGGATTGGTCCAATGCTTTGGTTTGTAACGACACCCGCCGGAATTATGGCGAACTTAGACAAGTGGCCCTTGCCCCGTTGGTAAATCGGCTATATTGCGTCAGCAATTCTAAGTTTGGCTCAAAGCCCCGTCGTTTCGGCAGGGATGCCGAAATCCAGGCCAAGGACGGTAACAAACCAACGGATTTAAGCCCATCATAATCAACGTGTTGCCATCCATGGTCGCTGGATTTCGGCATCCCTGCCGAAATGACGGGGTTATATTTATCGTTTCTGGCCCAAACTGAGAATTGCTGATATTGCATGATCTTCGTGGATCGGGGCAAGGTTCGGCGTATAATCAGCAAGGCGTAATTAGTAGGTACTTATACTTAGGTGATTTATAATAATGAATCTACCAAAAGCATTGTCCACGAAACACACGAAAGGCACGAACAAGACATGCTTTTGTTCGTGTTTTTCGTGACTTTCGTGGACTTTATTTTTTGCCTACGGATCAGATTCTTGATGGGATGTTCTTTCTTAGAAATCACCTTATCTGGAAGACTAGGCCAGACATTTAGCCCGAACAAGAATATTTATTAAGAACCGATACCATGGCCACTCAACGATATACTGTGACCCCCCATCCGATTGAAACATTACTTACTTGGGTAAAAACTGGGGAGATTGCCATTCCAGAAATATTTATTCGAGTGAACTCCGCAGGTGCTGAATTAAGTCAAGCAGATTTCGCCATGTCTAAAATTGCCAGCAACGAAACCTATGGCGGCAATACCTTACGCAAGGCGATTGATTACTTCTGCCATCTATCCGTAGCCCCGCACTTCTACGAGAAGATAAAAGAAAATGACAAAGATTTTGCCGCCACTGAGTTCTTCCAGAAAATGAGTTGGCTCAAAAACGAAAACGATGATATTTACGATCCATCCTATACCGATATGCTTCGGGTCGCTTTCACCTCCGAGTTCAAACGAGGCAAGTTAGCGGACTTGGTTGCGTTGCTTTCCGGCCGTAATTTTGAAACCAAGCAATTTGAAGATACCATCGCCGAAGAGTCATTCAAACGCCTCAAGTCCGGGGTGGTGAATTTTACCAATGAAACAAATTTCAAAAAGTTCGTGATGATTATCCGTTCAGCAGGATTTATTGATTCATCTTTGATTGGTTCACAGAATGCGCTGAATTTTGCTTATATCCTCTACCTCACTTTACGCAGTCATAAAATGCCCCTTTCTGATATAGAAAAGGCTGTACGCAAGTGGTTCGTAGTGTCGGTTCTAACTGGTCGATACTCGGGTTCGCCAGAAAGTTCGTTTGACTATGACATTCGTCAAATTCATGAGCAAGGTTTCGATGCATACGGCAGCGCGGTTTTCGCTGGGGAGATGTCTGATGCTTACTGGAATAGCCTTTTGCCACAGGAAATGAATACATCTTCATCAATTAGCCCATATTTTAGGGTTTTTCGTGCAGCCCAAGTTAAACTTGGGGATCATGGTTTTCTCTCACGCGACATTACTGTGCTTGATTTGATACTCAACAAGAGTGACTTGCACCACATCTACCCAAGAAACCACCTAAAGAAACAGGGATTAAGCCGTGGTCGATATAACCAAATTGCCAATTATGTGATTACACAATCAGAAATTAATATAGGAATTGGTGATAAGGCTCCAATCCTGTATTTCAATGATCTACTCATTCAGTGTAATGGCGGAATAAAGAAATATGGTGGTATTGAGAAGATTGATGATCTCAAGGCAAATTTGAAGCAACACTGTATTCCTGAAGAAATACTTACAAGTAACGGGATGGATTACGAGGATTTCCTTGAAGAACGCCGAAAACTTATGGCAGTGAAGCTAAAAACCTATTTCCATGCTCTCTAATCTAGGTTTCCGGATGGAACTTACGGAATTCGGGTGGACGGAGTCATGATAGCCCGACATATTTAAGACAGAATACACAGGATGGAGAAAATGAGTGGATTAATACAAAGCCTTCCAAAACCCCATCCTGTAATTCCTGTCAATCCTGCCAACAAATAACGGCTTATCTAGCATCGGCTTTTTCAAACCCAAGATAGACAAATTTCTTTAACACATCCCTTTCCGATTCTTCCCAATCCTGCACATCATAACCCGGCTGAAAACCGCGCTTCTCAGCTTTGTAGTAGGCTACCTCAGCGACTATTTTCTTTACTTCTTCGCTGCTCACAAAAAAACACTGAGACAATTTGGGTTTTACTTGCTTGGCGGACTGTAATATTGTCTGCTCTAATTTCTCGCTAGTCATCGTAATATCTTTTTCAAACAAAGGTTCATTCTCAGTTAGATTTGGGGTTGATTCGGCGGACATGATAACTCCTCACGATACACATCAATATTAGTCAAAAAATAAATTTCCAAGTCGTCAGATTGTAAATTCAGTTTAAACTATTTCAAGATGGAAGGTCAGCATGAACAGACTTCCATTCAGCCATCATATTTTCAAACAATTTCAAATAAGCCGTGGCCACCTGCTTGGAGGCCTCATCCATGACTTGGTAATGGGACAAGACCTCCTTGCCCAGCGGTGTCAGCCAAGCGCCTCCGCCGTGGCTGCCACCCTTCGCAGTTTCTACTAACGGGCATTTGAAACATCGGTTCATCACTTCGACCAGCATCCAAGCACGGCGATAGCTCATATTCATGCTTTTTCCCGCCGCAGAAATGGAACCGGTGCGGGCAATGGCAGAAAGCAACTCCGACTTGCCCGGTCCAAGGGCGATTTCGTCACCGTGCATTAGGCGAACGCTAACCTTAAGCCTTGGCAGGGATTGTGGGAAATTTTCGGGCGTGGAAATTCCGGATGGTTCGATTCCTGCTCCTTCCTCGCGGGAAGCGGTTTTCTTAGTGAATTTAGGCATTTTACCTTCCTGTTACGCAGGCGACTGCATTAAGGATAGGCATTTTATCAGCTTTGAGCAAACAAAATTGTTACAGAAAGCTAGACTGTTTTGGAATATTAGTCTACAGGGAGATAGCAAAAAGAATGAGTTTTTACCAAGCAATAGACTATTCAGTGTCGGTTTCACCCTCTGCCAACGCGACATCGAACGCATCACTCTCCACCTCGGAATATTTGAGATGATGCTTTACCAATTCCCTAGCCACAAACACCCGCATGGCGATTGCGACCGATAACGCCACTATGAAAACGCCGGCAAAAATTCTCATCATGTCGCCGTAGCTTCCGGTTTCCTCACGCAGAAAAGCCGCCAGCGAGGAACCCGTGATCCCCGCCAGCGCCCAGGCTGTCAATACGTAACCATGTATCGCACTCACCTGATGAGTGCCGAACAAGTCGCCTATATACGCCGGCAGGGTTGAAAAACCGCCACCATAACAGGTCATAATGAGATAAAGCACCACCTGAAACGCCAGCATTTCCTTAAGGGAAGGCAGAAACCCAAATGCCAAAATTTCGATGAGGAAAAAAATCACATAGGTATTTGGCCGGCCAATGCGGTCTGATAGCGATGCCCAACCGATACGCCCCAATCCATTGAAAAGGCCATTCATCCCGACAATCGCAGCCGCAGCAATGGCATTGATGCCAATCAATTCCTGAGCCATGGGGGAAGCCACTGATATGACGGCAATACCACAACTGATGTTGATGAACATCATGATCCATAAACCGTAAAACGGAAGGGTTCTTACCGCCTGATTGGCAGTCATTGGCATCAAATCAATCTGCCGACGCTGTGGCTTCAAGCTATCCGGCTGAATAAACCCGCGAGGCCGCCATCCGCTTGGTGGAGGCTCCAAATAAGCGGCAGACGCCAACATGAAGATTAGATAGACAGTGCCTAGGATCAGAAACGTAGCGCTCAACCCCATCGCTTCGATAAGGTGGCCAATAACCGGAGCGCCTAAAAACGAGGCAAAACCAAACCCCATGATCGCCAGACCCGTCGCAAGCCCACGATGATCCGGGAACCACTTTATCAGGGTCGAAACCGGTGTCACATAGCCCGTACCCAGACCAACACCGCCGATTAAGCCATAGAACAGATAAAGCAGCCACAAACGCGCATCATTGGAAACGATAGTGTCTGAAGTCGCTAAAGCCGAACCAAACAAGCCCGCAGCCCAGAACAGCGCAGACACCGTGCCAGAAAAACGCGGCCCCCGATGCTCGACCACATGCCCCATGATGGCGGCGGAAACCCCCAGCGTGAAAATGGCAAGCCCAAAGGTAAAATTCGCTTGTTGCAGACTCCAGCCAAAGGCTTTCTGCAAAGGCTTGGAAAACACGCTCCATGCATACACCGATCCGATGGAAATATGGATTCCCAAGCCAGCTAATGCGATCAACCAACGATTTTTCATAGGCTTTAACCCCCGGTTAGCTCATCTGTAAATTATTATTATATTCAATTTGTTGCTTTTATTAAGCAGGATGGGCAAACGTCTTATTGTTTGCCCATCCTATAGGATGCCTTAAAACGCGACTTGGAAGCGAGTGAAAAAGACTCTTTCCATCGGACGATTCATAACCGGCGAAGGTGTGCTCAACGCACTGGCAGCGCCGCCTTTGAAGTAGGTTTGCTCGTAGTCGGCAACTATCTTGACGTTGTTGTTTAGATACCAGTTGAAGCCCACCGTCCAAGAGGTGGCATTTTTGACCGACCCTGCCGGATTGGCGAAGCCATAGAACGGGGTTTTGGTAGTTCCGATGTTGGTAAAGGTATTTTTGTCGACTCCCAATTCGTCCCAGCGCGCCCCGAATTGCAATGCACCCCAACCCCCATTAAATGGGTCAAACGGTTTACGCGGAATGACACCTTGGTAAGTGTTGTCTTCCCCGGTTAGCACGTAAGAAGCCGCCACTTGCCATGCGGTGTTTTGTTGGTTAATGGTTCGCTGTTTGACCGTGGAGCTTGTGGCACTGGTCAGGGTTTGCCAAGAAATCGCATACTCGGTGAAAACGCCAAACGGCCCGTAATACCAATAACCCTGCGGTAATAAACGATGATGGTCGCCATTTAACGCGGTCCCGGTATTGTAGGTTACGATTACATTCTGGCTAGGGGATTGAAGGTTTACCGGAGTTAGCCCCTTGGGCTGACCATAAGTTCCCGCCAAACCGAGGCCAAACCCTTGCAGTGCATTGATGTCGGTCAACTGGAACGGATGGGCGAAGATACGGCCCTGGAATTCCTTGTTATCATAACTCGCAGTAGTCGTGTTGGCTGGGTTTTGGTTGTCAGCCGTACCGTTAAATACCCCCGCCTGATATTGGAAGAGGTCTTTAAAGTTAGATGCCTGCCCATTGCTGGATTTACGGTCGCGGCCTGGAGCGGTGAACTCCCCATGCAGCATAATACCGATGTCACGGTTAGGGGCCAACTGCGTGGGATAACCAAAGGTCATAAACGTCATTTTGGACACGTCCTGTAAGCGCTCCAATCCAACTGGACCCTTCTGCTTGCCTGCCGTCAGGCTGGCAAAGGTGAAATAGCGCAAGTCGATTAAAGCGTCAAAGATACTTGGCCCACCTGAACTTAGCGAGCCAAACTCTGTTGTGATCAAGAAATCGGTGTATTTCGCCAAAGTGCCGGAAGATATGATACGAGCCCGGCTGACTTGAAAACGGTCTATGCCCAGGCCATTGACTGGAATGGGCGTGGCAGGCCCAGCGGCTGTGGTGTTGTTCAGTCCGGCCGCACCCTTGACCGAATCATCCAAATAGAAACTACTGTCAGCGTTAATTAAACCACGTAACCTAAACTGATAGGAATTGTCGGCAGAAGACCATTTGAAGCCTTCCGAGCCGATGCTGAATTTAGAGGCAGTTTTTTTCTCTTCATCAGCGGCCTCCTTGTTCACCTCCAGCTTACGCTCCAGAACTTTGAATTTCTGATCCAGTTGCTTGACCGCTGGAATATCCGCCCCGGCCAGGTTGGCCGTTTTGGAAGTGGCGGCAGAATCTTGCGTTTGACCTTTGCCTTCGCTGACCGCCAAACGTTGCTCCAATATTTCCAAGCGGCGGACTAGTGCTTCTATCTGTGCATCTTTGGATGATTTGGTTGATTTTTTCGCGGCTTCCGCGACATGGGCGCTGCTTCCTAACAGCCCGCAGACAGTCGCTGCGACGAGGAATAATTTATGGGGTTTCATTCATTCACCTAAAATTTCATGTTTCCGGTTTACCTGCCACGCAATGCCAAACGCATCGCGGTTCCGTTAGCTGGCAGGGCGGGGCTTTCTGCGCACACCGTTATGTACAATAAATTATAACGTTTGTGACAGTCAACTACAGAATAACGAAATACGACCTAAATAAACAGTTTCCCATGAATTTAGAAGTTAGTTCATTTTTTCATATCCTTATGCCTTATCCACTATCAATAATCATTGATGGTTTGGCAACTATAGTAGCTTGCCTACCCGCTTTAACGAAAAAATGAAACGCGCCAAGCCCCTTCTTTTGCAAAGAAGAAGGGCAATAAACACGATGGCTGGCTAGAGATTCGGGCTTGGCCCAAGAGAGCTTTATGACCTTACATATACAACGAAACCCCGTCTTGCCACGGGTAATGCTAAACATGATGATGGAGTGCATGGCTTGCCTTGCGGGAGCGCGTGTGGACAAGCTGCAATTCTCATTTTGGCAAAGATTAACAAGGGCGGGTTGTGTTACCCTACCCTTTCCGATTCAATTACGATAAGCAAAAGGTAAACATTATGAAACTCAGCGCACGCAATATTCTCAAAGGCACGGTTAAAGAAATCACCCATGGCGCGGTCGATTCCGAGGTCGTCATCGAACTGACGCCAGGCGTGGAAATCGTTTCCATCATCACCAAAAGTTCAGCGGAAGGACTCGGGCTGACCGTAGGCGGAACGGCTTACGCTATCATCAAAGCGCCTAATGTCATCGTGGCCGTAGACGACTAAATCATATAATCTTTGCTAGCGGTTTCTCGTCGTTATACACAAGTGTTGAAGCTCGTCATTCCGGCAGGGATGCCGGACAAATCGGCAGGACAGCCGATTTGCACGGCTTCGCCGCCCGAAGGGTACGGGACATGGATGTCCCGTATGCATCCAGCGTCCAAGGATGGCAAACTGTGGGACACATCAGATTGCCTCGTATCCACGAACAGAAAACTATGGCTTAACAAGTTGCCAAGATTAAGCCATGCACTACCGACTGGCTACCGTCCATGGCCTGGATTGGCTCACCACATCCATGTGGTTCGGGCTTCGCCCCGCGCTTCGCGCGTCCAAATTCGTTCCCGACGACAAGTCGGCATGCATGCCGAAATGACAGCTTTTCCGGCTTTTCTATCATGACAACCCTTTTTATTGGGGAGGGTTATTAGCGCTTTGCCTTCCCTGTTGATAAGCCCGATTGACAGACTCTTGGTGTTTACCGAAGGCAAAACCGCCCAGGGCACCGGCTCCGGCCCCGATGGCGGCACCCATGCCCGCATTGCCTGCAAGGGCACCAATCAAGGCACCCCCAGCGGCACCGCCCATCGCACCCGTCATCGTCCGCTGCTGGGTATCGGACATTCCCGCACAGCCGCCGAAAACCAAGGCTATCAGGAAAACCGCAGTTAGTTTCAAAGCTTTATTAGAATTTGTCATTACATTCACCTGCTATTGTGACAATCAACCCTGCCCACTCGTTATTTCAGTTTGCCTTGCAAGGATAGGTTTCGATAAAAAATTTAATGACCACATCGCCCACCGACTCCTTGTCGTATTCGGGATGCGCTTTGGAATAACTCACATATTGGTTCAGAGCCTGGGTACGGGTTACTGTCTCGGGAAAGCAGAACAATGGCACGAAACCCTTTCCTTCCGTAAGCGACTCATGATAGCGGACAAAGCCAACTCCAACACCATGGCAAAAATGAATGGCCGCGACATAATTCGGATCACTCTGCGGCGTGGCGCATAGCGCGACCAAGTCGGCATTATTGCGTATCAGAAAATTTATCGGTTCTACAGCCCAAGCAGGTCTTATCAAGAAGGGTGCTGAGATCATCACCCCACAAAGCCATAAAGATCGTATCAGTTTCATCAGATTACCCCTCTGGTTAATGCAAAGTTAAAGATTGTGGCTCATGTCGATAAATTGGTGAAGCTGGACAAATACGTCGCCGTGGGAGCGGTTTTTAACCGCGACTTTCGTTTCGGCATCTGTCGCGGTTAAAAACCGCTCCCACGGATGCGTTTCAACTATTTACCGATATGAGCCAAAATTGTTGAGCCAATATGAACCCAAATTGTAACCAATGTGTTGTATGCATGGGTAGTCAATTGACGCCCTCTATTGGCTTCCTACCGATGGCAAAATAATCAAAGCCTTCCGCGGCCATCCTACCTAGGTCATACAAATTGCGGCCATCGAAGATCGCCGGTCTGGACAACGTCTGCTTGATCTTAGGAAAATCAGGGCTCCTGAACAAATTCCATTCAGTGACAATTGCCAATGCATCCGCCCCATCCAAGGCCGAATCGGCACTTTCACAAAGCGTCAGACCCATTCGATTACCGTAAATCCTATGGGCTTCGTTCATGGCAACCGGATCGAATGCACGCACCGAAGCACCCTCCGCCCACAAAGCTTCCATCAATACCCGGCTCGGGGCATCCCGCATATCGTCGGTGTTTGGTTTGAACGCCAAACCCCAAAGGGCGATGGTTTTGCCTTTCAGGTTTCCGCCAAAATAAGCATTGATCTTTTCGAATAGTCGATTTTTCTGGCGGTTATTAACCGCCTCAACCGCTTTTAACAATTCTGCGGAATACCCCACATCCCTAGCCGTGCGTTCCAATGCCTTCACATCCTTGGGAAAACAGGAACCGCCATAGCCGCATCCTGGATAGATGAAATGATAACCGATACGAGGATCAGAACCAATGCCGAGGCGCACTTTCTCGATATCCGCACCCAGCCTCTCGGCCAGATTGGCCAACTCGTTCATAAAACTGATTTTGGTTGCCAGCATCGCATTAGCCGCGTACTTAGTCAACTCTGCGGAACGAATGTCAATGCAAATCAACCGGTCATGGTTGCGGTTGAACGGCGCATAAAGGGCGCGTAATAACTCGGTAGTCCTTGGGTTGTCGGTGCCAACCACAATGCGGTCCGGTTTCATGAAGTCATCAATCGCAGCCCCCTCCTTAAGGAATTCGGGATTGGAGACGACATCGAATTCCACCACACTGCCCCGCTCCTTTTGCACAGCTAAAATGGCCTCGCGAACTTTGTCAGCAGTACCCACCGGAACGGTGGACTTGTTGACGACAATGCGATACGAATTCAAACGCTCGCCAATGCTGCGTGCCACCGCCAACACATATTGCAAATCGGCGGAGCCATCTTCGTCTGGCGGTGTGCCCACTGCAACGAATAGAAACAGTCCATGCTCCACAGCCTTGTCAATGTCTGTCGTAAATCGGAGCCGGCTGGATGCCATGTTGCGCTGGATGATGGCATCCAAACCGGGTTCGTGAATCGGCACTTCGCCGCGATTCAATCGCTCGATCTTGCCGGCATCCACGTCGATGCAAAGCACGTCATTGCCCACCTCGGCCAGACAGGCACCAGTGACCAATCCCACATAACCAGAACCAAATACAGTGACTTTCATGACTTTCTTCTTGTTAAAGTTTCTTTATTGGAATGCCCGTGACAAATCGTTCTTAATATCAGCCAGGTCTTCCAAACCCACCGCTATACGAACCAGTCCATCATTAATGCCGGCTGCCAGTCGCTCTTGGTCAGTCAAACGCCCGTGCGTAGTGGTGGATGGATGGGTGATGGTGGTCTTGGTGTCACCAAGATTGGCGGTGATCGACAACATTCGGGTGGAATCAATCAACCGCCAAGCCTCATCCTTACCTCCCTTGACCTCAAAACTGACTATGCCCCCACCGGATTTTTGCTGCTGTTTCGCCAACTCGTATTGAGGATGGGAAGGCAGTCCGGGATAATAGACACGCTCGACCCAATCTTGGGTTTCCAGCCATTGCGCCAAGCCAAAAGCATTTTCACTATGGGCGCGCATCCTTACGCCTAAGGTTTCCAAACCTTTATGAAATACCCAGGCATTGAATGGACTCATAGTCGGACCGCCGGTACGGAGATAAGGATAAATCGCCTTGTCCAATAGTTCCAGCCCACCGACGATGGCACCGCCCACGCAACGCCCCTGCCCGTCCAAATACTTGGTTGCGGAATGGATGACGATGTCTGCGCCCAACTCCAACGGCTTTTGTAAAACCGGGGTTAGGAAACAATTGTCCACTACCAGCAAGACCCCCTGAGCGTGGGCGATATCCGCCAGCCGTGCAATATCGGCAATTTGGGTCAGCGGGTTGGAAGGGGTTTCCACCAATAAAAACCGGGTTTCCGGGCGGATTGCCTGTTGCCAAGCCTCGTAATCGGCCAGATCGACAAAGGTAGTGGCCACCCCAAATTTGGCGAAGTAATTCTGAAACAGCAATACGGTATTGCCGAACACGCCCCGCGAACAGACCACATGATCGCCGGCTTTGAGCAAACCGAAACCGACCGACGCAATCGCCGCCATGCCGGATGCCACAGCGATGCAGCGTTCGCCGCCTTCCAGTGCCGCCAGCCGATGCTCGAAGGCACGAACCGTGGGATTGGTGAAGCGCGAGTAAATATTGCCGGGTTCTTTCCCGGAAAACCGGGCGGCGGCCTCAGCGGCACTGTTGAAGACATAGCTGGAGGTGGCGAAAATCGGGTCGCTGTGTTCCTGCTCCGCAGTGCGCCGCTGTCCGGCGCGTATGGCCTGGGTTTCCGGGCCAAAATCTTTCCAATTGGGTTCGTTCATTTTTCGGGTTATACCTTTTTGATGGTGCGTTTTTTTTGTATGAATTATTGATACACACTACCTCGATGTCCAACACGGATTATCTCGATAATTAGCTGTTTATCTCTAACTTCATAAACCAACCGGTAGTCACCACTTCTAACTCGATAAGTTTCTTCCGTACCGACAAGCTTTTTATAACCGGTCGGAAGTGGGTTGTCTGTTAAAGATTCTGCCAAAGCAAGTAATCGTGCGATAGCATCTTGGGGAATCCTTCTTAATTCCTTTTCAGCAGACCTTTTCCAGATTAGCTTATAGGAGGCCATCTCGTTTCAAACTTGCAAGCACCTCTTCATGGGTCACAGTAGGTTCATCACGTCTCTCGGCCATCGCTGCCAAATCCTCAATATCTTCAAGCAATTCTTCGTATTCTGTCAATTGGATAACTACAGAAACTCGTTTCCCCCCTGCGTCGGTAATAAATTGGGGATGAATATTTTCAAGGTTAATCATGTTATTATACTTTGTTAGTGCAGTGCAGTAGTATGTGCTGAGGAACAAGACGCGTCAATCGAGGAACGCGAAGGTGCCGCAACAAGCTTGAGCTTATTGTGGCAACCCCTCATCAATCCGATAATTGATGCTCTCATAGTCGTCAATAAAATGTCCAAGAAGCGTTACAAGACTTGCCAAAGGATGGTTTTCATTAGCACCACCCACATCAAGCAGATCATTCAATATCTGAATTGCACGGTCGTATGGGTGCGATTAAAAGTGATGCAAACGAACCGGGCAGTCATTGAATTTATACCGGGAGTGCAGGGCCTGCCTTGCCTTTAGATGCCCTCGCAAGGCAGGCCTTGCACTCCCGCATCACTTTTAATCGCACCCCGGTCGTATTCTTTTGCATTCTGAATAGAATACAAAAAGAGTTACTTGATAGCTAATATGAAAGGGCAAGATATTCGGTTAACTTGAAACGTTAGCTGAATATCCTTTATTAGGTATATTTTAAAGATGAAAATGCTGTACATAAATATTTCTTCATGCTTCAAGTACCCTTTTCATAAATGTATGCCAACCAATCATTTAAACGCACATAATAATGCACTAATGGGCTTCCCTAAACGCAGTAGGGCGCAACAGGCGTGTTCCGTCGTTGTGTTAACGTCTTTTGTTGACCGTAAAAACGGCCTATGTGCCATTTTTTTCACCGCTAGGAGTCCCGATTTGCATTCATGTACAGCGTTTTTTCTGAACAAAGAAAAATAATAAAGGACACTCATTCAAACTATCCTGTGTGTGAATTGCTTTGCAAAATGATATAGCTCAACAAGTAACTCTTCGATATTAAAAACGCTGTATAACGGCTCACGCAAACATTTCAGTACGGAACGACAATGAGCATGGTAACTATCTTTTGGATCAAACAAGGCAACCAAAGGCCCAGTATCAACCAAAATCACTTTCCGGTCTTCCTCTGCAAAATTTCTTTAATACCTTGCTTTGCTTCAGCCGAAGAACATTGGGTAGTGTCCCTCATTTCCCTTGATGAACTTCATCTGGCAAGGCAAACAAGGGCTTAATCTTTGGCAGTTGATCCATGAATTTGGCGGATATCCGATAGGTTAACCCGTCGGCTGGGTGGAATTTCCTGCTGCCAAAGCACTCACCGCATTCTATAAAACAGCCGGTTCACAATATGCGGTAATATAACCCAACGTCACATTGTTTCCAAAATATCTACAAATTGCCTGTGGTTTAGCATGATTTGAAGCATTTTTGAATATTTAATCAAGTTGAAGCAGGATGCTGTAATTGCAACAGCATTTTTTAGACAATAACGTGTCTTCCAGTCCATTTTATATCCTTAATTGGTATGTTTTATGCTTTTAATAAAGGTACGCCAATTACCATATATTTGACAAGTTCATCAAGGGAAATGAGGGACATTACCGTATTTTCCAATCCGGCGAAATATGCGGCAAGCCGCTATTGCGACTTACCGCGTTGCTTTTGTGTTAGTTCAATTTTATCCCTTAACAAGCTATTTTCTGATTTAAGATACTCTATTTCTTTTACCTTTTCTTGTATCGATAACAATGCTTTTTCCAATTCTTGAGCGCATTGGCTTTCAGTTAAAAACACAACATTATGCACCCCATAATTACAATGTTCGGCTATATTAAAGACGTTGCCCTCATTCAAACCAAGCAATTTTTGTAAGTCAATGCCTAGAATTTCTGCTATTTTTTCAAGCTTGCCCACAGTAATGTCCGTTTCACCACGCTCTATTTTGGTGTAGCCATTTAATGAGTAGCCCAGCTTTTCCGCCATGTCTTCCTGAGACCAGTCTTTAAATAATCGCATAACCTTTAGCTTTTCATGAACCTGCATTTGAATACTCCCTAGAAAGGGTGATAAACACCACTGTTTGTTGGTGTTTTCCAAGCCTCGCAAGATTTACAATTAACCCGTCTAGTTACAACTAGGCAGGTCTCTGGAAGCCCTGAACAACACTAAGGCGATTTCCGATAAATAAAGTCCCTAAAGTAGAAGCGGCATCTTGCCGCTTCTACTTAGTATAAACATTTTTGGAAATCGCCTAAAAGAGTTGATTTTACCATTTTTTTCATTCTGAAAAGGTATAAACCATGAAAAAACAGTGTTTTCTTTTTTTAGCATTTTTGCTGTTGAGCGGCATCAGCATGGCTGGCACGTTTGTTTGGGGTAATTGCACATGGGGCGTAGCCAGTGTTAAAGGTGATCCCGTAACAGACAAAAAAGGTAAGGTGATAGATCATCAACTTCCGTGGGGTGGGAATGCTGCCCAATGGTGTGCTAATGCAAAAAATATTGCAACTACAGACAAAAAGGAGTCAGTCGGAGCAATTGTTGTGTTCTCTGGCCCATCATCAGCCGGCCATGTCGGCATAGTAACTAAAGCCGGCACTATGAAAAGCATGAATGACATTAGCGGACTTGGGCTATGGGACACGCGAGCCATAAGCGGCTTTCCGAATAAAAAGAATCCGATTGCGCCATCTTGTTATATCCATTACCGGGAAAGCAAGATATAGGTTTGCATAGCTAGTCGCTCATGTCGAGTATTTATACGTCAATTTGACATGAGCGATATTTCATGTGGTTTGTTTAACTCCTGAGTATCGAATGAATATGCCGCACAAGTCAAAGCAACTTTTTATTAGCTATATTTGTATATTAATTATTGGCTTTACTGTCGGAAGGCAATCGTTAAATCAAACTACTCCAGTTATTCAAGATAAAGATATAGCATTACCTGAGAAAAAAACCATTCAAAAAACCGAGTCCAATCACCAAAACACAGCACTCAATTTATCGACTAATAGCAATAATCTCACTGTCGCTAAAGAAGATATTTTTAAGAAACAAACAATATCATATAATACCATAAATAATCGATTAAGCAAAGCTGTATCTGTAGATAGGATAGTTCTTGAATCCTTAGACGAAGAAGTTAAATCTGGTGAAATAAAACCTGAAACAATTGAAATATTAAGATCAGCTTTGTTGGCATACGGAAGAATTTCAGAGTATTATGACTATATAAGCCGTATTCCTGACAGCGTTAGAAACAAGGTCGATTTACTTATTGATGGACTCAAATTTCATCAGGAACATAGCTTAGATGATGTAGAGTCATTATCAAAACTATTATCAGAATCAACTCGCTTATTCAACCAAAATCCACAAAATTCAAATTTAGCCTCATCCTTAATCGATTCACTAGAAAAAGTGGAACAGATAGATGATGCCATTGAGATAGCTGGCAGTGCCGCATACAACAATCCTCAAAATCCTTTCTTATCTTATAGACTGGGAATGCTATATCTTCAAAAAGGGGATGATAATAATGCAGGATACTATTTTAGCGAGGCTTCATCCATATCTCCAGAATATAAGCAATTGATAACCAGAGGCGGATATTTTACTGGCGGACAATAGCTGTCGAAATTATGTACTAATTTTAATAAATTGGACGCTACACATAAAGTTTCTTTATTATGTTGCTCCCATGATGCCTTTCACTCTCTAATATATTAGCAAGTAGCCTGGATGGAACGAAGTGGTAACCGGGTTTTCTAGCCACCACTTTCCCGGATTACGCTTCGCTTCATCCGGGCTACGCTAGTATGGTATTAGTATCCAAAACGACTCGCATATTCAGGTTCGCAAGGCTGCCCGTTCTTGCCTTGAAGCTTGAATCTCTGCCTCGATCTCTTCCCCAGCCAAAGGTGGCAAGTTCAATGTGTCCAGTTTTGATAGCGTTTCGCCTAGGCGTTGACCAGCGTTAAACCGGGCTTCGCGTGTCGCTAAAAATTCCACAAAATCCTCCACTTGTGCCATGCATTGAGGTGGAAGGTTTTGAAGCTTTTTAATCAACGTCGTGGTAATAGTTGCCATTTGAATCCTCAAAATAAAAACTTCTAAGTTAATAATGAAATCGACAAGAAATAATCTTAATCACGTTATCATCAAGCTCATAAACCAAGCGATGCTCACTATCAATGCGTCTTGACCAACAACCTTGTAGAGAATGTTTCAAGGGTTCTGGCTTGCCTAATCCAGTGAACGGTGTGCGTTTTACGTCTTTGATAAGTAGATTAATCTTCTTCAAGATTGTTTTGTTGGTTTCTTGCCAATAGACATATTCTTCCCATGCTTCGTCCGTAAAGAGCAGGTTCATTCTTCGATCAAGTCATGTTGTGTGAGTTTTCCACTCCGGGCAGAGGCCAACGAGCGCAGTAATCTTTCCGAATTGGCGGGAGTCGATAGCAAATATTGCGTTTCTTGCCATGCATTGAAATCTTCCAGTGACATCACCACCACATGATTATGATCGGCCCGATTGATAATATAAGGCTCATGATCCTGGCAGGTTTTTTCACATAAACTGTCAAGCTGTTTTTTGGCATCTTCAAACAATACGCTTTGCATAATTCCCTCTTAAAATATCTCGCTAACTTAAGTTTTTTTCTGCTTCCCACACGATATTTACCGCAAACGGTGGGCAAGCCAAAACTCGCCCGCCCACCTAAACCAGTCCCTTAAACCACCGCCTTCGCCAACTCGTCCCTCAATGCTTTGATAATGGTGTCGTAGCGATTCGGGTCGCTGTCCTTGCCTTGGCTGAACACGGCGGAACCGGCCACGAAGGTGTCCACGCCCGCCTCGCGAACTTCGCGGATGTTCTTCGGGCCTACGCCGCCGTCAATTTCGAGGCGGATGTTGCGGCCCGAGTCTTTGATCCGGGCGGCGACTTCGCGGGCCTTGTCTAAAACATAAGGGATGAAGGACTGGCCGCCAAAGCCGGGGTTGACCGACATCAACAGGATGATGTCAACCTTGTCCATCACATAATCAAGATAGCTCAGCGGGGTCGCCGGATTGAACACTAAGCCGCACTGGCATCCGTTGTCCTTGACTAATTGCAAGCTGCGGTCTATGTGTTCGCTGGCTTCCGGGTGGAAAGTGATGATGGAAGCCCCGGCCTTGGCAAAATCGGGGATGATGCGATCCACGGGCTTGACCATCAAATGCACGTCGATGGGGGCGGTGACACCATGCTTGCGCAGGGCTTCGCAAACCAACGGGCCGATGGTCAGGTTGGGTACATAATGGTTGTCCATCACGTCGAAGTGGACGATGTCAGCGCCGGCCTTCAGCACGTTTTGGACTTCTTCGCCCAAGCGGGCAAAATCGGCGGATAAAATCGAAGGGGCAATCCAGTTCTCGTTCATTGTTAGTGGCTCTATTGTGGAAGGGAAAAAACGGTCATGCGGTTTTTTTCGCGCATGTCTTGTCGGTGGGGTGGATTGCGATGCCAACGATCCAATCCGCTGCATGATCCAACCCTTTGTCCGCCTATTTTCACACTTGACTCACAGGGGGGCAAGTATTGGAACTTGTCCAACAAAGAATTTCTTGCCAAGATGAGATAAGATTCTAGTCTAGTAGGTTGGGCAACGACTCTTCGACTGTCCAGCAATTCTAATTTTGGCAAAGATTTAAGGGCGGGTTTGGAACCCGCCCCTACGCAGGGAATTTAATTTCAAATTATCAATTCATTATAAACAGTATACGGAATGTCGATTCGTAGGGGCGGGTTCCAAACCCGCCCGGTTTTGTTCAAAATGAGAATTGCTGGCTCAAATGAGGTTTCCCATGTCTGCCTTACCAAGACCCACCCAAGATTTATATGCCGAACTTTGCGATCTGCCCCCCCATGTGACCGGGGAAATCATTGGCGGAAAATTGTACACCCAACCCCGACCCGCCGGACCTCATGCCATGTCTGGCTCGACACTCGGCATGGACATAGGCGCGGCTTTCCAGCGCGGCAAGGGGGGGCCTGGAGGATGGTGGATCATTGACGAACCGGAAATTCACTTCGTTCGTGATGTCGTGGTGTGCGTACCGGATATTGCCGGTTGGCGGAAGGAACGCATGCCCAAAATCCCCAAGGGCCATCGTTTTGAGATTGCCCCCGATTGGGCGTGTGAAGTGCTGTCCCCCAGCACGGGCAAAAAAGACCGTGTGGTGAAAATGCCGGTTTACGCCCAATTCGGCGTAAGCTTTTTATGGCTGGTACACCCCTTAGACCGGACCTTGGAGGCATTTGCGTTGCACGAGGGCTGTTGGACGGTGATCGGCCTGTTTCAGGATGACGAGACAGTGCAAGTCGCACCCTTTGCAGAATTGGCGTTGAATCTAGGGGATTTGTGGGCAGAGGTGGAAGAAGAATGATTAAACTTTAAGAGACCGACTCGGTTTAAAAAACCGAGTCGGTCTGTGAATATATAGCCCAAATCATCCCAAAAAACTTGTCCTAGGCGGTATTTCTTGCCAAGACGAGACAAGCATTCTGGTTTTGCATTGACTCAAGAGGTATCTCGTGTCCGCTTTACTCAAACCCGCCCAAAATTTGTACGCCGAGCTTTGTGATCTGCCACCCCATGTGACCGGTGAAATCATTGGCGGAGTGCTTTACACCCAACCCCGCCCCGCTGGTCCCCATTCTCTAACGGCTTCAGCACTAGGAGGGGAATTATACGGCGGTTATCAAAGAGGAACGGGCGGACCCGGAGGGTGGTGGATAATCAACGAGCCAGAAATCCACTTCATCCGCGATATCGAGGTTTGTGTTCCTGACATTGCCGGTTGGAGGAAGGAGCGCATGCCCAAAATCCCTAGGGGTCATCGTTTTGAGATTGTCCCCAATTGGGTGTGTGAGGTACTCTCCCCTAGTACGGGCAAAAATGACCGGGTGGTGAAAATGCCGGTTTACGCTCAATATGGCGTGGGCTATTTGTGGCTGGTGCATCCCTCGGATCGGACTTTGGAGGCGTTTGCGTTGCGCGAGGGCTGCTGGACGGTAATCGGCTTGTTTCAGGATAACGAGACGATACACGTCGCCCCCTTTGAAGAAATGGCGTTGAATCTCGGAAGTTTGTGGGCGGATATTGAGGACGGCTGATGCAATAGGGATTCATATGTAAGAAGAATCAATACGTTATGGCACATCCCTCCAGTGTCAATTAAAATAGGCTATCTAGCCCAACCCCGGAAACCCACGACATGACCCACACTTCCGCCAAAACCCTAGTCCTGATTGATGGTTCCTCTTTTCTATACCGTGCTTTTCATGGCCTTCCTCCCCTGAGCAACTCCAAAGGCGAACCCACCGGGGCTATTTATGGGGTCGCCAATATGCTGCGCAAGCTGCTGGCTGAATATCCCACGGCACACATCGGTTTGGTATTCGACGCACCGGGCAAGACCTTCCGCGATGAAATGTACGACCAATATAAGGCCAACCGCCCACCGATGCCGGACGATCTTAGGGCACAGATCGAACCTTTGCACGAACTGGTCAAGGCGATGGGCTTTCCAGTGCTGATGGTGCAAGGCGTGGAGGCGGATGATGTGATCGGCACACTCACCCTTAAAGGACAGGAACAGGGTTTTGAGGTGGTGATTTCAACGGGCGACAAGGATATGGCGCAGTTGGTGACAGATAAAGTGATTTTGGAAAACACCATGACCAACACGCGGATGGATGCCGCCGGGGTGGTCGAAAAATTCGGCGTTCCGCCGGAGCGTATCGTCGATTATTTAGCCTTGGTGGGGGACACATCCGACAACATTCCCGGTGTGCCTAAATGCGGTCCTAAAACGGCGGTTAAATGGTTGAACGAGTTCGGCTCGCTGGATGCACTGATGGTTCGGGCCGATGAGATCGGCGGCAAGATAGGCGAAACGCTGCGCGCCAGCCTGGATAGCATCCCCCTGTCACGCCGGCTTGCGACGATTGTGTGCGACGTGAAACTGGATGTCACGCCTAACGATTTGCTGCCTAGCCCCCCGGACCATGCCAAGCTAGCCGAGTTATACAAACGCTTTGAATTCCACGCATGGCTTAAGCAATTGGGTGATGTCGCAGCACCCGCGCCACAACCCGCACATCGACAAGAAAAGCACTACGAGACCGTGTTGACGGAAGCTAATTTCAACGCTTGGTTGACCAAATTGGAAAAAACCAATCTATTCGCATTCGACACCGAAACCAACAGCTTGGATTACATGAAAGCCGAAGTCGTCGGCCTGTCTTTCGCCGTGGTTCCGAACGAAGCGGCTTATGTGCCGTTGCGCCATGACTACCCCGGCGCACCGGATCAACTTAACCGCACATGGGTGCTGGAACAACTTCGTCCATTGCTCGAAGATGCCAACAAAGCAAAACTGGGCCAGCATCTCAAATACGATGCGAATGTATTGCTTAACCATGGCATCCACTTGCAAGGCATCGCCCACGACACGATGCTGGAATCCTATGTTTACAACAGCACCGCCACCCGCCACGACATGGATTCTCTGGCTGAGTTTTATCTAAAAGAGAAGACCATCCATTATGAAGAGGTTGCGGGAAAAGGCGCGAAGCAAATCCCCTTTGCCGCAGTGGATATCGACACCGCCACCCGTTATGCCGCCGAAGATGCCGACATCACCCTGCGCCTGCATGAATACCTTTGGCCGCAACTGCAAGCCATTCCCAGCTTGGCGAAGCTCTACGAAGAAATTGAGATTCCACTCGTGCCTGTGCTTTCGTGCATGGAACGAACCGGGGTTTTGGTGGATGTGTTTATGCTGGCAGGGCAAAGCGGCGAATTGGCGGGTCGCATGAAAGAAATTGAAAAAGAAGCCCACGCCGCCGCCGGCCAGCCGTTCAACCTAGGCAGCCCCAAGCAGATTCAGGCGATTTTATATGACAAGCTGAATTTGCCGGTCATCAAAAAAACCCCCACAGGACAACCCTCCACCGACGAATCCGTGTTACAAGATTTGGCGGAAATGTATGACCTGCCGCAACTGATTCTCGACTACCGTTCGATGAGCAAATTAAAATCCACTTATGCCGACCGCCTGCCCGAGCAGGTTGATCCTAGCACGGGGCGGGTCCACACATCTTACCATCAAGCCGTGGCGGCAACCGGGCGGCTGTCATCGTCTGACCCCAACCTGCAAAACATCCCTGTACGCACCCAGGAAGGCCGGCGCATCCGCCAAGCCTTCATCGCCCCCGAAGGCTATAAATTGGTCGCGGCGGATTATTCGCAGATTGAATTGCGCATCATGGCCCATCTGTCAGGCGATAAGCGATTGCTGGAAGCTTTCGCGCAAGGTGAAGACATCCACCGCGCCACCGCTGCCGAAGTGTTCAACCACCCGCTGGACGAAGTGACCACCGAACAGCGCCGCGCCGCCAAGGCCATCAATTTTGGCCTGATTTATGGCATGTCCGCCTTCGGACTCGCCAAGCAACTCGGCGTGGCCCGCGAAAAAGCCCAGCTTTACATCGACCTCTATTTTCTGCGCTACCCCGGTGTCAAAGCTTACATGGATGCCACCCGCGAACAAGCTCGCCAGCAAGGCTATGTGGAAACCCTATTTGGCCGCCGCCTATACATACCCGACATCAACGCCAAAAACGCCCAGAAGCGTCAATATGCCGAACGCACCGCCATCAACGCGCCCATGCAAGGCACCGCGGCGGACATTATCAAAATGGCGATGATTGCGGTGGATGGGTGGATTCACCCTCCATCCCCTCACTTCCCCCCTATCAAGGTCAACGCTCTTTCCCAAGCTCCTGCTTGGGAACGTGATTCGCCGGAACGGATAAAACCGGAGGTTCCCAAGCTGGAGCTTGGGAACCAGCAAACAAAACAAAGAAGGGGGGGGCAGGGGGCTGTAAAAATGATTATGCAAGTCCACGACGAATTGGTATTTGAAATCGCCGACGATTTGGTTGAAACCGCCATCCCGCACATACGCGAGTTAATGTGCAAGGCAGGGGTGTTGGATGTGCCGCTGGTGGTGGATATCGGCGTGGGGATGAATTGGGATGAGGCGCACTAATGCCGACTTTGCTCCTGCACTAAAAGCCGGTTTTTCACTTCTTCCCACGGTATGAGATCGACCTGCCCCGTATCCAATTCGCGTAGCCGACGCTCAATTTCTTCGGCCCATGCCGCTTCGATACCGGGGCTAGGCGGTTGGTCCAGACTTTCCAAAAGCAAACCCGCCAATGCGGCACGGTCGCCTTCATCCAGACTGCTGGCTTCTGCAAACAGTTGGGTGACTGATATGACCATGATCTGTTCCTAGCAAGTTATTTCGGTTGAGGAGAAAAAATCACTGATATTACGCATGGTGCATTTTATACTCAAACGTAGAAAAGGCCGAAATAAGCCTGTCTTGAGCGAAGTCGAAAGGCCCACCTTTGCGGGCGTTTCCGGCGAGGATGCAAAAAGAAAGTCTCACGCAACGACGCAACGAAAAAGCAGATGTTCCGTAGTAACACGGGTTTGACTGGTTCCCAAGTTCCGGCTCTCGTCGTTATACACAAATGTTGAAGTCCCGTCTTTTCGGCAGGGATGCCGAAATCCAGGCCATGGATGGTAACTCCCCTATTGCACAAGTGCTTGATTTAAGTGTTCTGACAACCCGTAGTTTCACATCCTTGTGACTGGATGCATAAGAGACATCCATGTCTCTCACCCTTCGGGGGGCTGGCCTAAGCAAATCGGCTGTCCCGCCGATTTGTCCGGCATCCAGGCCGGAATGACGGGTTACAATCATCGTGTAGGCTCAAAATGAGAATTGCTGGCGACATTTACGTGAAACATTTTTTCCCAGCAACAATGTTAAAATCTGTGGAATAATCTTTTGATGCAGAAAACATTGTACGATTCATGACTAAACCGGGAAAACGCTGTTGATTTATGGAGCCAAGCTGCCGCGCTACACCACGCAGCCAAACCATGGGAATTGCTGTTTCTGCCTATCCTTCGTCCTCTCGGTCTTGGCGCATTTGCTGTTTTACTGGTTTCTCATTAACCATCAGGAAAAGCCTGCGGCAATAGCATCGGCAAAACCCCAGCAGAGCCTAGAAGTCACGCTTTCGGCTGCACCCAAGGCGAAGTCCTCTGCCGCCCAAAAATCCGCGCAAGCCGAGCCATCGCCGCCGACACCACCGCAACCTACGCCACCACCAACGCCCAAGCCTACACCTAAACCGAAAGAAACCAAGCCGGTGAAACAGCCGGTAAGAAAGCCTATCCCTAAACCCATTGTGCCCAAACGGCCCGAGCCGCCGACTGAGGAAACACTGCCTGAACCACCGAAGCCGCGCAAACCGGTCGTCAAGCCGAAACCCGAAAAGGAACCCTTGCCGGAATTCAAAGATGATTTTGCATCGCTTTCCAAAGACTATTCCAACGAAAAGCCAGAACCTCAAGGGGCTGAAACCAGCGGCAGCAATCCCGCCCAATCCGACAATGGCGTTCATACGGGTGCTATACTGAACATCAATCCGAAAATTCAATATCCAATTCAAGCCCAGAAGATGGGGATGCAGGGAACAGTTAAAGTGCGTATCCATATTAACCCCGACGGAACAACTGACAAGGTTGACCTATTGCAAAGCAGCGGTTATGACCTACTTGATGACATGGTGTTGGGTTCAGTCCAACATTGGCGTTTTAAACCCCCCATGCGCGGTGGTATCCCCGTGAAGGGCGTTTTTGATTTTATCCAGGGCTTCGGTGACGAAGATCGGGAGTTTGACTGGCAAGCGGCTGAGGTTAAACCGGCCACGGAATAGGAGGCCGTGTAACCTTCATTAGACTCTATCAGAAACCGCCTTTTGCTTCAGGCCGTAGATAAGGTTAGGTGCGCACAGGAAAATTTTGCCTATAATCATTTCTACCGTGCGCACCGTAACCCGATGGGGCTGCACGACGGGTTCCGGTGCGTGAAAAAGTCAGCTCAAACATCACGTTTTGCGGAATGCGCACCTAACCCATCCTACGCAGGATGGGTTTTTTTCGCTACAATGACCCGGTCAAAAAATCAACCAATGAAAAACCATGCCACTTGAAGAATTGATTGCCCAAACCATAATGGGGGTGAAGGTGTCTTTCCAAGACTCCATCGCTGTCATTGCCGCAAATTACCACTACACCCCTACGCGCTTCGCCAATGGCGATGTCATCAATGAAGCGGGAACCAATGAAGGTTCCTGCAAGTTGTTTTATTTCGCCAAACTCCACGGTTTGACTCCGGCGCAAACCCTTGCATTGTTCGGCGATTATTACTGGAAGGATGTGCTGGAAAATCCAGAAGCCAACAGTCATGCCAATATCCGCTCGTTCATGCGCCATGGCTGGGCGGGAATTGCCTATGACGGCGAGGCTTTGCAGAAGCTGGACGAATGACATCCCCCCTTTGCTCGTTCCCAAGCTCCTGCTTGGGAATGGGGTTTTTGAAGCTCCGGCTTCCCGAAGAACGACCAAGCAGGAGCTTGCAAAATAAGGGTTCCCAAGCCGGAGCTTGGGAACCAGCCAGAAAATCCCCCTGCCCCCCTTTTGCAAAGGGGGGGTAAATATTCTTGGAAATCGCCTTAGTTAAGCACTAGCCAACGCCTGCTCCAAGTCTTCCTTCAAATCATCAATATGTTCAATGCCTATGGACAGGCGCACCATATCTTCGGACACCCCGGCTTTTTTCAGTTCTTCCGGCGCAAGCTGGCGATGCGTGGTACTGGCAGGGTGGCAAGCCAAGGACTTTGAATCACCGATATTGACCAACCGGGTAAACACTTTTAACGCATCTTGGAACCTCGCACCTGCGGCAGCCCCGCCCTTGACACCAAAGGTCAAAATACCGGAGGCACGTCCTTGCATATATTTTTGCACTAAGGGGTAGTCCTGATGGTCAGGCAACCCGGCATAGTTGAGCCAGCTTACTTTGTCATGTTGCCGGAGGAATTGCGCAACCGACACCGTGTTTTCACAAATGCGATCCATGCGCAAAGCCAGTGTTTCAATGCCTTGCAGAATCAAGAAGCTATTAAATGGCGAAATTGCCCCACCTGTATTGCGCAAGGGTACAACCCGCGCCCGACCGATGTACGCAGCTTCTCCCAAGGCTTCGGTGAAAACCACACCATGGTAAGAGACATCTGGCTCATTCAATCGGCGGAAGCGGGCCTTATGGATTGCCCACGGGAACTTGCCGGAATCCACCAGGGCACCGCCCAGCGTGGTGCCGTGTCCCCCCAGATATTTAGTCAGTGAATGCACCACGATGTCCGCGCCGTGTTCAATCGGGCGGCATAAATAAGGGGTGGGTACGGTGTTGTCCACAATCAGCGGCAACCCAGCCTCGTGGGCGACCTTGGCCAGCGCAGCGATATCGACGATATTACCTAACGGGTTGCCGATGGATTCGCAAAAAACCGCCTTGGTCTTTTCGTCAATAAGCGGTTTGAAGCTATCCGGGTCACGATAATCCGCAAAACGGACTTGAATACCCCATTGCGGCAACGTATGGGCAAACAGATTATACGTTCCGCCATAGAGCGTCCCAACCGACACAATGTTGTCGCCCGCTTCGGCAATCGTCAACAGCGAGTAAGTGATGGCCATTGCCCCGGACGCAAGCCCCAGTGCGCCTACGCCGCCCTCCAAGGCGGCAATCCGTTTTTCCAAAACATCGGTGGTGGGGTTCATGATGCGGGTATAGATATTACCCTGCACCTTCAAGTCGAACAAATCCGCTCCATGTTGGGTGTCATCAAAGGCGTAGGAAACAGTCTGGTAAATCGGCACGGCGACTGCTTTAGTCGTTGGGTCAGGGGAATAGCCACCATGCACGGCAATGGTCTCGAATTTCATCGTTTAATCCTTATCCTGTGGGTAATATGGCTATTTTCAGGTGTGCCGGACAAGGCTGTCAAACAATAGCCGAAACATCCTTACCACGCTGCCATCACTTCCGCTTTTACGTTGCGTCGTTGCGCCGTTGCGTGAGACTTCTTTTTGCTTCCTCGCCGTACTGCTTGGCTTTGCGGATGGGCAACAATTTTTTACTCACGCAAAGGCGCAACGACGCAACGACGCAACGCTAAGAGCAACGCATTACCTGATTACTGATCTTACGCACCCGTAGGCCCACTGCCATTAAGTTAAGCGTTTATCGGAACGCCAAGCCCCAGCTTGGCATCAGGGTGTACCGCGCCAAGCTGGGGCTTGGCGTTCCTTCAAGGGCTGATTTCACGATTATAATGGCAGTGACCCGTAGGCCGGAATAAGCCCGTTCACGGGCGTTTCCGGCAACTGTGCAAGGTCAAGTGTGGGTTACTTCGCCGGAAACGCCCACTGGCGCGGATTTATTCCGGCCTACTTCCAGGCTTCTACATCACTGTGAATAACATCAATGAATCACTTGCCTGTGGCTTTGACGGCATAACCCAACGGGCAGCGGATGGAAAATTCCGCCCCGTTTTCGTAGTTGCGCACGTCAAGATGGCCTTTTATGCTTTCTTCAATAATCACTTTCGACATGTAAAGCCCTATCCCAGTACCCATCTCCTTAGTCGAAAAATAAGGTTCGAATATCTTCCCGAGTACCGTGTCGGGTATCCCCCCGCCATTGTCGGCTATTGTCACCGTGACCCAGGAACCATCCATTGCAATTCTTATTCTCACATTTCCCTTGCTTATCCGCCGTGCCAAGATCGCATCTTTAGCATTGGCAAACAGGTTCAACAATACTTGAGAAAACTCATTAGGGAAACCTTGGATCAATGCGTCATCGACAATTTCCAGTTCGATGCTAATGTTATTGTTGTTGAAACTGGCAGACACCAAAGCCATGGCTTCCTCTATGGCTTGCTTGGCGCTAAAGATTTGCCGCTCCTTGCTGGGACGGAAAAAATGCCTGAAATCATCAATGGTGGTAGACATTTTCTGGATCAATTGATTGCCAACTTTGACTTGCCCAAGCAAATACTCGCCGGTCAATTCGTTGTATTCATAGGCATCCTGTAGATTGGCCAAGGTAAGGCCCAAGGCATTCAAAGGTTGCCGCCATTGGTGGGCGATGTTGCCGATCATTTCGCCCATGGCGGCGAAGCGGGACTGCTGGATAATCAAATGGTCTTTTTCATGGCTTTTGGCGATTTCTTCGCGGATGCGCTGTTCCAGAGACTCGTTCACATGCTTTAACTCATCTTCTATAACTCTGCGCATGGTGATGTCATTAAGCATCACCAGTAGTCGCTCGCCGATGAACACGCCTCGAATATCAGCAATTCGCTGGCTTCCATCCTTGCAAATGATACGGATGCCATCGCTCTGGATATCCATGCCTTCGCCCTTAGTGCTTGCCACTGCATCCAGCCAGTCAGTTGACACCTGCCGCCGGTATGCCTCATCGGGATATGCCAGTTTCCACCAAGCATCCAAGCTGGGTATATCCTCCAAGGTATAGCCGAAGGCTTCAATGAACCGGTCATTCAACATTTCGATGACTCCCTTCATGTTGTTAATGGCAAAGGGTATCGGGGATTTACGGATAATCAGCCGAAATTGCTCCTCGCTGACGCGAAGTGCGGCTTCTGTGCGTTGGCGGTCGGCAATCTCCTGACCCAACTGCGTGTTTCTGTCTGTCAGTGCTTGGGTCCGCTCCAAAACAATCGCTTCCACCTGAAGAGTCCGCCCGGTCAAGATCAGCAAAAAACCGCTTAACATTCCGCAGAACAACATGCCACCGAGCAGAACATACCAAGCGGCCAAAGTCTGGCCGAAATCCTCGGATCGACCGGAAATTTTCAATAGCCAGTCACGCCCCCCCAAGTTTAGGGTTTGTTGTACCAGTAATTCCGATTGGTGGGAGAAACCAAGGTCGGCAAAAAAAGCTTGGACTGCCACGTCGGCATCTTCGTCGGACAAGCGCAAGCGCAGTTTTTTGCGCTCTCCGCCTAAGAATGACAAAGCGGTGTCCATCACATCGCCAACCCTCAATACGCCTAGGACGTAGCCTTTCAAAGCCAACTGGCGTTGTTCGACGGTAGCAGACGGCGCTTGGGGGTCATACACTGGCAGAAACAATAAAGCCCCGGACTGGTGCCGGGTTTCCTGGACGAGTTCGATGGGGGCGGTGGCGGATAACTGGTTGGTGTCGCGGGCGCGTTCCAGTGCCATGCGGCGCTTGGGCTCCGATGCCAGGTCATAACCCAAGGCCGGGCGGTTGGCATCCATGGGTTCGATATAAGTCACCACCACATACTCGTCCCGGTCTGCCGCCGTCTGCAATTGGCCAGCGGCATTTCGTTCACGAATCGAGAAAACCCTATCGGCGGCATTTTTTTGTTCGCTCTCGAATAGGCCACGCTGGCTGTTGGGGACATGCAGCGCCCATTCCACTGCCTGCAAGCCGTTGACATGGCTGGTCAACTGCTTGGCAAAAATATGGAACGCCTCCTGAGTAATGCTTTGCGAGCTATCGAACATGCCCCGTAAAGAATCCAAGGCAATCTGGTAACGTTGAAACTCGTCTTCAATGTTATGGATGGCTAAATCGGCAAGTCGGTGGAATTCTTGCTGCCGCCGTTGTTGCCCATCTTCGCGAACATTGAAAAAGACGGCTGTGACCAATGCAAAAGTGAGGCACAGGGGCAATGCCACTGTACGCCGGCGCATTTTCCAGATGGCTCCAGGCTTGCCAAACAGCACCAACATCAGGGGTGTGAAAATCATCACGCCGATGGTATCGCCCACCCACCAGGTAAGCCAGTTGAGGGCATAACCCGTTAGACTGGTTTTGCCGAGCAATAACAACAGGGTGACGCTGATGGACGAATTGATGCAACATCCAACGGGACCACCCAATAAAAAAAACTTGAAGATATCGCGATCTTCGACCAATGCACAGCAATGGTCTACAAAACGCCGGACCAGATAGGTAGATACGGCTGCTTGGGCGGCGGCACCTAAAGATATTCCCGTAGGCAACAGCAAAGATGGAAGAAAAGCGTGTCCGTCTAAAGCTGTTTGGACATTGGCCAAGAAAGAACCCAGCCAGATGCCAGGCAACACCCAATACCCGCAAATCAAGACTGCGCCCAGCCCCACCCCCGAAGGTGGCCAAACAGCGGTGGCATAGCCGGGCGGAATTGCCAGCAGCAAACCCAGACGCGCCGACACCCAATAGGCAATTGTCACCAGAAGGATGGTCCGCAAACGTTTCATGGTACTAAGGTGATATCCAATAAAGAACATCCCATCCAAAGGCCAAGCTGGGGCTTGGCGCTTCTAGAAGGAACGCCAAGCCCCAGCTTGGCAAGGTGATTTGCGGAGGAATTGTTCGTGATTTTCGTGGACAATTCATTTCCGCTTAACCCTGTTGGCTTTGGCAGGTGAATTCCTCCGTGTCTCCTTCATACAGGCAGAAGCCGTCGCCTCCGTGCAATTTGGCCCGATACATGGCTTGGTCGGCACGGTGGATCAAAGACTCGCCATCCTCGGTGGCTGTTTGGGTGAAACTCGGAAACAGGCTAATGCCAACACTGGCACCAACGCATAATTGATGCCCACTTATCTCGAAAGGATCATCCAGTGCGCGGATCAGCTTTTCGGCCACCTGCGTGACGGCTGACACATCCCGCACATCCTCAATAATCAACACAAACTCGTCACCGCCAAAACGCCCCAAGGTATCTTGTTCGCGCACGATTAATGACAAACGTCCGGCCACGGTTCTCAGCAAATCATCGCCTACCTCATGCCCAAAGCGATCATTGACCGGTTTAAATTTGTCCAAATCTATAAACAACACGGCAAGATGGGTTTTAAGCCGCCGCGACCTTGCCAACGCATTCTTTAGCCGGTCTTGAAAGCATCGGCGGTTGCTCAAGCCGGTCAGCGGATCGTGATTGGCAAGAAAGTCCAACTGAGCTTGGTGTTCTAGGAATACATTCTCAGCGCGTTTTTGCAGCGTGATATCCCTGACAACGTAAACGAGTTGCAGTGGTTCTGTTGCAGAAGCACCAATAATCGGACGCACCGAATGCTCGCAAGGGAAAATCTCGCCATTCTTACGCCGCAAACGGCCCTGACATTCGTAACTGCCAGAATCGACGCAGGTTTTCAGGATATCGGCGAACGAACGTTGGAGATGGCCTTGGTCGATATATAATATTCCCGCCATCTGGCCTATCAATTCAGGTTGCGTATAGCCAAACAAGGTTTCTGCCATCTGGTTGCAATAAGTCAGTTGCTTGGTTTCGGCATTGATGATGAATACCGCCTCGTTCAGGCTAGACAGTATCAGCCGCAACAATTGGTTGCCTTTTCGGTACGCCGCTTCAAAACTGAGGTTACGCGCACACTTGAGCAGGCACCGAGTCAGGCGCTCGGTTTGAATGGGTTTGATCACATAGGCTTCCACACCTAAGTCAATCGCCTTGAGCGGGTAATCGATCTCGTTGAACGCGGTGGTGATGATTACCGGGGTGCGCGGATTGATTTTCAAAATGGCTTCCGTCATCTCCAGCCCGTTCATGTTCGGCATCAACAAATCGGTGATGACAATATCTGGCTTATGTTCGGCAAACAAGGCCAAACCTTCCCGTCCATCGTGGGCGATAATGACATCCTGGACGCGGCGTTTTAGAAATTGCCCCAGTTGCAACCGGATGCCTTCTTCGTCCTCGACATAGAGTATGCGTAATTCCTTCAGCCACTCGGTATCATCATCAGTTTCGGTCAATTGTGTTGTCATATGTTCGCCCTGACTGATTGTCGGAAAGCGGGCATTGAATGGTGAACACCGCTCCGTTATTTTGATTATGTACGTTGAGATGCCCGTGCATGCTTTTTTCAATAATCATTTTTGACATGTACAAGCCAATCCCCGTACCCATTTCCTTAGTTGAAAAATAAGGTTCAAATACTTTTCCCAACAAGCCCACGGGTATGCCTCCACCATTATCGGCGATGGACACTATGGCAGACTGACCGCCAACGGTCAAACGGACGCTGACCCTGCCATTCGTCACTTGGTTTGCGAGTATCGCCTCCTTGGCATTGATCAATAAATTTATCAAGACCTGGGAAAATTCATTGGGGAAGCCCTCAATAACAGCATCCTCGTCCGCTTCCAGTCCGATATCGATAGTATGACTGCGAAAACTGGCGGATACTAGGGAGATGGACTCCCTGATGGCCCCGGTCACACTAAACGGCTTGGTTTGCTTGTGGGGGCGGAAAAAGTTGCGGAAGTCATCAATGGTGGATGACATTTTTTGGATGAGTAGCTTGCCGTCTGCAACCTGCGTGGCGAGGTATTCGCCCGTCAACTCATTGTAATGGAAGGCATCCTCAATGTTGGCCAGGGTCAATATCAAGGTATTGAGCGGTTGCCGCCATTGATGCGCAATATTGCCTATCATCTCGCCCATTGCCGCAAAACGGGATTGCTGGATGATCAAGTGGTCTTTCTCGCGATTTTCGGCCAACTCCTGCTGCACACGCTGTTCTAGCGTATCATTGATCTGTTGCAGTGCATCAGCAACCTGTTTACGTTCGGTGATGTCTTGGATCGTCCCAAACAAGCGCGCGGGCTTGCCTTCGCTATCGTATTCCACTTCCCCCATTCCCAATACCCAGCGTTGGCCTCCGTCGCCGCCATTGACGAGGCGGTATTCCTTGTCGAAACGCTCATGCCGTTCAACGATGCCTAGCAAATAAGCCTTTATGTCAGATCGTTGGCTTTCATGGACGAGTGAAAGCCAACCCTCCAAGGTGCGCGGATAGTCTCGCCCAATCCCTAAGATTTCATAGAGAACGTCGGAACCCTTCCAATAGTCCGCCATGATGTTAAACACATAGCTACCCACGCGCCCCACCCGCTGGGCTTCCCGAAATTGCATCTCGCTTTGCCGGATTGTGCGGTTTTTCCGCGAGATGACGGCCAAGGTCCACAACACCACAAAGAACAGCAAAAGGGCAAGCCCATCGAGGGTAGCGACGACAAGGGTTCTGTTGCGTTGGTAGAAACTAGGTTTTTGGTTCAGCATCTTAGAAACTGACAAAATTTCACCGGGCAACTTCAGCCGGTGTCGCTCCAATACGTCCTCTGCGAAGATATATTCATTGGGGCTTTCCATCAACGGCGGCAGTTGTACCATGGGCGTGCCATGCAAATAGGACAAGGCCAGTTGACCCGCACGCTGCCCCTGCCGCCAACCGCTAGTGACAAAACCCCCAAGTACGCCCTTGAATAGATAGACATCTTCCATGCTCAAGACCACAAACCGGTTAAGCTCGACAATTTTGGGGATGATTTGCGACAACAGCAGGTTTTTGCCGTCCACATCGGTCCAGCCGCCTACGGTGGTGAGGAACAGGTAAGTACCCGGCGGTTGCGCTTGAAGTTTTTCCAGCACTCGGTCAAAACGCTTTTCCGCGATGAAAATCGTTTTGATGCTGGAGCTATTTTCCAAATCGGCATGGGCCTCTTGCTCAATGGCTTGATAGGTGCTGCTGCCGTCACCAACCAAGATGATGCTGCGGAGCTTGGGGTCCATACGCAATAGAACTGCCAAGTTGGTGGAGATGTCTTTTTTCTCGAATACCCCGGTTTGTCGCGCCGGGTCCAGTTTGTCCCGGACACTATAGTCGTTGATGCCGGAGAAGAAGATAGGGACGCCGGGGAAAAGTTCGTTGAAAAATTTCAAGGCGAACACCAATGCGTCATCATCGGTGACATAAATCAAGGCAGGCCGATAACCGCTATATTTAAAGCGCAGGTAGTCCGCGAACTGATTGCCATAGTGGTCGTCATATTCCCTGCGCTTGGTGTCCAAGTGCTCCACCTCGTAGATCGGCAGCACAGCAGGGTCGGCAGTCAATGCATCTAAGAATCCTTCGTGCTGCCTTCGCGTCCAAGGGTACTCCTCGGAGTAGGAATGGAGGATCAGTATCGATGTCTGACCTCCCGCATGGGCATTGGATGCCCACAAGAAGATGCAAAGGAGGATCAGGGCCGAGTGCTGTTGAATTAATGCTTTGCTCTTAACGTTGCGCCGTTGCGTGAGAAAAAAACTTTGCCCAAAGCCACAGCCAAGTAGCACGGCGAAGGAACAAAAAGAAGGTCTCACGCAACGGCGCAACGACGCAACGTAAAAGAAAAATCGAAGGGTGGGCGAAATCAGACTCATGACAGCGTTCATGCTTCTATTCCTCAGCACGAACGGCTGTGTCAACAGTTTTGTGGACAGCATTGCCCCTCCCCAGTTAGTTGGCAACGGATGGCAAACTCCGCACCGCTGCCTTGGTTACGCACACTGAGAGTCCCATGCATGCTGGTTTCAATGATCATTTTTGACATATACAAGCCAATCCCCGTGCCTATTTCCTTGGTTGAAAAATAGGGTTCAAAAATCCTTTCCATGATAGCTTCAGCGATGCCGCCGCCATTATCGGCAACAACCACAATCACGTTTTGTCCGGTCTGAGTGAGCCTTACCCACACCTTGCCCTCGTCGACATGATTCTTCAGGATTGCATCTTTGGCATTGGCAAACAGGTTTAACAGCACCTGCGAGAATTCATTGGAAAAGCCTAGAATGAAGGCATCTTCACCCAATTCCAATTCAATGTCGATATGGTTGTTGTTGAAACTGGCAGACACTAGGGAGACGGCTTCTTTAATAGCCTTGACCGCACTGAACGGTTCGGCTTCCTTATGGGGGCGGAAAAAATTGCGGAAGTCATCAATGGTGGAAGACATTTTTTGGATAAGCTGCCCCCCTTCCGCAACCTGCATGGACAGGTATTCACTGGTCAGTTCATGGTAATCGTAAGCGTCTTCAATATTAGCCAGGATCAATCCTATAGAATTGAGCGGTTGCCGCCATTGATGGGCAATATTGCCTATCATCTCGCCCATGGCCGCAAAACGGGATTGCTGGATGATCAAATGGTCCTTTTTGCGGTTTTCGGCCAGTTCTGCCTGCACTCGAAGTTCAAGTGTTTCATTGAGTTGCTGCAACGCATCCTCGGCCCTTTTGCGTTCGGTGATATCATGGACAATCGAGTACAGCAATAAACGCCCACCCAACTGTATCGGACCCAAATGCACCTCTACCTCTCGAACTTCGCCGTTCGCCAGGCGATTCCTACAATAGACATGGCTCTGATTTTCCGCTGTTGCACTATGAAATTTTTCTTTCAAATCGCCAATCGGTAAGGTGTTAATTACTTCCATTGGCATACCCCGCAGTTGTTCATTACGGTAGCCGTAATACTGGCAGGCTGCTTGGTTCGCTTCGACGATCACACCTAGGTCGGGATCAATGAACAGTATACTGACTTGGGCGAAGTCGAATAGGGCGTGATAACGTTCTTCGCTCTCCCGTAACGATGCAGTCAACTGTTTCGCAATCAACTCGGCTTGTTTGCGCGTGTTGACCTGCGACCAGAAGAAGCCTGTCAGCAGCAGGCCAATGACGACCAACCCAACGGTCTCCCGCCATAGGGAAGCGTAGGTCGCTTGGGCGGCAAAACCGGGCAGTTCAGTGTAGCGCAACGTCCAGACACGGCCTTCGAGTTCCAATTTGGAGATCAGAGACAAGGGTCGTGAAATCAACTCCCCAGCCGTTTTCATGCTCTTGGCCTCGCTATCAAATAACAGAGCCTCCGCTTGGGTCGTCTCGCCGTCGAAAATTTCAAGCTGTAGTCCATTGAGTTCGCCTTCTAGCGCGGACTCCATCAAATCATTCATGCGATAAGGGCTGTAAGTCCAGCCGACCAACGCTGCCCTGCGCTGTTCAATGGTCTGCAACACCGCGCCATTGGCATAGACCGGGTGATAGGCCAAAATGCCCGCCTGCACATCGACCTTGGTTTCCTGCAACAATTTAACTTTGCCTGAAATGGCAATGGCTCCGGTGTCGCGTGCAATGTCCAACGCCTTGCGCCGTACCGATTCGGAATACATGTCGTAACCGAAAGCCCGAAGGTTGCGACCGGAAAAGGGTTCAAGAAATATGATGCTGGAGTAGCTCTCGCGTTGCCCTTCCGGTTTCACCACATAGTCGGCAAAACCCTCTCGGCGCATAGCCGCAATATGCGCCTTCAGTTTGTCGGCAGGAATATAAAGCGCAAACCCGACACCTTGAATGCCTTTATAGTTCTGATCCAGATCGAGCTTTTCGACGTAGGCATGCCAACCGTCGCGGGTAACCTTGCCCGAGGCGGCGAACAGACCGCCTGCACCGCGCAGAATCTCCGTATAGGCGGTGATCTTGTCGCTGATCTTGCCGGTAAGGTGTTGGGCTTCAAGATAAAAACGGGCTTGCATAAAATGTTCCCGGTGACCCTCCAGCGTAAACCAGACACCCACTAGGCATAGCAGCAACACGATCAACACAGGAAACGTAGCCCATGCGTAAGTGGGTTGGTAAGATTTTTGGGGTTTTTGACTAAACACGGTCAGGTTCAATGACCCGGATACGAATGGCAAACTCCGCGCCATTGCCTTGGTTGCATGCGCTGATATGACCGTCCATGCTGTTTTCAATAATCATTTTCGACATATACAAGCCAATCCCCGTGCCTAGTTCTTTGGTTGAAAAATAGGGTTCAAATACTTTATCCATGATCGACTCGGGGATGCCTCCGCCATTATCGGCGATAGTGATGACAACATTCTGCCCGTCACAGTTGAGCTTTACCCGTACCTTGCCCTTGGCAACCTGATTTTGCAAAATTGCATCTTTGGCATTGGCGAACAGATTGATCAGCACCTGCGAAAATTCATTGGAAAAACCCATGATAAAAACATCTAGGCAGGGTTCAAATGCAATGTCAATATTGTTATTACTGAAACTGGCGGACACCAGGGATATGGCATCTTTAATGGCATTGGTCACACTGAACTTCTCCACCTCCTTATGAGGGCGGAAAAAATTGCGGAAATCATCAATGGTGGTGGACATTTTCTGAATCAGTTGCCGTCCGGCATAGACCTGCTTGGCAAGGTATTCTCCGGTCAATTCATGGTAATTATGAGCATCCTCAATATTGGCCAAGATCAGCCCCAAGGTATTGAGCGGTTGCCGCCATTGATGGGCAATATTGCCGATCATCTCACCCATGGCCGCAAAGCGCGATTGCTGGATGAGCAAGTGATCTTTCTCACGGTTTTTCGCCGACTCTTCCCTGACGCGTTGTTCCAGGGAATCATTGAGTTCTGTTAGCGCTTGCTCGATCTGGCGACGGTGGGTGATGTTTTCCAACATCCCAACCCGGTATTGCGGCTTGCCGGCGTCATCGAACATGACTGCACCGGCCACGGTGGTCCACACCACTTCTCCGTTCTTGGCAATATGGCGCTTGTCAATTTGGAAATCGTGGGGCGGCTCCTGCGGCAAACCGCCGAATTCCTGCTCCGTCAACACGTCATCGGGATGGGTCACATCAGCCACGGTTTTGTGGCGCAATTCCTCCTCGGTATAGCCCAACATCTGGCAATAGGCCGGGTTGGCACTGATGAAGCGCCATTCATCAATGGAAACCACGGCAATGCCAAGCAGGCTTTGTTCGTAGATGGCGTGGAAGCGCGCCTCGCTTTCACGCAACTCGTTTTCCATGCGCTTGCGTTCGGTGATGTCGATATGGGTGCCAACTAACCGCATGGGTTTCACTGGGTTTCCTTCGGCATCGCAGGCCAGTTTGGCGCGGGCTAGAATATCCACCCAATGACCTTCTTTGTGTCGCATACGGAATTCCACCTCAAAACGCTGTGTTTTCTCCTGCAAACAGTCGGACAGATAGCGTAAAAAGAAACCCCGGTCTTCAGGGTGTATCAAGCGTTTCCAAGTGTAGTACCCATTTTCCAGTTCATTTTCGCCATAGCCGAGCATGGACTTCCAACGTGGCGACAGATAGACTTCATTGGTTTCCAAACTCCAATCCCAGATGCCGTCATTTGCCCCGCCCAATGCGTAGCTTAGGCGTTCTTGGCTCATACGCAGGTCGGTTTCCATCCGTTTGCGTTCGGTGATGTCGATGAAGGACCATAATCGCGCCCTTTGCCCGTCCAGTTGAATTGGTTGGGTGAACCGTTCTATAACCCGTCCATCATTGAGATGCAATGTATCCCAGCGCTGCTCATCGGATTGGTAAAGATTCTGGACTTCGCAAATGAATTCTTTGGGGTTGGATAATGTATCCAGCACATAGGCCAAAAAGCGATCATCCGACCCTTCATTAATAAGTTCTTCTGGAATCCTCCATAGGTTGAGAAAACCTTTGTTAGTCACCAGCACCTTGGCGCAGGTTCCCACCACTAGGATTCCTTCTGCTGTGGAGTCGAGAATGGTGCGCAATAGGGTTTCACTGCAAAGTAAAGCCTTCTGCTGAACCACCTGCTCAGTGACATCCCTGGAAATGCCAAAAATTGCCGGCTTGCCATACCAATAGCCCTTTACAACACGGGTATCCGCATAAATAATTTGTCCATTGGCCTTTTTAATAGGCAAGGGGCAATGCTTGCGCAAACCTGCCATCATCTCGGCGGTGATCTTTTTTGCCTCTTCTTGCACGGACTCAGGATGTACGGTCCAGACTGGTTTGCCAAGCAGGCTTGACCCATAGCCGAGATGGTCTGTCACAGCAGCGTTGCAAGATAGGATTAGCCCGTTCTCATCCAACACAAATAAATAGTCATTGAGCGCTTCGAAAAGCCCTTGCAGATTTTCCCTCTGGTGGCTGGCCTCTTGTTGGGCGAATTGGCGTTGCAAAGCTTGGTTGAATTGACGGGTGAGCGTCAACAGGGAGGATAGGGTTTCCCCACAAATCCGGGCAACATGCAAACTGGCCAAATTGAGGCATGCCACAGCCGTGCCATCGACTAGGATAGGCTGCACCACCAATGAGCGTATGCCTTCCACAACTAGTTTTGCCTGTTTGACAAGCTCCAAATCCACGCACTGGGTTAAGGGTTCACAGCAACTACAGCGCATTCTACCCTCCCGGATTATCCCGGCTTGCAAGGAATCCTTAGGAAGGTGTTTGGTTGCGGAGATAAATTCGTCTGACAGGCCGCGATGAAACAGCAGGGCGTAGCTGCCATCCTCTTGAAGCCAGTAGACCCCGCCGCCATCCAATTCGGGTAGGGAGAGGGCACTGTCAAGTATGGCCTTCAGCAAAACTTCACGGCTCGGTTCGCCTGCCAAGACCGTGGCAAGATCGTGTTGTGCCTGGAGCAGTAATTCAGTGTGTTTGCGCGCCGAAATGTCTTGCATGGTACCGACGGTACATAAAGGATTGCCTTGCATATCCCTGCGAACCACCCTGCCCCTGGCTGCAATCCATAACCAACCGCCATCCTGCTTGCGCAACCGGTATTCGGCCTCATAGAGCGGACCATGGTCGACCATTGCCGCCGATGCTTTGGCAAGAACGACGGGGCGGTCCACCGGGTGAATCATCGCAATCCACTCTTCAAAACTGGCGGGGGCTTGACCGGGCGGGTAGCCCGTCATAGTGCATAGCCCAGGACTCCAAGTAGTCAAGTCATTGGTGTGGTCATATTCCCACACACCCAGGCCACTGGCTTCCAGTACTAGATGTAATTGGCTTTCGAGCCGCGTTTTTTCTTGCTGAAGCTTGTCTCTGACCAAGTCATCCGATTGCCGGTCCATCATCAATTCAAGTGCGGAATCTAAGGATTCCTCTGAAGCCAATGTGGAAACGGACCGATCCGCGTCACCGTTGACACATCCAATATTACGGAAGACATCCAACGCCAAGTGGGTACGAAAATCAGAGGCACTGACCAAACCGATGGCAAGACTTTGACCATCCACCACCACTAGGTGGCGAACGCGGTGCAGGCGAAACAAGGCGAAGGCGGAACGGAAGTCGAGATCATCGGGTGCAGTCAGCACAGGGGAGGACATCAGCTCGCCAACCATGATTTGCCGATTGCCCCTAATGCGCAACAAGCGAACTATATCCCGTTCCGTCAGTATCCCTATGAAATTGGTTCCGTTGCCGACCACCAAGGAAGAAACCCACGCCTCACCCATCCGTTGCGCGGCATTGACCAAGCGGCACTCGGGGCTGACGCAAAGCACTTTGCGACTCATAATATCGCGAAGTTTGAGTTCATCAATGGGTTTCATGATGCTTGCAAAGAGATGGCATCGCTAGATTAAAATAAGCATTGTAGCCCGGATGGAGCCGCTTGCGGCGCAATCCGGGTTCGGTGGCAGCAATTCTCACAAGGCTAAAACGCCGTCATACCGGCAGGGATTGCCGGTATCCAGTAGCCATGGAGGGCAAACTAGATTCACCTCCCTGTGTTCTGGATTCCGGCAATCCCTGCCGGAATGACGAATACGGCTAGGTTTTACAAATTGGCTGAAAAATCTTGCTAATCAGGAAACACCATAACCCGACAAAGGGGGCTGCTTGGACATTGCCGCATCACCCCTCACTTGCGCTTTTACGTTGCGTCGTTGCGCCGTTGCGTGAGACCTTCTTTTGACTTTCTCTCAATGCGGCATGTCATCCAATGGGCCAAGATTTTTTGTCTCACGCAACGGCGCAACGACGCAACGTAAGTGCAAAGCAGAATTAGCCGCGTTTCCCTAATGTCAGCACGATTAGGGAATGATCCATAACTTGGAAATTCGAGTAGCCCGACAGGGACATTCCCCGGCCTTCAGGGCTTATATCCTCTCCCATCGGGGCATTGGTATCAATGGCTTTGAGCCAGACTCGGTCACGCGGAAGGCTAGGCAGTGCAAAATCGACGCACTGCGTGGTGGGATTAAACAACAGGCAAAGCCCCCCGTCGCCATTCGTTCCTGCATGGATACGGCAACCTAGGCAGCTTTCCACTTCCCAACGGGGCGGCAAGCCTTGGCTACTAAACCAAACGATTTCATCCTTGCGGTAGAACCGTTCCAGAGACAACACCTGGTTGAACTTGCGAAAGGCAATCAAACCTTGGACGAATTGAAACAACTCGCGGTTTCTCTCCAACAAGCCCCAGTCAAACCAAGAAATTTCGTTATCTTGGCAATAAGCATTGTTATTTCCGTGCTGGGTACGGCCAAACTCGTCCCCCCCCAACAACATCGGTATCCCTCGGGAGAGAAACAGCGTTGCCAGCATATTTTTTTTTTGTTTGAGCCGAATGCGATTGATGGCTTCATTTTCGGTCGGCCCTTCCACCCCATAATTGCTACTAAAATTGTAGTCACAACCGTCGCGGTTTTCCTCGGCGTTTGCAAGATTATGCTTGTGGTGGAAACTAACCAAATCGTTTAGCGTGAAACCATCGTGGCAAGTGATGAAATTTATGCTGTTGACGGGGGCTTTGCCGCTGTGGTCGTAAAGGTCTGCGCTACCACACAAGCGGTTTGCCAAGATGCCGGCCATGGCCTGCTCACCGCGCCAAAAGCGACGAATATCATCACGGTAATGCCCGTTCCATTCCGACCAACGTTCGCCGGGGAAACGCCCTACCAGGTAAGCCCCGCCGGCATCCCAGGCTTCTGCAATGAGCTTGACTTCGCGGAGGATGGGGTCTTCGGCAATTTGTTCCAATAGGGGAGGATTTGGCGTCAAATGTCCGCTTCTATCACGGCCCAGTATGGAGGCAAGATCGAAGCGAAAACCGTCCACATGCATTTCCACCACCCAGTAACGCAAACAGTCGAGGATAAAATTGCGTACAACCGGATGGTTGCAATTGAGCGTGTTGCCGCAACCCGAGTAGTTTTTATAGTATTTTTTGTCTTCTTCAAGCAGATAATAAATGCTGTTGTCCAAACCCCTAAAACTCAATGTGGGACCAGTCTGGTTCCCTTCGGCGGTATGATTGAACACGACATCCAACAACACCTCAATGCCGGCTTTATGCAGGGCTTTGACCAACGTTTTAAACTCATCCACTTGGCAGCCTGGATAGCGACGGGTACCGTATCCATCGTGCGGGGCAAAAAAACCGACGGTATTGTAGCCCCAGTAGTTGACCAGAGGCTCCTTGGTAAACGGATTTTTCGCTGTCAATTCTTGGGGATTGAATTCTTGCAATGGCATCAATTCCACTGCGTTTACACCAAGCTCTTGAAGATAAGATATTTTCTCGATAAAACCAAGAAAAGTGCCGGGATTGGACCCGGCAGCAGAAGGATGGATAGTGAAGCCTTTTACATGGGTTTCATAAATCACCAACTCAGGCCATTGCCTTTTGAGACGGCGGTCATCTTCCCAATCGAATCCGTTGTGAATGACCAGGCTTTTGGCCATGCCAGCCGCGGACTGCTCGGCAGTGGCATGTTCTAGATCGCAACAGCGGATAAAATTCCAAGGTTGCGGACTGGCAACTGCGCTGGCGTAAGGGTCGAGCAAAATCGCATTGGGGCAAAACAAATGCCCCTGTCCAGGCTCATGCGGCCCTTCGACCTTGAAAGCATAGATTTGACCAAGGCAGGCACCCTTAACAAAGACATGCCATATATCCCCTGTTCGGTAGTGATTAGGATCCAACTCTACCACTTGAGAAGGCTTGGAATCCTCGGCATTATCGAACAACAACAGAAATACGCGGGTGGCATTACGGCTAAACAACGTGAAATTAATGCCACCCTGTTGCAGGTAAACGCCTAAAGGCATGGGCGAGCCAATAGTGTGGTCAAAGGGCGGCTTCATCATTATTGCTTTGTTACCATGCTGTGATGTCTTGGCCCCTATTCAACTACACGCAGGGTCTTTTTGTCAAAGGGATAAGACAAGACCGACTCGGTTTTAAAAACCGAGTCGGTCTAGCTGACATATGGCAGGGTTGTCCAAATCAAAGGTCAGGGCAAAGTTGTTTGCCAATAAGTTTGGAGAAGCTGGCGAAAACTTGCAGCAGCACGCCCATGATAGCCAAGGCCAACCAGCCGAAGATCACGAAGCCGTAGTGCAGCGGAGCCACGAACAATTCTTCCATGAACCAGAAGGTGTGACCCCACTCGTTCAGGCCGACGTTCGGCAGGATCATGAACG